>Ga0114919_10003297_pt1 | contig 13044 bp, 8 predicted proteins | sample BlataG_FD_88682 | JGI IMG/M metagenome (GOLD analysis project Ga0114919, IMG submission 88682) | Deep subsurface microbial communities from Black Sea to uncover new lineages of life (NeLLi) - Black_00105 metaG | ecosystem: Environmental > Aquatic > Marine > Oceanic > Sediment | place: Atlantic... | reverse complement strand
CGTCCCAGTCGGACGTTCCCGTGGCTTCGCCGCCGGTTGGAGGCTGTGGATGTCGATCACGACCAGCTCGTCGGGCGACACCTGAACCGCTTCGCGGTCGTCATGGGCCTGCACGAGCTGGTCGTGATCGACATTCATCACCGCTAACAGCCGCTGCCCCACCCTTCGCGACGCTCGATCGCACTGCCGCATTGGGTGCGATTCGGAAGCAGTCTGCGCGGTGGGCAGAATTCTGCGCGTGAGCCGACTCTTTCTCAGCTTTTTTTGCTGTTCCCGGGGCGTACAAGTCGGCGACTTAGGCCGAAAAGGGAGCAGGAATCGCCTCTTCGGTTGTTCCCGACAAGCGAGACGCTTGCGAAAGTGCCGTTGACCGTCCTATCCTGAGAACCCAGACACCGGAAAAAGCAGCGGTCCCAGGTGAATGCTGCCAAGCATCGAGACGCTGCTGGTGACACTAGTCCGCCAATCGGGCTTCCAAGCAAGCTTCGGGCAACCCCCGCCCCCCGGGCTCTCCGTAGAAAAACAGTCCATAACCACTCCAAGCCGGGCAACAGCAGAAGACAACACCGGTTTTCTGTGCTGTCTATCGCTGCAGCAGACAGGCGGCAGAGCTGCTCTACCGCCTACCGCACCGATATCCTCTATCAATCATGAATGCGTCCCCGAACAATGGAACCGCATCCACTCGTTGCAACATCCACCACCGGCTGCGTCACTGCCCGGACACCACCTCACCCCCGCTTGGCGTCGCCATCGCACCCCATACGCCACGCCGACTCGGCTGATCGTTATAGTGCGCTCCGCTGACGTTAAAAGAGGCGTTGCCTCCGTCATCAATATTATCCGCGACAAACCGCACCGAAGCATCACACATGACGATGGTCACACCACCTTGATGGTAACTACTTGCCGGTGTCACACCGGGCCTTCCTGAATACGTACTGATGGTTGCACACCGATCGGTGTTCGGTCCACTCAGCATGTTAAGAAATGTAGGCGTGCGTGAAGCCCAGTTCCGGCCGGGAAGGGCATTGGCCTGCTTCGTGGTATTAGCTGATCCGGGGAGGACATTCCCGCTCGCCAATTGGTTTGTCACCGAGGCGGGACTAACCCAATCGGTACCAGAGCAGAATGCCACGGCCCCGGGACCAGTCGGTTCATTGTCACCTACGATGGCCTCACCCAGCATGATCGTGAACGAAAGACCGTCCGTGATTTGCGCAACCTTCAAGGACGTATCTGATCCATTAATACTCCCGCGGCGAAAAACACCTCGCCATTGGTTTAAGGCCCGATCCATTCGCACCACTTCGTCACCGACGTTGCAGTGATAACTCGTCAGCCCGTAGCCGGCGATCGGATCACGCGTAATCTCCGACGGGCACAGCAGGAGGGGTAATTGCGTACGGAACACGCTATTTGTCACCCCCACCCCCCCCGGCGCGGTCTTGATGTATGCCACTGCTGCATCGCTCAGGGCTTGTTCTTCAAGAAACGGCAGGAGCCGGACCAGAAAACTGAAATCACTCGGGGCACCCATGTCGACAAACTCTTTCTGGTCGTGCGACGCCGGAAAACGCTGGAGCGTACTTTCATGATTGTGGACGGCCAGGCCCAGCTGTTTCATCTTATTGGTACAGTCCGTCCGCCGGGCCGCCTCCCGGGCCTGCTGCACCGCTGGCAACAACAAGCCGACCAACACACCGATGATCGCAATCACCACCAGCAGCTCAATCAGCGTAAACGCTGATGCACTTCTCATTTTCATCTTCATCACTTGACTCCTCGGAAAAAAAGGAAGACCGAACAACTAAAAAAAAATTTAATGTCTGCAGGCCGGCCATCGCTTGACAGCGACCCCAGAACCGCACCGGTCAGTCGCCCTCGGAAATAGCCTCCAACACGAACTCGTTCACTCCCGGCCCGACGTCGCAGACCAGCGGCGTTTGTTCAAACACCGTAAACCGGGCCGGCATTGTTTCCTTCGTCCGGCCGGTGCGTTCATCCACCAAAATTTGCTTGGAGACAGTCACCTTATACTTCCCCTTGGGCGTTCCCTGCCCAAACTTATGGCCCCGGCGGGCCGTTAACCGGAATGCCCCGTCCTCGTCCGTGCGGCCGACAGCAGCCATCCCGCCATCATCAGTCGGGGTGAACATCACGGTTACGCCTTCCACCGCCTCGCCGTCTACAAGCAGTTTCCCTTTTACCAGCTGCACCTCGGGCCCCGCTTCTCCACAGCCGCTGACCAGCACCACGCAGGCACATGCCACGACCGCAGCCCATTGCACGGCCCGCCGCCGCCAGCCATTGTTTTGTCTCATATCACCCACTCCCCAATTCCCAGAGGCCGCTTGGCCGCCGCCGTTTGATAGTAACCCACCGCCTATTTCGACAGCGTACTGACGACACCGCCGAGCACAAGACAAAAAGTTCCATCAGCCCAAATAGTACTCATCCAGCATCGCATTTCTCAGTCGCACTGTAACAATCGGCGCAACATTACAATGCACGCCTCAAGAAAAGGCGTACTGGACGGTTCTTCGATTGTCGTCGTGCTGAAAACCTCCTTAGCGGCCTCCGTTCGTGCCGATACTGCCTACCAGGACCGGCTGTTGCTGATCGAGCCGCCAAGCCTGCAACTGGCCGGCAAGAGTGCCTACCACAAGACGATCCTCCCCCAGCACACCAGCGGCGATCGGCAGTGAATCGCCCACCGCAGCCTGCCGTTCCTTGGTACCACTGACCGACCAGAGTCGCAGTTGGCCATCGCGGCCGACGGTGACCAGGCGCCCATCGGGCTGAAAATCGCAGGCCAACACCCCGGTTCCTCGGGTGTATCGTGATTTACTTTTCGCCTTATGGGCGGCCACATTCGCAGCCGGAAAGCCGTCCTTCATATTCCAGACAATCAGGTTGCCGTCATCTGACACGCTGGCAATTGCCTTGCCATCGGGCCGCCACTCAACATCGGTGATCCGTTGCTTGTGCTCGGCCAGCGTGAAGACGATGCCACCACTCTCTGTCTCCCAGACGTGCAGTCCACCAGATCGGTCACCAGTCACCAACATGGTGCCATCAGGGCTGAAGGCGAGGGCCGTGACCCAATCGGTGTGCTTCTTGATTCGGTGACGGGGGCTCCCGCTGGCAATTTCAATGACCTCAACAACTTTTGTCGGTCCGCCGATCGCAACAAACCGCTGCGAGGCATCAATGTCAGCCGCCAGCACGACATCGACCATGTCGCCAACCTCGGCCCGGCGTTCCCCTGTCGCCACGTCAAAGATGACCGCCCGACCAGAATGGCTTCCCCGTCCTCCCCCGGCTACCAGCAACGCTCCGCTACGGCTGAATCGCAGACTGTGGATTGCCCCTTCCGGAAAGGGAAGACAGCCAAGCAGCCGGAATGGCCCGGTGGCGTTACCGGGCCCAAACAGCAACACCTGTTCCTGCCCAGACACGGCAACGAGAGCCGCCACCGGGCTGGCTGCCAGGGCCTGCGGTGTTGGCGGTCGACGCGTTTGAGTCGGGCGGATCACCGCAAGCCGTCCAGGCATGATCGCCGGCAAATCCTTACGGCTGGCAAGCGCAGCCGGATCAATCGAGGCAACGCCTTTTAGCAGCGATTTGCTGCCCCGGCGTTCCAGCAGGCCACCCCGAATCCAGGCATCGACCAGAGCGATTGCCTCATCCGGCAGGCGGGAACTGTCCGGTGGCATCGGTTCAACACCATCGAGGTGAGCCATCGCCTGATAGATCGTGCTGCCGACCGGGCGACCGGCAACGACTGCCGGCCCGGACGCCCCACCCTTCAGAACGGCCGCGTAACTGGAGAGGTCGAGATCGGAATTCGCTTCATCAACATTGTGGCAGCCCAGGCAGTGATCCCGCAGCAGCGGCTTGATGTCATCGTTATAGGTGGGCGGAGCCGCCACGAGGTGGCCTGCCCCCAACAAGCAGCCCAGCACAACCGCGTTACACGCCAACCTCGGCTGTTTCATGTCACACCTCAATGGTTGAAGAGAAATTCATCCGAGTTGAGCAGGGCCCAGGCGACATTGCCGAGGTACTGTCGCTCAACCTTCCGGTCTGGTGACTTGGGATCTGCCGCCAGAACCGCTGCCGATTCTTCACGGGTGGGCTGCCGTCCGAGGATGCGAACAAAAAGCCCTTGAATGACTTCTTCCGCGTTTCGTGATCGATCCATCATCTGATCAAGGGCATTGCCTCGTTGGGAAATGGCCTTGGTGACCGTGTCTCCCACCACCATATGGAGCGTCTGCGAGATAGTGGGAGAAAGGACTGTCTCGCAGACACACACGCTCTCGCGCTTTGCTTGTCCGAAGGTGCTGAAGAAGTACGAATTGTAGTCATCCCCATACCCGCCACCCTCGAACATTGCCACCGCACGATCCGCCGTTGTCCGCCTCATCTTTGGGGTGTAGTCAAGGGCCTGGTTGATGCAGTCGAACAGCACGTCCGCGCGGAGCCGTCGAAGCCGAGCATGGGAAAACTGCGACTCGTCTGCAACATTCGACGGAGTGGTGGCCATTGACAGCTGATAAGTCGCCGACAAGCAGATGTCATGCATCAGTTTGCGAGCGTCAAACTGCTGATCCTCGGCCAGCCGCCGGCCCAGCTCCGCAAGCAAAGCCTCGTTGCTGGCAGGGTTCGAAATTCGCACGTCGTCGACCGGCTCAATGATGCCGCGGCCAAAAAAATGATCCCAGATGCGATTCGCCAGGTTCCGTCGAAAGAGCTCATTTGCTGGATCCACCATCCAGTCGGCAACAACCCGGCGGGGGTCCTGTTCCACCACATCAGCGACCCCGCCGCCCAGGAAGGCGGCCGGCATCGGCCGATCATCGACCGGGTGCTTTGCCGGCTCAGCCTCAAGATCGACATAGGTGTAATACTCACGGGCCTCTGTCCCATGCTTGCGGCGGACACCGGTAAAGAATGACGTGAAGCTGTAATAGTCATCCATGGTCCAGCGATCGAAGGGATGGTTATGGCATTGGGCACACTGGGTTCGCAGCCCCAGAAACACCTGGGCGGCATCCTCTCCCAGTTTTTTCGGCTCAAGCTTGCCCTGTGGCAGCATCGTGTAGAAGTTGCTGGCAGGATTACGGAAGTTAGAACCCGTACCGGTCAATAGGCTGTGGGCAATCACATCCCACGGCACACCCGCAACCAGTTGCTCGCGCAACCAGACCGCATAGTTCCAGCCCGCTTTCCGGGCGGTTCCATTTCCTGGGTTCGTGTTCGTCCGAATCCGCAGCCACTCACCCCACTTGGCGGCCCAAAGCTCACCACACGATTCTCGAAGCAGCAGGTCTTCAACCAGTGCCCGCCGCTTATGCGGTCTCACCGCGTTTCCACCGCTCTGCCCGAGAAACCGCTGACGCTCGTCGGGTGTCGGAAGCCTGCCGGTGATGTCCAGCGTGACCCGCCTGAGGAATTCTTCGTCGGAACAGAGGTCAGATGGCTCAATGCGTAACTCTTTCAGCCGTTCGAAGACCAATTCGTCGATGTAGTTCTGCGGCTCGATATCGGGAAACGAGAACTCCCCCGAGGGAATCACCACCACCTCGGCCCCGACGGTAAACCGGTTGAAACGGGCGAACACATGAGCCGCTCCTGGCTTGTTGCCCCGGATCAAGGCCGTGTCGTCAATGGATGCCACCGCATCGTTGCTGGCAAGGTAAACGGCCAAATCGGCAACGTTTCGCCGACTGCCATCGGAATAGTGGGCAATCACCTCGGCCTGCTGCTCGCCGGACCCGGTGAAGGTGAGTTTCTCGGGGGTAAGTTCCAGCCGCAGCGGCTCTGGCGTATCGGGCGGATCCTGCGGGGCTCCCTGCTCGATCCAGGCCAGCAGCGTCTGGTAATAATCGCTATCGGGCTTGAAGATCTCGCCCCCGGTATGGGGCACTCGACCGGCAGCCTTCTCGAGCAGGAGGCTTTTTTCAGGGACCGCCAGATTGATGCGGCGGCCAACATACTCCTCGACAATCCGATAGTAATCCCCCTCCGGATCGTAGCCGAACAGTGATAACCGGAAGCCGTCTTTTCCCGTCCCGGCCCCATGGCAGGCGCCGCCGTTACAGCCGCCCCGCATGAACACCGGCACAACGTCGTTTTTGAAGCTGATCGGTCCACGACGACCGCCCATGTCGGCGGCCACGGCAGACCAGCACATGCCGAGGGCGACAAAGAGCGCGGCGATTGGCCCAGGCCTGCGAATGATTGTTTTGATTGTCGTCATCATCGAGTTCCAAAAACGTGCTCGTGTAGGTGCTCGTACGGATGTTCGGTTTCAGCCGCGTTTCGGGTCAATTCGCAGAATTCCGCTCCCCGATTCTTCGCGGATCTGCTGATCTTGGTCGGGAACCAGGGCTTCACAGAAGATGTCCTCGTACATGCCCAGCAGGGCATCGTCTTGCGCCTGCAGATGGAACGTGGCTTTGGTGTCGGCGTGGGTGATCCGGGGAATTGGCTCAACAAGCGTGACCCCATAGGGCAGCCTGCCGAGACGCAATTCGGCCTCACCGTCGAACGGCCGCTGCTGGATGATTTCGGCCGTCAGAGTGGCCCGCTTCCCGCGTTCAATCGCGGCGCGAAGCAACGTCACCAGAAAATGGGGATCACCGATAGTAACTGAGACAGGCGGCGAACAGACAAAATGCAAGCCTGCGGCGGCGCTCACGATGCCTCCTTCATTTTCCCGCCCCGTAACAGCCACCGGAACCGTTCCTGGGGTGGCATTTGGTCCTGCCCGCAGTTGATAGGAACCGTTATTTTCTCCGGCCGGAATCACCAGCGGTGGCTGCGGATTGACATCCCGCGGCAACCACTCGGCATCGACGTAGACCGGGCCCTGATAGCCGTCCGTCCGATTGACCCGCACCGTCAGATCGAGCGTGCCGTTTCGCACCAGCGGTGTCTGGGGTGGGTCAACCGACAGATCAAATCCCGCTCCTTCGACAACCGCGAGAGCGACCTTCCTGGTAAGCCGGAAGCACATCGCGTAGCCGCCACGCCGGTCGGTCGCCAACTCATTGACCACAAACCCGCCCCGAAATGCCTCTCGATCCTCCGGGGCGACGGGCTCAACAATCAAATCGATGATGGCCCCACCCGGCTTGGTGGTTTCTGCGGCCGAAAAGGTGACAGGGATACTGCCGTCCCCGTGGTGAAACTCGGGAGCCTCCATCTCGACCCCAGCAGGCAGGCCCTCGGCCCGTAGTTGCAGTGGCTTGTTGTATCCAGCGCCCAGCCCCTTCTGAATCGTAACCGGCCGAGAATACGAGCGTCCTGGAAAGACGATAATTCCACGACGGGCGGCACCGGTGTGCTTGAGGTAATAGCTCGGGAACGAGACGAACGTGCTGTCAACGTGTGGCTGGAGCTCAATGCGGTAGACGTGCTGCGGACTGCACATCCGCCGGGTATCACTCACACCAAGCAGCCAGTCACCATCTACATCGGACTCAAATACGAAAATTGGGTCGAGACGGTCTTTGATCTGATTTCGATAGTGGTGGCCGATGAGGTCATGCCGATCCCAGGTGCTGTCATCCTCGTCCCACGACCGTTTGCTGGGGTTCCCCTCGGCCGGGACGATGCGGACACGCGGATCGAGCTCTGAGTCGAGGGTTTTGGCGAAGGTTCTGACCCGATATTTTTCGCCCTTACGGGCCGTGAAGCGATACCAGTCGGTTTCCCCCTCAGTAAGAATCTTGCCATTGATAGCCAGCGGCAGCGACTGGCTGATCAGATGCGGCTTCCGCCGTCGCAGGGCAGCCTGCCGTCGGGCAGCAACCCGCTCTGTTTCCAATTGCTGCCAGTCCGTAACCAGCCGCTGGTCGGCTGCCGCCAAGCTGGCAATGGGAAGCGTCACCGTCTGGCGATTGTCCTCCCGCTGTAAGGTGACGGTCGCCGCCTTTTGGTCAACAGCTGCCACCTTCAGCCTGCCGGTCGATTTCTTACCGGCTGCAGTCTCCCAGTGCCGGAACTCGTTGGCTGGCCCTTCGTGACCAGCCAACGCTTTCGGCTCGGGCTCAAAAAAGTCACCGAAGTCGGCCACATGCACCCGGTTCGGCCAGAAGCTCCGGTGGCCTTCATTGTCGCTGGTGATCACCGCAATTTTGTTCTGCTCAAACAAGCCGACCGCCGGCAGCGATACGGTCTCAACAATGTCACCAGTGACGTCGCCCAGCAGGGTGACGTCCAGCGGCTTGCCAGCCTGCCCGCCCAGCGGATAGCAGACCCGTGGCCGCGGGAAGGTGCCGACATGCATCAGGTACGGACGATCCAGGTTCTCAAAGTCCATCTGCTGAGCGACATGAATGAAATAGCGACCCGTTCGCTCGGCAATAAACTGCACGACCGGGTCCTGGGCGTGCAGGGCGTTGTCGTCGTTGCGGACGATTTCGTTGCCCTCGGCGTCATGGACAGCCACCGCCGGGTCATTCAGGCCGGCGTAGTGAAAGGTGCCGAGCCGCGCCGCCAGCACCTCGACGCTAATCGCCTGACCGCGGTTCACCTTGACGGCATACCAGTCATGGTCCCGCACGCCAACGTGCAAGCCGTTGACGGCGGTATTCAGCGGCACCTCCTGAGCAAACTCTGGCCGATCATTCCGCAGGTGCCGGCCGTTGTCATCACGATCAACGCGAGGGTGGGTCTCATCCACAATCGGCAGTGTGGTGACCCAAAACGCCATGAGTTCAGAGAGATTCTCCCGCGTTCTCAGCCGGAACAAATGCTCGCCCGCCGGGCAGTCGGGGGCAATCTCGAAGGTTAGGCGAACCGCTTTCCCAGGCTCATAGCGTCTTTGCTCGCCATAGATTTCGGCCTCGCTGAGAACCTCGAAGCCCGTGCAGCGAACCCCGTCCCGGTAAAACAGCACCTCCTGAGGCTCGTCCAGATAGTTGCCTTCGGCAATGACCGTAACCGTCGTGCCCTGCTGCCCCACCTGCGGCAGAATCGAAAACACCTGGTGCGGCGCAGCAGGGTTTGCGGTAGCGACCGCGACAAGACCCAGCCAGGTGCAAACCAGCAGCAACACGTGGAACGAAAACCGCATCAACGTCTCACCTCTAGGCCAAGAGTTCACTGACCGGCCGACCGTCGTCGACGATCTCGATCGGCCGCTCCCCCGGGGCCATCAGCTCTTTGTCTGAGTTGATGCCGATGAGCTTGTAGATTGTGGAATGGAGGTCGTGCAGTGGGACAGCGTCTGTCGCAGGATCAGATGAGGTCGCATCTGAATCGCCATAGATCAAGCCCTGCTTCAGCCCCCCACCCGCCAGCGCAACCGAGAACACCCGCGACCAATGGTCTCGGCCGGCGGCAGCATTGATTTTGGGCGTCCTCCCGAACTCGCTCGCCACCCAGACCAGGGTGCTGTCGAGCAGGCCGCGACTTTCCAAGTCAGTAATCAGAGCGGCCAGGGCATGATCAAACGCCGGCATCCGATCGCGAATGTTCTCGCGGATGAGCGAGTGGTCATCCCACTGCCCATACCGCAGGCTTACAAATCGTGACCCCGCTTCGACCAGGCGGCGGGCCAGGAGCATTCGCATGCCGGCCTGCGAGCCATGCTGGCCAGTCTTCCCGGCGAACATGCCCTTCCCGTAGGCCCGCTTCACCGCTTCCGGCTCTTGAGCAAGGTCAAAGGCGTTGCGGACGGCTGCGGAGGTAAGCAGGCCATATGCCTGATTATAAAAAGCGTCCATCGTTTCGGTGGTTGCCGGATCAGCCTCGAACTGCTTCACCCGCTGGTTCACGATGTCGCGAAGATTTCGCCGCAGTTCAAAGTCGTGAACGGTAAGGCCACCCGGAAGTGTCAGATCCTTGACGGAGAAGCCCTGATCTGCAGCTGGGTCACCACCCGTGGCAAACGCCCCAAATCGGGGGCTGAGATAGCCGGTGTCCCCACTGTTCTCAGGAATTGCCACAAATGGTGGCAGCCTCTTGCGCCAGCCCAATTCATGGCTCACCACCGCCCCGATGGCCGGATGCTTCAGCACCGGGCTCGACTTGTGGCCGGTCAGCATGTGGTACTGCCCGAGGCCATGGTCCGGGACCGAGCCAACCACCGAACGCACAATGCACAGTCGATCGGCGATTTTCGCACAGGCCGGCATGGTTTCGCTGAAGACAACCCCGGTAAGTGATGTCTTGGCCACGCCGAAGGGGCCGCGATATTCGGTCGGGCTTTCCGGCTTGGGGTTCCAGGACTCCTGCGCTGCCATGGCTCCCGGCAGCACAATCTGGATGACGCTCTTGGCGGTGCCCTCCTTTGACTCATACCACTTCTGCTCACCTCGGGCCTGCTCCATCCGCAGCAAGTCGGCGAGGGTCAACCCGCCGATCGCCAGTGAGCCGGCCTGCAACACCCCCCGCCGAGAAACCCCAAGCTGACGAAACCCGGGACAGCCAAACTGATGCAGATTCTGTCGCATTTTTACCGCTCGCATGTGCCGGAACTGGCTGAGAAAAACACTCTCGCCGGTTAAAATGCGGGCCGCTGACGGAAAATAACCCACCCCATGGCTGTTCAGATTGCCGGCACTACCGGGAGGGTTATTTTTGACGTCAAACAGCCATTTTCTTTCGGAAAGTTAGGCCAAGGCGGTCATTCACCGTGACGTCATCAGCGAAAACGCCCTCCCCGCCTCCCGGCGACGCCCAGCGACTGCTGGTTCAGCAGCTCTTTGTCCGCCACCAGGCGCAGGTGCGGTCATACGCCCTGGCCTTAACCGGTGACTTTGCAGCTGCCGAAGACGTGGTGCAGGAGACGTTCCTCACCGCCACGGCGAAAGCTGATTCCTTTACGCCAAACAGCAATTTTCTGGCGTGGGCTCTGGCGATCGCCCGGCTCAAGGTGCTGGAAAACCGCCGAGCTTCGAGAAAATTTTCGCCACCGCTGATTGATTCACTGATCGCCGCGCGGCCAGAAACGTCAGCCAACGCCCCTGACAGCCGCCTGGCTGCCCTGCTGTCGTGCATCGATGAACTCGCCCCAAAGTCCCGTGAACTGATTCGCCTGCGGTACTTTGCCGAACACGGTCCGGGTGAGATCGCTCACCTGCTCGATCGCACCGTAACTGGCGTTAACACCGCCCTCAGCAAAATTCGTGAACGGCTGCGGGAGTGCGTGGCCCGGAAGGGTGCAACTGGAATCAACCCCGCGGCTGCTCCACCACTGGCTCCTTTCCCCAAAAGTCCCATCCAATGAACCAACGCGATGAATTTCTGATTCAGGCCTGGCTCGACAACTGCCTTGATGATGAGACCTTTGCTGAACTTGAAGACGTCTTGGAAACGTCGGCTGCGACCCGGCAGCGGTTCTGGGAACTGGCCGAACTGCATGGTGATCTCCATGAGGCCGCCAAGACTCGCTTCGGCCCCGGTGGTCGTCATGCCACCGAGCCCAGCCGCCGCGCCCCCGGCTCCACGACCGGCGGCAGTGACCGTCATGCTCGTGGGCGGCGGCTGCGCCGGCACGTTGGGCTGCTGGCTGCCGGCATCGGCATTCTCGCGGGCGGCTGCGGCCTGGGCACCATCGCCACCTCGGTGTCATACGCCTACAGCGGCTGGTCGCCTCAAAAGGTGCCCATCACCCTCCTGCACGAAAGTTTTGAACAGCCGCCATTCCCCCGGGCAAACAATGCTCCCAAAGAGCCGGGATTCTGGAGCGGTGACGTGACGCAGCCAGTGGGTCCCGAACAGGGGATCACACCCAGCGACGGGCAGACGATGCTGCGGTTTGTCAGCACCGCCCCAGCGGGTGAGTCACCGGCATTTCACTTTGCCTCAGAAATCTGGCGGTTCATCGATCTCGATGGCATCCGCAAGGAAGCCGGTCGGCCGGCTGACGCTGAACTGCCGCTGACCCTTTCAGCGGCATTCAACGGCATCCCCGCCCAACCGGGCCGCCAGCCGCAATGCGAGATCCAACTTGTCGCGACCGATAGCAGCCCGGCAGCCGGTGAAAACGTCTGGCTGGGCCGGAGCCGCAAGGCAAGCATTGCTGGAAAACCCAGCCAGTGCCTGGTTTCGGCCTGTCGGACTGAGGCCATCGACCGTGACCCAGCATCATGGCAACAACTGACGGTCACCGTGACCGCGCCCCCGGCCGCCCGCTATCTGCTGCTGCACTGCCTCGTCTCGGACAACAGCCTTGACGTTGCCGAACCGAGCGAGCGGCTCCCGGGCAACTATGTCGATGATATTCGACTACGGGCTGAGTAGCGAAGAGGCTGGATACGCGGACCGCATATACTCGGACACCCTCGGCTTGGCCGTCAGCAGATCCGCGGCAGCTGCTCGCCGATCGGCAGGGGGATCACGCGTCTGCCGCCGATGGCGGTTCGCAGTACCACCCGGCCTGCGTGCTCCGCCGTCACCCGGCCCAGGACCACGGCCGCCCGGCCCTGCTCGTGCGCCCGCATCGCAGCCAGTACGGTCTCGGCCGCCGCGGCCGACACCACCGCCAGCAGCTTGCCCTCATTGACCACCTGTAGCGGATCAAGCCCGAGCAGTTCACAGGCATGGGCCACCGGCGGGGCCACCGGAATGGCTGCCTCGTCAATCTCAATGCCAAGGTCAGTGACCGCCGCAAGTTCATTGAGACTGGCTGTCACGCCGCCGCGTGTCGGGTCGCGGAGCAGCCTGATCTGCGGGCAGGCCTTGAGCATGTCGGCCACCAGCGTGTGCAAGGCGGCTGAGTCACTGATGATTTCAGCCTCAAAGCCGAGTCCCTCCCGCACACTCATGATCGCCATGCCATGGTCGGCAATCGTGCCGCTGAGCAGCATCAAATCCCCCGGCTCGACTGCCTCCGCTGACAGCGACACCCCGACCGGCACCACGCCGATGCCGGCGGTGTTGATCACCAGCCCATCACCCCGGCCCCGTTCAACCACCTTGGTGTCACCCGTGACAATCAGCACCCCGGCCGCCCGGGCGGCCGCCCCCATCCGACTGACGAGGTCTTTAAGCGTGGCCAGCGGCAGGCCCTCTTCGATGATG
>Ga0114919_10003296_pt1 | contig 13045 bp, 16 predicted proteins | sample BlataG_FD_88682 | JGI IMG/M metagenome (GOLD analysis project Ga0114919, IMG submission 88682) | Deep subsurface microbial communities from Black Sea to uncover new lineages of life (NeLLi) - Black_00105 metaG | ecosystem: Environmental > Aquatic > Marine > Oceanic > Sediment | place: Atlantic... | reverse complement strand
TCCGGTGCAATTCCGGCTGCTCTTGTTCCGAGACATAGCGAACACGCATTGACCGCTCAACTATCTTTGGACCTATGAAGAACTGAACACTGACCAACACAAAAGCGAGTAAGGCATAAATTAGCGGCGTGCCTGCACCGGTGAAAGTGGCTATAACGATTAATAACGCATATATCACCGCAAACAAGAGCAGTACAGAGAGCCCCATCCTTATCTTCAGCCACGCAGTTCTCATTTTATTTTTTTTATTGTATATATTCTATTATCCCTATGTAAAGTTATTTTGAAATATTCTCGAATTGAAATTATGCCATGAAAGTATAAAAAGAAAAAAAAAGAGGTTGTCGCGGGTATTCACCGGTTTATTGATGAACCCTTCCTTCACTCTTTCTCGTATATTTCAACCCTCTTTGGCAATATTCCTGGTCTATCCCCGCTCGCTGAAAATTATTGAGTAAAGTCGCGCATTATAATTGTTTGCACTTGTATAAGCATCGTAGATACCATAAAGCCACGGTATAATGAGCCAACAAAATATTAGGATTAATATACCCTTTCCAACTTTCCCAAGATACATCTGTCCTACTCCCGGTATGATGAAACTAAGTGCCGTAGCTATGCCTGCATTTTTTTTCTTTTGTTCGTAGTAGACCACTTTTTGGTTTTTATCCATATCTTTTGTGAACTCCTTGATTTGCATCGCTTCCATTTCATCCATTTTTTATCACCTCTCTTTATTTTTAATATCTCTTTCGCTAACTTTTGCCATGCTTTTTAAAATATGTCGATGCTATATAAAATAAAAAGAAAAAAGAAAGAGGTTATTGCGGGTATTCCCGATTTATTGATGAATACCTCCTTCACTCTTTCTCGTATATCTCAACCGGCTTTGGGAATATTCCAGGTCTATCGTCGCTCATCCAAAAAATATAGCTGACCACGTGCACATAGTATTCCAGATATCCCTTAATGAAGTTGCTCAACCCCTCGCTTCTGCGCCCAAGTATCAATATCACAAACCACTGAATAAACATGCATATCTCTGCGATAAATCCGTACACTATCAACACCAGCCCTACAACGAACGAATACACGATTCTGATAAAAAGTTCCAACCGCTTTGCATCGTGTTCGTAAGCAAACAACCGTCTCATTTTATCTGTTTTTTTTTCTACCATTATCAATATCACCCCCTACTTATTTTAAATATCCTCTTTGCTAACTTCTGCTATGCTTTTAAATATGACAAAGTATATAAAGAGTTTTTCGGTTTTTTTAGGTGGGGTTTAAATATTATAAATATAAGATATCCACAAGAAAGAAGGGGAAGGAAGATATAAAATGAAAGTACTGGTGTATCCGCCAAATAGTATGATTCTATCGGATTTAGTGGAAAGAGGAGGGCATGAGTCGTTAGTATTGATGCGTGAAATAGGAGAGCACGTGAGGGATGCGGAAATAGACGCACCACCGATAAATATCACCGAGGAGGATTTGAAAAGAGCATTGAGATATGTATCAGTAGAAGAACCTGCTGGGCTGAAAGGAAGAATAGGACTGCTCGTTCCACTGCTGGAGAAAGCAGAAGCCTCGATAATACTGACTGATGCACCTCCCACTTATGGGTGTATGGGCTGTGCCGTCGCTGACGAATTCTTCAAGTTTTTGATAAGGAAGCGCGAGATACCGACATTAGAAGTGCGGTATGAAGGAGGAGAAATGATGGAAGGGATGGTCGCCGATGTGATGAAGTTTTTAGGGCAATTATCGAAAGAAGAGAAAAAATAAGATAAAAATGGCGAGAGTTGCACAGATTTCTTGCGGGACGGAGTACAGTGGAATTCAATGGATGTTTGACGATATAGCAGAGCGCGTAGGTATTGAACTGGTTTATCCTGAGATGGAGTTGTCGCAGGTGGAACTGGCGTGTAAAGAGATTGGATTTGAGGCAGAAAGCCCAGGTCTGAACATGATGATGGCAAGAGCGGTATCCATGCTGAATGACCCAACGATAAAAGGCGCTCTTCTTCTCACCTGCTTCAAATGTGCAGAGGGAACAATTGTAAAAGACACGATAAGGCGGTTTCTGCACGAGAGAACGGACATGCCAGTGATATTATATTCAAATGTGGAGAAGCCGAAGGAGATAGAGATATACTCGCGATTGGATGCGCTGAAGACGCTGATAACAAGGAAGACGCTGTTGATGCGTGAGAAGCAAGAAGGGATTACAATGGGTGTTGATTCCGGCTCCTCGACTACAAAGGTAGTGGTAATGCGAGATAACGAAATAATAGGGAAAGGATGGCTGCCAACGACTGACCCGGTAAGAAGCGCGGATGATGCGATAGAAGCAGCGTTAAAAGAGGCTGGGATAGAGAGGGTAGAAACGGTTGGCGTGACCGGGCACGGGCGAGAACTCGTGGGCGAACATTTGAGGGCAGACCTCAATTTAGAGGAAGTGAGCGTGGTATCAAAAGGAGCTGCTTTACTTTCCAAACGTCATAAAGGCGATGCAACAGTAATAGACATGGGAGGGATGAACAATAAGCTGATTCTAATGCGCGATGGAATAGCAAATACGTTTAATCTGGGCGGTATTTGCGCTGGCTCGTCAGGTAGGTTTCTGGAAATAGCCTCTCGCAGAGTGGATGCCGACATTACCGAGCTGGGGCGGCTTGCGATGGAATCGAAGGAGAGGTATGAGTTACAGAGCTATTGTATGGTCTTTGGGATACAAGCTCTTGTTGTTGCTCTCGCTTCCGGAGTGAAAAGAGAAGACGTAGCGGCTGCTGCTTGTCGCTCAGTTGCTGAGCAGGTATATGAGAATCAGATGCAGGAGATGGAGATTAGACCGCCGATTATTTTTGTTGGTGGTGTGTCATTGATAGAGGGAGTGAAGCGAGAATTTGAGAATATACTCGGCGTTGAGATAATTGTACCGCCTTATTCGCAGTATGCGGGAGCGGTTGGTATCGCTACGCTTGTGTCCGGAGTTTGATTGCTTCATAAAAACACGCTGTCCCATAATTAAACAGCTTCCCGTTAATTTTATATGCTTTTAACCACTCTCGAAAGAAGAGCTTGACGAGCTGAGAAGGAAGAAAGGTAGAACGAGAACGGTGATAAGAACCACATGTATAGAAGGGCTGAATATGATGAATCCCGGGGGATATGCAGAATTATTAAAAAGAGCAAATCCTGATTTTGTCGAGGTGAAAGCATATATGCACATCGGATATTCAAGAAAACGGTTGCCTCGTGAAGCTATGCCCTCGCATTCACGGGTGAAACAATTTGCAAACGAAATCGAAGAAGCATTAGCCTCAATATCCGACTACGGGTATAAGTTTGAAGACGAATCATGGATAAGCAGACTGGTTCTTATTTCAACAAGCAATGAAATAAAAAAATGGCGTTAATACACATATTCGGAGAAACTCCGGTAGTAAAGATAATGGATTTTTTGATAGACCACAGAGGATATGAGTACTCTAAGACAGAGATTGCCGAGAACTCGAATATCGAATGGATAACACTTAACAGAAAATTACTTGAATTAGACCATGAAGCGGCAATGTATATGTCAGAAAAGATTGCAGAAAAAGAAATGGCGGGAGAGAAAGTGCATAAGGTAGAAGTAGAAGCGATTAAAATCCATGGATAACAGAACCAAAAAAAAAAAGAAAAGAGTAGAGCCCCTTATTTTTGAAACTTCCACCATATCCGAGGTTGTATCAATGACCAATTGTTTTGACAATACTGCTCGTAGCTAAATCAGCAACAAATACCTTTGTGCCATCTTGGGAGGATATATATGCCTTTCCCACGCTTGGTACGGACTCTACCGCAACATTGACAGCCTCTGATGTTGAGATGCCACCCCAATAATCTTCCGCACAGATCATGAAGCCCCAACCACGCCACCCCGCAATGAATTCGGGTGCATCCTCCTTGTGCTATCTCTCTATGTTGCTTTATATTTAATTTAAAACCTTTTTTGCCTTTCCTTAAATCTCTTGCTTTCCATCCAAATATAAACAGGATATATCGCATTTACGAATCTATACGACCCTCTACCACTTTCCAGATCGCTTTCTATTATACCAAATTCTCTCATTTTTATCAGAAAGTTGTTGAATACTTTTTTTTCGGATTCGGTAAGCGTAGATTCTACATCTTTCTTTTTGAAATTTTGAGAAATAGGGCCGGTCTCACCAAGTTTTCTCAGAATTGACATATATCGCTCGCTTCGAATGCCTCTGTAAACCTTTGGGTCAAGGTACTTTTTCCCCACTGCTTCTGCTGCGTTAGATATCCCAGCAAATGCATCACCTTCGTTTATCACAGTGTCATCGTCTGCCCAAAAAGTGGCGTCACCTATCTCGTGCATTAAAAGAGGCAGCCCACTGGAAAATCGCACCATCAGTTCCATAGCCTCAGGTTCAACCTTTGTACCCACCTTCTCAAATGCCGTGGATAGAAAACCTTCCACTTCTTCATCAGAAAGTTTTTCTATATCTACCACCCTGAATATTCGCATAAGTGATGGCTGAAGTGTAGATAATTTATCTCGTTTTTCTGGTAGCCCTGTCAGCATGATAAAAACGGGAAAATCCGTATAATGTGTTGCCACTTCATCCGCAAAACTTTTATACCAATTTGCAAAATCCATTTCCCCCGCCAATCCATTAATGTCATCTAATGCGATGAATAAACCCCTCTTTTCCCCTTTTATCTTTTTCAATAAATTGTTGAGAACCTCAGGGAAATTTCTCACTAAATCCTTTAAATCTTGTTCTGGAGGATTAAAACTAACAGAGATACCAAAGAGACCCACTTCCTTGATGTACTTCCCAAAGAATTGGGAAATATGCGTAAACCACGCTTCCTCTTTTGTCTCTTTTAACAGTTGATCAAGAATATGATGCACCATCTCTTCCAGAGTAGATACTCCACCTAAAAAAACATGAATGGCGAGAATATTCCGCTTTGTAGCAACGAAATGGCGGAGAAAAGCAGCAAGTGAACTCTTTCCTATGCCTCTATCCCCTGTTAAGAAAACGTTTTCTTGTTTACCTGACGAAGCTTGCTCAACGTAACGGCTAATTTCGGTAATCTGTCCTACCCTCCCTATAAAAAGTTCAACCGGCACAGGACTACCAGGTGTAAATGGGCTGTTTTCTTTGGTATTCATGGAGTCTCTCTTAACTTTTATTATCCACAGAATTTTAAGCAGGTATTATTATTATTACCCTTACCACCCTCTCACCTGCAGCAGCTCCTCCTCAGACAAAGCACTCACTTCAATCCCTTTCATCGGTATTCCCAACCCTTTAGAAATCTCCACAAGTTTCTTTGCGTCATCAAAGTTGTTCACCGCTTCCACAATTGCATAAGCCATCTTATCCGGTGTTTCCGACTTGAATACCCCGGAACCCACGAAAACACCATCTGCCCCGAGCTGCATCATGAGTGCCGCATCTGCAGGTGTCGCTACGCCGCCGGCTGCGAAATTCACCACCGGTAATCGCTGCAATTCCGCTGTCTCCTGCACTAATTCAAAAGACACTTTTAGCTCTTTTGCAACGTCCCGCAGCTCTTCCTCGTTCTTTCCTTTTAGCGACCTTATGTCACCCATAATCAGTTTCATGTGTCGAACCGCTTCCTTCACGTCTCCCGTTCCTGCTTCGCCTTTCGTCCTTACCATCGCCGCCCCTTCCTCTACTCTTCTCAACGCTTCTCCTAACTCCCGAGCACCGCAGACAAAAGGCACTGTAAACCCTCTTTTGTCTACGTGATGCGTATCCACCGGTGTTAGAACTTCCGATTCGTCCACCATATCAACGCCCAACGCTTCCAGTATCGCCGCTTCTACAAAATGCCCTATACGGCATTTTGCCATTACCGGTATCGTAACCGCATCAATGATTTCTGAGATGACCACGGGGTCAGCCATTCTTGCTACACCACCTGCTTTTCTGATGTCCGCAGGAACGGCATGCAGCGCCATAACAGCAATAGCACCTGCATCCTCCGCCACTATCGCTTGTTCTACACTCGTCACGTCCATAATCACGCCTCCTTTTTGCAAGGAAGCAAATCCGCGTTTCAAAAGTTCTGTTCCGTGTCTGAGATTTTCAATTTCTATCCCCATTTTTCTTTCCCATCTCCATGATGATTTATTTCTATTAAATATGTTTTTTCTTTTGGTAAAGCTTTTCTTTTTTAAAAAGAAAAGATTTAAAATGCAACTTGCTTTTGAACTGTCCGGTGAGCATGAAACACTACCGAAATCCGAGGTTTTGGCATGTTTACACGCTTTAAGCATCGCGTATACGGAGAATATGTTCTCCGATAGGATATTGGTGATTGATGCACAACTTTCGCCTGATAGTGAACTTCTCGATGTTCTATCAAAGCGATTGGGGATGACGCATTGCATATACGAAATAAGGGGTGAGGGGAAGCCCGAAGAAGGGGAAATGCTAAAACTCATTAAAAATGCGGATATAGACGATATTATGGAACAAGGACATACATTTGCAGTGCGTGTTAATATTAAAGTAAAAAACCGCTTTTTGGCAGGAGAGAAAAAACCGCTTTCTTTAGAAATGGATTTAGAGAGAAAAGCGGGAGAAATCATAAAACAAAAAGGTTATAAAGTGAACCTCACGAATCCATCTAAAACGTTTGTTCTCCTGTTCACAAAACAAACGTGCTTCTTCTGTTTGCTCTTACACTCCGTGGATAAGAAGCAATTTGAGGCACGGAAGCCGCATTTAAGACCTTTCTTTTCGCCCGGAGTCATAATGCCAAAATTCGCTCGTGCTCTGGTTAATCTCAGTGGAATAAAAGGTAAAGAGCTTTTTCTTGACCCTTTCTGTGGCACTGGTGGAATATTAATAGAAGCAGGTCTGATAGGGGCGAGGCTAATCGGGATAGACGTGCAGGAGAAGATGGTGAGAGGGGCTGAAGAGAACCTAAAGGCTTATGGGCTGAATGGAGATTTAATCGTAGGAGACGCTTCTAAAATAGTCTTACAAGATAACAGCGTTGATGCCATCGTGACTGACATGCCTTATGGCAGATCATCTTTAATTTCAGGTTTGGGCTACTTTACTGCGGAATCACGCTCTGGTTTTCTCAAAACTCTGTACCAGAATGCTTTGAATGAAATACACCGTGTGCTTAAAGCCAGAGGAAAAGTGGTCGTCATCTCCAATTCTTATTCCATTTACTCCCTTTCCCGCGAACACAATTTTATTGCCCTCGAAAATCACAAATACAGAGTTCATAAGAGTTTAAATAGGCACATAGCAGTACTTGAAAAAGAGGGATAAGAAAACTTTTTAAGAACGAGAAGTAGAAATAATAAATATCCTAAATTAAGATTAAGAAAAGGTGAAGAAAAAATTGAAAGTACGTTTACCAAATGGGAGGGAAATAGAAGCGATGGATGTAGATTTTGAGACGATGAAAGAGGATTGGAATGAATATAAGCTGGAGGATGGCACGGTATTGAAATTCAAGACGATTGTGAGCAGTATTATTCGCACCGAGGACTACGATCCAATGACTGGAGACCCGGTATATCACGTCCGTTCTACGAATATACTGAGGGTGAAAGTGCCGGAGGAGATGAAGCGACTGCCTGCTTCTGCGAAGAAGCCAAGTGCAGAAGGAGTTGAAGTGGGTTAAAAAGATTCACCCAGCACAAAATTAATGACCGCACGCACTAAATTAAGTTTATTGCGCTTTCTCGTCGCCATAAGCATAACACTCGCAGCTATTGCAATGCCCGTCGCGGGCTATAATGACTACGACTATTATGACCCCCTTAATGATACTGAGGATTATTTCAAAGAGCTAATTCTGGACATCTATGTAGATGAAACGGGTAAAGCGCTTGTAACCGGGTACGTTGAACGTGAAGATGTTGATGGCGAGAACCTGCCTTTTTTGGCGTTGTCTGAATATACTTATGACAACGATACAAACCAATTATACGCCCTTACAAACGCGTTAACATGTAAATCCGGGGACAGATGGTTAATAAATTTTACAACCAACGCTTATGGTTACTATACCGAATACCATACGATTTTCTATTTGCCCGGCGACGTGACGCTGGGAGAAATCACCTGTTCGCAGGGTCTTGCCCATTCTACTAAGATTTCCAACGATTCCTTTGTCATAGATATTGAAGGATGTGATGTTGTAAGTCCCTTGACCACAATCGAATACCTGCAACCACTCGGGGGAACGGGGGGAGAGACCGTGGATTCTGGTTTCGAGTTCAGCCCCGGCTATTTCCTACTTGTCATAGCTCTCGCGGCTTTGGCTCTCGCCCTTATCGTCATCATTGCCCGGATGAAAAAGCGGGGAAAGACTCGCCACGAAGAAAAGGCGACTGTGATTAAAAAGGATGCAATTGAAACTACCGCCGATATGCTGCGGGTAATGGAAACGCTAACGGACAGGGAGCGTGCGATTGTAAATGCGCTGCTCAAACACAATGGAGAAATGACTCAGGCAGACCTTAGATACGAAACGGAGATTCCCAAGTCGTCATTGACCGGTATCCTTCGCTCTCTCGAAAGAAGGAAGATAATCATAAAGAAAGAAGGGGGCAGAACGAACGTTATAGAACTTTCCGAATGGTTTTTATCAAAAGGTGAACGAAAATGAACGGTTTGAACGGTCTTTTGAACGAACGGTTCTGTGTCACCCTTTTATATCGTTCAAAACAACGTAAGAACGGAGGTAATAAAAAATGGAACACATAAAAAGAAAGATTTTGTGCGTGGGTGTGCTGGCAGCGTTGTTGCTGAGTATCACACTGACGGGTGTCGCGGTGTCACAACCAGTGCAAAAAGGGAAAGCAATGGGTAAAGTAGCGCCGCAGGGGCTAACACCAGACGGAGTTGCGGGAGACATTTCAATGAATAAAGCGATGAGAGCACCTATTAGAGTCGTTCATAGTGGGCACGGCTTCGCCCTAAACGGGGGTGAGTTACACGTGCTTCGGGTGCACATCGTCAGGGCAAGGCACGTTCAACCGACATACATTAGAGGACTCATGGAAGCGAACAAGAGCATCGAGCGGATAAGAGCAGAAATCGAGGAAGGGGGAGGAGAGCAAATCTATCGGGGGCATCTGCGGCTTGGAGAAAGCCACTACCGGCTTGCTAACATCAGCGTGACTGATTTGGGCGACAATCGAACCGTCAACGCAGATGTCATGGAACGGGGCGAGAACGGGAAAATCGTAGGGGCAATCTCTGTAACCACTATGGACCACGAAGGTATCAGGATAGGCGATGGCACACTAACGATGTCCGGAGGACAATACCCCGGGGAATACCGAGCGCTGCTCGATGTTCTTCCGCCAAGACCAAGACTAAGACGACCAATATTGCAAGGGCAGCAGAAATAAAAAATAGAAGACGATGGGTCGGATGATCAATCTGAGATCATCCGATTTTTTATAATCACAGATTATAACGGCAAAAAGAATGAAAGACAAAGCTGCAAATTTTAAAACAGGGGAGTCAGTGAAGGTAAAAGAAGTGCAAGAGGCACTCAAAGAGATTGCAGAAAGACTGCTCAACGAAGAACTCAGCAAAGAAGACCAGCGAATTATCGAAATATATAAAAAATACAAACGGATTGCAATAGAATTAAATCATAAAATAATACGTTCGTCCTGTCTCAATAAAAATACATTGTTAAAATCAGGGAAATTGCTTGGTATTGCCCAACATGGAACTTTAGTATTCGATAGTGAAGATGAGACGAGTGTTTTAATGGAATTCGCACTCAATGAACGAAGGAGTGGTAAAACAGTAGTCGAGATTTATCGAGAAAAAGTGGGTGGGGAGGACGATATAGAGAAGGAGATATTAGACGGTTTAATTTCTTCTTATACTTCCTTATTCAAAGTTGTTTATGTCTCAGAAAGGAGAAACAGAGTGGTTTTGCACGACCTTTTAAACAAAAGGGAGAATACAGAAATACTAGATATTTCTTTCAGTAAAACTGGTATTCCCGGAATGTTATTATTTATTAGACTTATTTCCTTACAGGATTTTAATAAGACTTCTGGCGTATCTTTTGCTTTTCAGGGTAATAGAGAGGAGGAGATTATTAGAAGGTACCGGGAAATAAGCAAGAGGATAAAATCGCGCAACGAATCATTAAAGCGATTTGTAGCATTTTATAAGCTGAGCAAGACTCATGGCATTGAGGTGAGTTACTTCTAAAATCACCGTACTATTTTGGTTATATTCATCTCAATAATGTCCTCGGCACCCATGCTTTTCAACATCGGTATTAAAATATTCACGTCACGCTTGCTCACCACCGTTTCCACGGCATAATAGCCCTGCTCGTAAAGTTCGGATATAGTTGGTCTTTTCATTGCCGGTAGCACTGACATCACTTCTTTCAACTTCGCCTCCGCAACGTTCATGCTGAGCAATACCTTACCCCTCGCTTCTATCACGCCGGAAAGCAAGGTTCTTATCTCTTCTATCTCGCGCCTCGTTTCCGCATCTGCCCACGAATCCTTATTCACTATTAACTTCGTGGATGATTCCAGTATCGTGTGTATAATCCGCCAGTTGTTCTTCCGCAGCGTCTCCCCTGTCTCCGTGAGCTCGACTATACCGTCCATCATGTCCTTCGCTTCAGTAGCGCCGTAGGAGAAAAATATCTGCACGGGAATCCCAAGGTTGTCAAAGAAAGATTTTGTAAGGTTGGGATATTCGGTGCTTATTTTACTTTGCGGCGGGACATCTTTTGCCTCTTTTATATCTACTGTATCGGCTTGCACTGCCAGAACGATTTTCACACTACCTTCTTTCTCTGCCATTTTGCTGTAGCTCAAATCCGCTATCTCCACTACGTCCGCGCCTCTTTCCACTATCCAATCTCTGCCTGTTATGCCAACGTCAAAATACCCCTTTTCAATGTATTCCGGTATCTCCTGCGGTCTTAATATCTTCACTTTCTCTATCCTCGGGTCTTCTATCCTCGGACTGTATTCTCTCTCTGTTACTTTTATTTCAAGGTCTGCCTGCTTGAATAACAGCAGTGTTTGCACTTCTAAACTGCCCTTTGGTATTGCTATGGTTATCATGTTCTCTGTTTACCTTTTTACAAATCTTTTCTTAAATATAATCAAACCATAAATGCAAGAACAAATAGTTATTAACCAAACAAGGCTATCTCTAATCCGGGGTGATATAACCCAACAGGAAACAGATGCTGTTGTAAATGCTGCAAATCCTTCTTTGATGGGCGGTGGTGGAGTAGATGGTGCTATTCATCGAGCGGGAGGGAGTGCTATCCTTGAGAAGTGCAAAAAGATTGTCGCAAAACAAGGAAGATTATCAACTGGCAAGGCTGTTATTACTACTGCTGGGGATCTAAAAGCAAAATATGTTGTCCATACGGTTGGTCCTATTTGGTATGGAGGAACTGAAAACGAAGCAGAGTTGCTGACCAGTGCTTATCAAGAATGCTTAAAAATCGCTACCGCACATAATTTAAAAAGCATTTCATTTCCTTCAATTAGCACTGGTGCCTATGGCTATCCTGTGGAGGAAGCGGCAATGGTGGCGATAAAGGCAGTGGCTTCATTCTTAAAGAAAGAGACGACTTCGCTTAAAGATGTGGTGTTTGTTCTTTTTGATTCCTCAACTTGGGAGCATTATCGTTCTGCTTTGGATAGAATAATATGAACGAAAAAACTAAAAGATTCGTGCTGAGAAAATTTAAACAGTACTATAACCGAGCAAGAATAGAAGTCCCGAAGGATTTCTGGATACGAGAGTGGGGCTTTGTTTTTTTTGACCGGTATTTCCCGGAGAAGCTCGTGATGAGGCGGCACAAGTCATTTGGCACCACAGAAGACCTGGTGAATTATCTCCGGGAAACTGCCCCCGCTCACGCTTATTTCTCCGCCGCTATTTATAAATACCCCGCAGCGAATATGGCGAACAAAGGCTGGCTCGGCGCAGACTTGATTTTTGACCTCGATGCAGACCATATCGTAAGTGAAGCGGAGTTCCCGCGGTATTCTTACGAGGATTTGTTAGGGCTTGTGAAAAAAGAAACAGTGAAACTGATTGGCTTTCTACTCAATGATTTTGGATTTCATGAAGAGGATATAGAACTGGTATTTTCAGGGTCACGCGGCTACCATATACATATAAAAACAGAAGAGGTGCGAGGGCTTGGGAGCAGGGAAAGAAGGGAAATAGTTGATTATGTGATGGCAACGGGGCTCGATATGAGTACTTTTTTAGCCGTGAAATCAAAACAGAAGGGCGGTGAAAAGTTGAGGAGGGAGGATCTGAGGTTGATACCCGACGGATGGGGGAAAAAGCTTCATAACGGACTGATAGATTTCCTTCATGAAATTGCGGAAATGAAAGAAGAAAAAGCAATCGAAGTGGTAAAAAAAGTTGGTGAGATGGAAAAGAACAAAGCAAAAGAGATAATACGAATTGCAAAAGATGAGACGGTGATGAAGCGAATAGAAAGAGGTCAAATCCCCCACTTCGCTAAGCCAATATGGGAAGGAATAACAAAAACTGTAACAAAAGCAGTCAGTGTGAAATCCGCGGATAGAGTAGACGAACCGGTCACCGCAGACATAAAAAGACTTATAAGGCTGCCTACCTCGTTACATGGAAAATCCTCTTTAGAAGTAAAACCCGTGACAATTGAAACCTTTGATGACTTCGACCCCTTAGAAGATGCAGTTGTATTCGGCGACTCGGCAGTTGAAATAACTGCGGTTCGGAATTCCGCGATAAAGATGAAAGGCGAGAAATATAAGGTAGAAGCCCGCGAAATTGCTTCGGTACCCGAGTATGCTGCGATTTATTTCATGTGCAGAGGTGTTGCGGAAATTAGGTAATGCACTCCCGAATAAATAAATTTGTGGGGGCATCCCTGTTGAACTTTTTAGAGCGTTCTATCTACTTCCGTCATAAAAGCTCCAAAAATTCTTCTACCGTCAAATCTGTCTCCT
>Ga0114919_10003295_pt1 | contig 13046 bp, 13 predicted proteins | sample BlataG_FD_88682 | JGI IMG/M metagenome (GOLD analysis project Ga0114919, IMG submission 88682) | Deep subsurface microbial communities from Black Sea to uncover new lineages of life (NeLLi) - Black_00105 metaG | ecosystem: Environmental > Aquatic > Marine > Oceanic > Sediment | place: Atlantic... | reverse complement strand
GAGCTGGCCCACCTTTGGTGGAAAGGGCGTTAACTACCCTAGTCCCAGCATTTAGCACCGCAACAGCTGCTCTTCCCGCTCCGTGAGCCAACCAAACTAATGGCCCTCTTATAGGCTCTACTGTAGCCATAATTGAATATTCCTCTCAGTTAGTAGTGATAGTATAGCAAATCGGCCAAACTAAATCAATTTTTTAATAACCATCGCGAGTCAATTTAAAATAAATTTTTACATTGAGAGAAATCTCCCTGATAGCTATCCTGTTGGGATTAGATTCTCTCTATAGGTATTAAACCATGCAGGAAAAGCTCAAACCCATTCTAGACATCCAAGAACTCGATATGAAAATGCTTCGTCTGATGCGCGTGAAACGCGAGCGCCAGAAAGAAGTCAAACAGATCGAGGACTTGCGCAAAGATCTCCACCAGCAGATGAAGGAAAAGGAAGAGGATATCAAAGCCATTTCTGAAAATATCCACACTCACGAAAAAAAGATCGAAGAGGTAGCAGAAAAGGTCAAAAAACTTGAGGCTCACCAGACCACCATCAAAAAGGTGAAAGATTTCAATGCGCTGACCCAAGAAATGACCGGGGCAGAAAGAGAGCGGATCAATATGGAGCAAAAAATTGCGACCCTTATTGAGCACCGCACTACCGAGCAAGAGCTTCTAGAGAAAATCAGCGACAGCCTCGCCACATCTGAAGAGAGCAGTATCGCCCTAGAGAAAGAGATTCAGTCGGGTATTTCTCTAATCAACACCGAAGGCTCTGCGCTAAAGGCCGAAAGAGACAAACTCGCTGCCACAGCAGATGAAGACACACTACGCATCTACGAAAGACTGCTGCGCAATAAAAAAGACCGCGTGGTCGTCCCTATCCAGAATCGCACATGCAATGGCTGCCATATCACGCTCACCCCGCAGCATGAAAACTTAGTCCGCAAGGGCGATAACCTCGTCTATTGCGAACATTGCTCTCGTATCCACTACTGGCAAGAGAGCGAAGCGGTAGAAGGAACTGCAGTGGCCACTAAACGCCGCCGCCGTCGCCTCGCAAACGCGTAAATCTTAGGGGAAAGTAGGTGATCGCTGCTGCCTTTAATCGGGCAGGAGAGGAAAGTCTGGACTTCATAAGAGGAGATGCCAGCGAAAAGCTGGGGGCCGAGAGGCTACGGAAAGTGCAACAGAAAACAGACCGCTTGCCCTCTAGGCAAGATAGGATGAAAATATCGACTTTAGGAGTCGATCCTGCCGGCCGAGAGGAGGCAGTGCTGTAAACCCCATCAGAAGCAAGATCTAGGCAAGAGGCGCCCTCTAGTGCCGCCTGGAGATAAACGCTCGAGGAGTGTGGCAACACACTCCCTAGACGAATGATTACCCACGACAGAATCCAGCTTAACGCTTTCCCCGCTTTTCACAGTTTAGATCATGATACATTCTTTTATGGTTCCTAGAGGCGCGGGAATCTTCGCTCCCGCGCGGCGGCACTGCGTGTCGTTGAGCTGACCTGACTTCGATAAATGGGACTCTCTTGTCCTGGCCCGTCCGTAGGACTAACCTGCGGACAAACGAGCCCATTTCTCATCGCCATCTCAGCCATCGGCTGCACTAGCGGAGAAAGTGGCTTCGCCCCATCCTCCATCGAGCGCAGATCTATTCAAAAGAGGATAACCCAATAGCAAAAACGCAGCATTTTGCGTCATCTGCTCTGCGCGCCGCGCAGCTAGGGGGCTGAGATGGCACAGAGAAATTGGCTCTTCGAGCGAGAGCTGTGTACAAAGACACTGCCGAAGCGATGAAGAGACCGATTTATCAAAGCCAGGCCAGCTCAAGACACGGCAACGCCGTGCCCCCCCCTCCCTTATTTTTTTTTCATGCGGGGGTGGGCGGCCTCGTAGGTCTCGCGTTTGAGTTTTGTCGAGACCTGCGTGTAGATCTGGGTCGTGGCTAGGGAATTATGGCCTAAAAGTTGCTGGATGGTCTTGAGATCCATCCCCTTTTCGAGCCAGTGAGTAGCGATCGTATGGCGAATGGTGTGAGGCGTCACATCGGCCGAGAGGCCGCTCGCCAGGAGATATTTGGCGAAATTGCGGTCAATCGAGCGCACGGAGAGGCGCTTGCCCCATTTGTTTAGAAAGAGCGCCTCCTCTCCTTTTTCTGCGAGTGTATCGGGATGACCAATCAGCTCCTGGATCCACTTCGCCGCCGTCTTGGTAATGGGCAGCACGCGCTCTTTTTTACCCTTACCGCGCACCCTAAGGCGCAGATTCTTCGTATCAAAGTCTTCGCAGTTGAGCCCGGCGACCTCGCTGACGCGCAGCCCCGAGCTGTATAGCAGCTCCATGATGCAGCGGTCTCGCATCCCCAGGTAAGCCGCCGTGTCCGGCTGGCTGAGCAGCCGCTCTACCTGGATATACTCTAGCGATTTAGGGAGCCCTCTGGGGAGCTTCGGCGTCTCGATCTCCTCAAGAGGGTTGCCCGTGATCAGCTTCTCCCTTTTGAGATGTTTAAAAAAAGAGCGCAGAGCCGCTAGGCGCCTTAGGACGGTACGTCTCGCCGCTCTCTGGTAGCTAAGCTCTGCCAAAAAATGACGGATACACTGCTTATCTACCCCCTCCGGCCCTTTTACCCCTGGCCGCTCCTTAGCAAGAAAAGTTTGAAAGGATTGCAGATCGGTACGGTAGGAGCGGATCGTATGGTCCGAGCCATTTTTAATCGCTTTCAAATGGACTAAAAATCTTTCTATGGCCTCACTTAAGGTTGTCATCACGCTTGCCTTCTGTTATCCTTATTGACAGTATATGATCACACTGAATTCTGTTACCAAAAAAATGGGGACGCGTCTTCTCTTCGAAGATGTAACCATCACCTTCAATGAGGGGTGTCGCTATGGCCTGACAGGCCCTAATGGCGCTGGAAAGTCTACCCTGCTCAAAATCATTATGGGCATGGAGCCCCCCAGCTCTGGATCGGTCTCCCTTCCTCGTAAGATCGGCTTCCTAAATCAGAATATTGAAGATTTCCATGATATGCGCCTGATCGACGCAGTCATCATGGGTAATGACCGCCTCTGGGCTACCCTGACCGAACGCGAACGCCTCTACGAAGTTGAGATGACGGACGAGGTCGGCATCCGCCTCGGAGAACTCGAGGAGATCATCGCTGAAGAGGATGGCTATAGCGCCGAATCGGAAGCTGAAACGCTTCTGTCCGGGATGGGAATACCGCTCGATTTACATGAAGAAAAGCTGGCCGCTATCCCGACAGATATGCAGTTCTGCGTGATGCTCTGCCAGGCGCTCTTTGGAGGACCGGATGCTCTAATTCTCGACGAGCCGACCAACCACCTCGACCTTGAGTCGATCACCTGGCTGGAAGGCTTTTTGCACTCCTACAAAGGAACACTGATTGTAGTGAGTCATGACCGCCACTTCCTCAACGCCATCTGTACCCACATTGCTGACATCGACTATGAGACAATCATCCCCTATCCCGGCAACTATGACAGCATGTTAATTGCCAAAACAGCCGTCCGCGACCGCTCGGAGCTGGAGAACAAATCCAAAGAGAAGAAGATCGCTCAACTCAAAGAGTTTGTCGCGAAATTCAGCGCCGGTACCAGAGCCTCGCAGGTGCAGTCACGCCTAAGAGAAATTGAGCGCCTGCAGCCGGCGGATCTTAAAAAATCCAATATCCAGCGCCCCTACGTGCGCTTCTATCCACCTGAAAAAAGCTCTGGCGAGATCGTCTTTAAGGTTGAGGAAATCTCTAAGACCTACGACGGCCCCAAAGTGATCGATAACTTTTCCATGGATATCGTCCGCGGAGATAAGATCGGCGTGATTGGGAACAACGGCAGAGGGAAAACCACCCTCCTTAAAATGCTTGCGGGCGTGCTCAAACAGGACGAAGGAAAAATCGACGTGGGCCACCAGGTCGAGATCGGATATTTCCCTCAAATCCACGAAGATGCACTCGACAAATCAAGCGACCTCACTATTTTCGACTGGCTTAAACAGCGCCGCCCCGGTATCTACGACCAGGAGATCCGCAGTATCCTTGGCAAAATGCTCTTTTCCGGAGATGATGCCTTTAAGCAGATCTCTCACCTCTCCGGTGGAGAAACAGCCCGCCTCATCACCGGCGGACTCATGCTCTGCAACTATAACGTGCTCATCCTGGACGAGCCCAACAACCACCTTGATTTAGAAGCCGTATCAGCTCTCGGCTGGGCGCTCAACGACTATAAAGGCACCGTCATCTTCGCCAGCCATGACCGCGACCTCATCAACCACGGCGCTAAAAAGCTCCTCGCCCTAGAAGAAGATGGCATCCACTCCTTCAACGGCGACCTCGACGAATACCTCTCAGCAAAAGCAGTTGACAAGTAACGCCTTTTCTCACTAATTTGTGAGAAAAGGAGCACATATGTCGACTATAGGACCTACAGGAGCCGGCGGCCCGTCGCCTACCCCGCCAAGACAAGCCTCACCCCAGGAAGAGCAGCTCGCCAACCAGCTAGACTCTCATACAGGTGAAGTAGCGCAGAGCCTGCGCCAGGTACTACACAATCACGATCTAGCCAGCAGACCAGAGTACTTAAGCCACCTAGCTGAGGCCTTTAAAGCCCTCGGCGATTCCGCCTCACAAGCCGCTAAAGTAGGAGCTTAAATCATGTTACGCGAAAACCTCAAAGACTCCGGTGAAATCATCGAAAACATCCTCACCCAGCCCCTCTCGGTTCCAGGAGCAGTAAAAGAAGTCTCCCTCCTCGAGGCAGCCCAAAACTATGACCCACAAAACCCCCTCACCTCAGATCTACATAAAATCATGCTCAGCTTCCTCCAGTTTCCCGAACCGACCGAAATGATGATCCGCGAGCTCGAGCTCCTCCAAGAAGACCTTAAAACCTCTTAATTAGCACTCCTTTATACACACTATTTATTAATTGAAATTAATGTTCCATTGTGATATAATAGCCCCTTAACAAGGGGGGAATTATGTCAGCATCAACAGCAATTAGCTCGCAGTCAATCCATATCACACAACTGCCCGGCGTGGCCATCTCTGCGGTCGCCTCACACTTTAACGGTGAAGGGGCGTAAGAGATCTAGCGCGCCTCGCTCGCACCAGCCACAAATTCCATACTCTGATCACTAGCTCTAGAGAATTTATGGTGAAAGTGATCCCCTCCAACTGGCGCTTTATTGCCCTTGGGCAGCCTCCTCACGCAACCGGTGATGATGCTGCAGAGCAAAATTCTGACCTACTAAGCGATCCTACACTGATCCAGCTAGTCTTTGAACAATGCCGACCAGAACCCTTCGCAGCACGTATTGATTATTCTAGTACATCGCGCATCAACGATCTGTTCCAGATCGAATTTTTCAGGCAAATTCCTAGAGTTGTTCTCGCTGCGGTTCAGCAAGGTGGATGGACACTCCGATACGCAAGCAATGACTTTAGAGCTGATCGCGGCGTTGTTCTCGCTGCTGTTACGCAAAATGGATGCGCTCTTAAATTCGCCAGTCCAGAGCTTCAGCAAGATCCAGAGATTCGTCAAGCTGCCGAGCGGCAAATTGAAAGCGCGGCGGCAGCTGCTAGCGCGGGAAGTCGAACCGTTTGAGGTCGTCGGCGACGTCTGTGTTGGGGAAGATGGGGCGGGCTTCTTCTAGGAAACCGTCGAGGTCTTGGTAGCGCGCTGAAAAGTGGGTCAGGATAAGGTGGCTGGCTCCGGCTTTTTTGGCTGTTTCGGCGGCTTGGCGCGCGGTGAGATGGTGGTAGTTACGCGCAAGATCGGCATGCGCTTCTTGATAGGTGCTCTCACAGAGAAAGAGCTTGGCTCCCTTAGCGATCCTATCCATGCCAGGGCAGGGCAGCGTGTCGATGGCCACTGCAAAGATGTCTCCCTCTCGCACGTGTGAGACGTCATCTAGGGCTATCTTTTTACCGTCGATCTCTATCGTTCCTTTCTTCTCCAGCTCTTTAACTAGAGGGCCTCTCACACCTAGAGTTTTGAGCTTTTCAGGGTTAAATTTGCGCGTGTCGCGCTCTTTGATGCGCCAGCCGACATTCTGCACTCCATGTTTAAGGAAGTAGGCTTCTATGCAAAATTTTCCATCATCATGGACGATGCCCTCTTTGGAAACGGGGTGTTCGATGACGTTGATGTTTTCATGGTAGATGGTGCCATAACGGAGGCGGTCGAAGTAGACTTTGCCAGACGCTGGGTAGTAGCAGTGGATAGGGTGGGTCACTTTGTCCAGATTAAGGCGCATGAGCATCGATCCGAGCCCTAAGCAGTGGTCACCATGGAAGTGGCTGACAAAGATGCGGGTCACACAGGGAGGAGCGACGTTGGCGTAGATGAACTGGCGCTGCGTCCCCTCGCCAGGATCGAAGAGTAGTCCTTCTTCGTTCCAGCGCAGGAGGTAGGCGCCATGGTTACGGCGGCGGGTGGGCTGCTGCGAGGAGCAGCCTAGGATGATAAGGTCGCGTACGCTCAAGGAAGCCCCCTAGCGAAAATGGGGATGCGGGCGAGTAGTGCTCCCGCAAGGCCTCCAATAATGTGGGCTGTGTTGGCGATCTGTGGGGTGGTGTCGGTCATCTGGTAAGCGGAGAGGATAAGAGAAAATAGCTCCAAAACGAACATCGCCAAGATGAAAACGAGGATGAAGATGATGGTCATCTTCTGCAATGGATAGCCTTCCCACGGAGCGACTTTCTGCCGTACCCAGATAAACGCTACGAGGCCGGAAACCACTCCAGAAAAACCAAGAAAATAGGGGCCGCTCACTAAGTATTGGGCCACGTTGGCAATAGAACCGATGAGAAACATAAGCAGGATGATCTTCCAAATGGGCAGACGCGACTCGAGCTGCTTAATCAACATCCAAGCCCAGGCCATATTGAATAGAATGTGAAGAAAGCCTGCGTGCAAAAGGACAGGGGTAAAAAGGCGCCACACTTGTCCCGACTTGATGGAGGAGAACATCGGCGCTGGAACGGGCTTGGGGACTCCTTTTTTCACTTTGCTTAAAAAAGTGGCCAGAAAGCCGTGCCAAGTGGGTATTTTTTCTGCTGCCTGGAATTGCGCCCTTTCTTCTTGAGGGAGCGCCTTAAAATCTTCGATGGATTTTAGGGAGTATTGCTCTAGAAGTTGATCGACACGCTTGCTGGATTCGGGATAATCGAACATGAGTTTCTGCATGATCGGGGTGAGGCCAATGCGCATGCCCACGGCTCCATCTGCCTGGAAGAGGTTGACCTGCTGCATGCTATTCCAGAAAAAAAGTGCCACACAGAGCAGTATAGTAAAGGTGGTTAGTGGATGTTTTGCCGCAGTGCGAGCTGTCTTCACGCGGACGTTTCCTGCAAAGGCGCGCGTCTCACGTTTTTGCTCTTCTTCCTTTTTTTTCTCGAGGGTCAGATTTGGGGGTTCGGGAGGGGGAGGTGCATGTTCACTCACCTGATATTTTGGATCTTTGGGGTTTTGATTAAAGGCTTCTAAAGCGGATATTGCCTCTTGGACCTTGTCTTCGTCGTAGACCCAGATAGAGACCTTTTTTTTCTTAAGTTCGGGCTCATAGGTGGTCTGAATTCCCTGCTTAAGCAGATAAGAATAAAAGAGAAAGGCTTGCCTTTCATCTTCAACTGTTCCGATCAGGCGCATCTAACTCTCTAATTTTCTGAATGATTGCTGAGGTCGAAAGGCCTGGAACCAACTTAACCATATGCAAAGCGCCTCCTCCCTGTTCAACGGTTTCTTTTTCTATGCAATTGGCGCCATATTCTGCCCCATTGACGTGAACATCGGGTGCAATTTTTGCCAAAATCTTCCTAGGATCATCTTCGCTAAAACTGGAGACTAGGTCAACCATCCCAAGGGCGGCGACCATTTTTTGACGCGACTCTAAAGAAACAATCGGGCGATCTTCGCTCTTATAGCGTTTAATCGAATCGTCAGTGTTGAGCAGAAGCACTAGCACATCGGCCTGCAGAGCAGCCTGTTGGAACATATAGAGGTGGCCTGCGTGGAGCAGATCGAAAGAGCCGTTGAGGGTGGCAATGGTCTTGCCTTCGACTCTTAGAAGCTCCACTTTTTCTAAAAGCTCGGCTTGCGAAAGGATCTTTTCTTCGTAACTCGTCCTATTTATTTCCAAAAGCGACACGAAAAACCTCTTGGTAATTGTCTACATAGTGAACCTTGATTCCCTTCTTGATGTAGGCTGGAAGTTCATCAAAATCGCGCTGGTTATCCTTGGGGAAAATAAGGACTTTAAGGTTGGAGCGGCGCGCAGCAATGACCTTCTCTTTTACCCCTCCGATAGGTAGCACTTTGCCGGTCAAGGTGAGCTCCCCTGTCATGCCAAGGTCATCACGCACGGGTTTATTCAGCAACAGTGAAAAGAGGGCCGTGGCCATCGTGACCCCTGCCGAGGGGCCATCTTTAGGGGTCGCCCCCTCAGGGATATGCACGTGGACGCTCTGCCCCTCAAAAAAGGAGACGTTAGGAGCGAGCTCCTCAAGGGCGCGGTGGACAAAGTTCCAGGCGATCTCAGAAGATTCTTTCATCACGCTTCCAGCTTGTCCGGTAAGCTTCATCTCTCTTTTAGGAGAGTGGGTAGCAATGGTCTCAATATATAGGGTCGCTCCACCCATGGCCGTCCATGCGAGACCCTTCGCTACTCCTACAGGAGGTTTTTCCCAGAAGCGATCACTCGTGAAAATGGGTTGCCCGAGATATTCTTGCAGTGAGACTTCTGAAATTTGTGCGGTTTTGGTGGCTTTTTTAGGCGCTTTTTCCTCTTCGCGGACCTTCTTTATAGCCACCTTGCGCATGATTTTTTTTATGTTATTTTCAAGAGATCTGACTCCGGCTTCTCGAGCGTAACCGTTGATGATCTGTTTGATGGCTCCCGCCGAAAAGCGCAAATCAGCGGCTTTGAGGCCCATTTTTTTTCGATTGCGCGGGATGAGGTATTTTTTTGCAATTTCCACCTTTTCTTCCATGATATAGCCCGAGAGGCGGAGGATTTCGCAGCGATCGCGCAGAGGCTCTGGTATCCCATCCAGCACATTGGCTGTCAAAATGAAGAGCACGTTTGAAAGGTCGGTGCGCACGTCGAGGTAGTGGTCGAGAAAGTCTTTATTCTGCTCGGGGTCTAGCACCTCGAGTAGTGCTGAGGCGGGGTCACCTTGAACGCCCATCCCAATCTTGTCGACCTCATCGAGCATAATCACCGGATTCATCACTTCTGCAGATTTAAGTGCTTGGATGATTTTGCCTGGCATCGCTCCAATGTAGGTTCGTCTATGCCCTTTGATCTCCGCCTCATCGCGCATGCCTCCGACAGAAAAGCGGTAAAATTCACGATCTAGAGAGCGGGCCACACTTTTCCCAATGCTTGTTTTTCCGACGCCAGGAGGCCCTACTAAGCAAATAATGCTCCCCTTCACCCCTCCGGAGAGTTTTCCAACAGCGATGAATTCAAGAATGCGCTGTTTGATGTCCTCAAGTCCGTAGTGATCTGCCTCTAGCACCTCTTCAGCGAATTGCAGGTTGTGAACCTCATCGCCGCCGATCCCGCCACTAAAGACGCCCCAAGGGACAATGGTGAGCCAGTCGAGGTAGTTGCGGCAGACGGCATACTCTGCAGACTGCGCATCCAACATGCTCAGCTTTTCAATCTCCTCTTCGATCACCTGCATTACCTCATCGGGAGGCATTCTCTCGCTAAGGCGCTGGTGATATTTGTCGATGTCGTGAGACTTATCTTCTTTTTCAATGCCCAGCTCTTTTTTGATGGTTCTGAGCTGCTCTCTAAGGAAAAATTCGCGCTGCGTCTTGGAGATGGTCGCTTCGATTTTTTGCGTAATGGTATTCTGCAGCTTGCTCAAATCGAACTCTTTTTTAAGCAGCACAAGAGCGCGGTCGATGCGCGTCTGGAGATCAAATGCTTCCAATACGCCTTGCAGCTCTTCGCGACTAGCAGTGGTAAGAGCAACGGCAAAATCGGCCAATTTTCCAGGCTCTGTAAAGTCGGAGTGGCCTAGGAAGATCTGGAGCTCTTCTTTAAATAGTGGGTTAAGCTTGAGCAGCTCTTTGATGGTGGTGATGATACTGATCGAATAGGCTTTCAGCTCTTTCGAGAGTTTTTTGGTGGACTTATCCTTTGAATAGACGACCTTTGCCTTGAGGTGTTTACTACACTTGGTAGGTTGTTTAAGGGTGATCCGCTTTTCCATATTGAGAATCACCTGCGCCCCGCCCTGCTCCATCGGGATGATGCGCAAGATGCGAGCCGAGACACCTACGTTATAGAGATCGTCATATCCGATGTCATAGATATTGGCATCCTCATCGCGTGTGAGGAAAAGCCCCATCGTCTTATGCTCTGTAGCGGCTACCTGTTTGAGCACCTCGTAGTAGGCGCCTTGCTCAATGACAATGGGCGCTGCCATCCCCGGGAAAAAGGGACGTCGCGCTAGTGGGATTAGAAACAGCTCTTCTGGCGAGCTCTCTTCATTATTTTTCTTGGATTTTTTTCGTGGACGCACGGTCTCGGCTACCACTTGCTCAAGAGGATCTGACAAAAAATTACCTCAATATATGATTGGTGAAAGCCAATCTATCAGGTCTCGATAAAATGCGCAATTCGCTATACTAACTCGCTATGTACGGTCTAATAATGGATACCAGCGGTCCGCTAGCCCTTTTGGCTCTTACGAGTGGCACGGAAGTGGTTGCCACCTCCACTCTCGAAGGGGGGAGAGGGCTCTCAGGACGCCTCTTTGCAGAGCTCGAAAGGGTGGCTGGCCCCCAAATTAAAAACTTGAGCTACATCGCAGTAGGCACAGGCCCCGGTTCATTTGCAGGGACTAGGACAGCGGTAACGATCGCTAAAACGCTAGGCTTTGCTACATCGACCCGTTTGATAGGATTCCCCTCGCCTATGGCCTTTCTCCCCGCCTCCATAAAAGAGGGGCCATTTGCCGTCCTTCTCGATGCTAAAATGGGGCAGCTGGCCCTTCTTAGAGGAGAACTTCCCTCTTTCGAGACGACAACAACTATTTTTAAAGCCGAGGCAGTTGACGATCACCTCCCTAAAAACTGCCCCCTCATTACTGATCTAGAGCTACCTAAGGATGCTTTTCGCCCTGAAGCCAACCCTGAGCGAGTAGCTAAGTGGGCAGCAGGCAGTCATGATGCCGGTGCATTGAACATAGCCTATCTGCAATCAATTGATTGATAAATATCTTCTCTCTAGCTTAAAATAGCTTCAGAAGCATTAATTTTTTTTGAAAAAGGAATTTGTGATACATGTCCAACGTTAAAGTCCGCACCGGAGAATCGGTTGATAAAGCCCTCCGAGCCCTCAAAAAGAAACTCGACCGCGAAGGCATTATGAAAGCTGCCAAGGCTCATCGATTCTACGATAAACCCTCAGTGAAAAAGCGGGCGAAATCGAAGGCTGCGCTGAAATACAAGAAAAAAGTGTACCGCTAAAAGGCGTTTGCATAGTCGCTTGGAAAGCTAGGCGATGAAATGAATGTTTAACCCCCCCTAGAACACTTCGCTATGTCTGACTACTATGGAACCCTCGGCATTTCCCGTGGAGCCACCCAAGATGAGATCAAAAAGGCTTACCGCAAGCAAGCCCTGAAGTACCATCCTGACAAAAATCCCGGAGATAGCGAGGCAGAACAGCAGTTCAAACAGATCTCCGAAGCCTACGAAGTCCTCAGCGACGAGAGCAAGCGCAATGTCTATGACCAGTATGGCGCCGACGCGCTAAAAGGCGGCGGTGGCGGCATGGGTGGCATGGGCGGAGGCCCTGGCGGCGGCTTCTCCTCTATGGAAGAGGCACTCCGAACATTCATGGGAGCTTTTGGCGGTGGCGGTGGCGGCGGTGGCAGAGGCGGAGACTCCATGTTCAACAGCTTCTTTGGCTTTGAATCTGACCCCCAGTCAGCCTCCATGCGCCAGGGGAATTCAAAGAAAATAAACCTCACCATCTCTTTTACCGAAGCGATTCTTGGAACCAAGAAAGAGGCCTCTGTAGCTACCAACATCACCTGCAGCTCCTGCGATGGCAGTGGCGCCTCAAGTCCTAGCAAAGTCAAAACCTGCAGCCAGTGTGGCGGAGCAGGCCAAGTGCACCAAACGCGCGGTTTTTTCAGCATGACAACCGCCTGTCCAGGCTGCCACGGAAAGGGCAAGACCATCACTGACCTCTGCAAAAATTGCCGAGGACTCGGACGCACACGAGAAAAGCAGCACGTACAGATCAACGTCCCGGCCGGTGTCGACAATGGCATGCGCCTTAGACTTGCAGGATATGGGGACGCTGGCGAAGGCGGAGGACCACCAGGAGACCTCTACGTCTATATTTCAGTAAGCCCCCACGAAATTTTCGAACGCGAAGGCGACGACGTACTCATCGAACTCCCTATCAGTTTTTCAGAAGCGGCTCTTGGCGTGAAGAAAGAGATGCCCACACCTTCTGGCGGCACCGCCCGCATTACCATCCCTGAAGGGACGCAACACAACAAAACCTTCCGCGTTCGCGGTGAAGGAGCTCCCAATGTACATGGAAGCGGCAAGGGAGACCTACTCGTCCTCGTAGCCGTGGAGACCCCCATTGGCCTTTCTGACGAGCAAAAAAAGCTCCTCTCCGAATTTGCCAAACTGGAAGGTTCTCACAACTCTCCCCGCAAGCGCACCTTCTTAGACAAGATCAAAGGGCTATTCGCTTAAGCGAACGCCTTTTTTTTGACAAAATAGTAAGCGCGCATATAATATGCGCACTTACTAAGGAGATTTCTTATGTGGAAATGGAATTTTGAAGCAAAAGCAAAAACTACAGCCTCCCCAGAGCGCATCTGGGAAATTTGGAGCGATGTGGAGCATTGGCCAGAGTGGGACCGCAGCCTTGAATGGAGCTGCATCAAGGGCTCCTTTGCCCCTGGAACAAAGATTCAGCTAAAGCCAAAAAAAGGACCCAAAGTGACTGGGGTCTTACTAGAAGTCATACCTCATAAGAG
>Ga0114919_10003292_pt1 | contig 13051 bp, 21 predicted proteins | sample BlataG_FD_88682 | JGI IMG/M metagenome (GOLD analysis project Ga0114919, IMG submission 88682) | Deep subsurface microbial communities from Black Sea to uncover new lineages of life (NeLLi) - Black_00105 metaG | ecosystem: Environmental > Aquatic > Marine > Oceanic > Sediment | place: Atlantic... | reverse complement strand
GACGTTGCTTCGCTTCGCCAGCAACGACAGGCTCCTCAGCGATTGCCTTCATTTCTACTAGCACTTGGTCAATCTGGTCATGCAACTCTTTGACGGTGAAGCGCCACACCTGGTGTTTAGCTATGATCTCCTCTTGCTGAATGGCATACGGCAGCCGGCTTAACTCAAAAGCGTGGCCGATACCAATTACCCCCTCGTCTAAGGCGAGTTGAACCGACGGGCTTGCCTGGGAGATCTTGATCAGCTTCTCGATATAATCCCGGGTTAGACCGGTCTTTTCTACAATCTGGTCCGGGTCACTGTTATAGTCAGTATAGAGAGCTCCGATAACCTTAACCATGTCTGACACCGGGGTTTTACCCCTCATGTGGTCTAAGAACAGGTTTTTGGTCAGGACGTCTACCATGTCTCCCTCAAATACCACCGCGTCTATCGTCGGGAGCTGATTGTTAATTGCCTCGATTAAACGATGCTCTCCGTCTACTAGGATCAGGTCCTCATTTACTTGGCACACGATCACCGGCGCGATTATCCCGGCTTCCTTTATCGAGCTCTGAAACTGGATCAGTATCTCCTGGTCGAACCTGGCCCTCACTCTCAGCTCTGGGACCTTTATCTGGCTGGGTTTTACTCTTTTTAGGTTCACTTCCTACCTCTCCTACTTTAATACCTAGCTCGTAGGGAACTATGACGGTTAGAATAGGCTCTCGTCCGTTACGGACGGCCAAGTCTATCTCTCTCTTTGCCGCGGCGAGATCCCCACAGTCGACCTTTGTGTAATTGTCTCCGAACTCATCTTTAGTCCATACCTGATAGTCCATTACTGTACCCCCTTCTTATTTAATAATGGTATCTGGAACGCTGCGTCCCTTATATCTCTAACACTACCTGCTCGGCCGAGACAGGCAGAATGTCGACCGTCACATCGCAGAGGTTGGCCGGAAGGGTATAGGACCATAGTCTGACACGTTCCTTCCTTGCTCCACTTACACTGCACTGCTTACCTCCTTTGCTTATTCCTTAGTCTCCCCAGCCAGACTCGTATCATAGCCAAAGAGTCTAATAAGACGAAGTTTCTGGATACGTTTCATAGCTTCGATGCCTAACCTAATAGACTCCTTAACATCTGGGTCTAAGGTAGCATTTCGAGTAACAATGTAAGTGCGTGAGATTTCGATGGCTTTAGCTATTTTCATATTTACCTCCTTTAGAAAATGGGATTGCTCAGCTCATTGTTTAGCATGATAACTCGATAGGCACCTAGAGGTATTAGGCTATCGCATACCTGGCATTTATGGTACCTTTTGGGGTTATTCCAGTCAACGACTACCTTATTAACTCCCCGGCACTGGGGGCAGCGGCATAACATCTCGACGCTGATTACTTTTAGAGCCATCTGCCTTCTCCTTCTCCCCCCTTCTCTCTCAAGCTCTCTCATCCCCCCTCATCCTCTCAGGTTCTGTGTATTCCTCAACCTACCTGAGTTGAGCGATAGCGAAACTCCAGAGGGGGGGTTGTTAAGGGGGGGAGACCAGGGGTAAAAAGACACAAAAGTACCCCTGGACGCTGAATGAGAGGCTTTTGAGTCCTTCATCCCGGCTTGTTTTTGCCGGCATAGAATGTCGCGACCTCGAAACTCTACCGCATCCAGGGGTATTGCGCAAATTCGCTGACAGTTGCTTAGAGCCATTTTACTAACTTTCCTTATATATAGTCAAGGGTGAAACCTCGTCTGTATCGCCTTTTATGAGAAGATGCTGACTCCAGTTCTTGCCATGCCTGCTCGAGAGTTTTACCGTTGGGCATACCAAACCCCGGAAGTAAGAGCTGGCCCCTGGCCATCAACTTAACAGGATCCTTAATCCTCCACAACTTAGGAGCTCGGGTTATTGCCGCTGCCGGCATTACTCTCCTCCTGAGTCTCACCGATAGGAAATGCCCTCCGGAGAGCTTGCCATTCGGCGCGCTTCTGAGCTAACTGCCAGGGATACTTGGCTACTACCGGGCTAGCTAGCTTGGTTTTATCCCTCTTACTCTTTTCCGTCATTTCGTCCGGAGTGACTATCCCCAGGCCGGTAAATGACCTGTTGGCATATTCCGTGATAACCTCGGACACAAAGGCGTGAGCTCCCTCCGGGATCTGGTATGTCTTGCGCTCATCATCAGACAGCGGCCGGCTGGAGAGTTTGTAGGGGAGATTAACCCGATTAGCGTGCCACAGGTATCCGTCCAGGGTAATGTACGGCTTACCGTACATCAGGACCACGTGGCCGCGGTAAGGGTCCAGCTCGTATTTATGAGCGTAGTCCACCAGGGCTCTTATTGTCTCCGGAGTAAGAAGCTCACCAGTGCCAAGATCTGTATGAGGCACCAGTGCCAGGTTCTCCTTTAGCGGCTCGGACACTCTATCGTGGACTTTATGGGCCTCAGTCATGGTCCTGACGATGGCCTCCGGGTAGTGGCCTTTGATACAGCGTATGACGTTAGCCTGAGCCTCATCATCCCAGACTACCTCCAGGGCCAGATGATGCTCTGAGCATACGTTTTCCTTGGCTAGCTTAAGAAGTTTGTCCTTGTCTCCTTTTATCATTTATAACCTCCCACTAAAGTATTTTCCGTGAGCATAGCCACAGAAGTAGGTAATAACTAGTATAGTCATGATTAAAACTACTATCACTCTTGTACCTCCCGGAGCGTACTATGGAACTTATGTTAAGTCAGGGTTTCCCCACGTAATTTACGTTTCGGTGCAGAGTGGGGATAAAGACGTTGTTGTTTTAACTCCTTTAGGGCTTCTCTTGCAAGGTCAATAAGTGGAGTATATTCTTCGGGAGGTATCATTCCACAGTCATGTCTCGCTTGCTTGAGGAGTTCAATAGCTCTATCTATGGTCATTATTCACTCTCCTTTACATAAGAATACTAGTACGCCCTTACCTGGTGAACTGCCCGGCGCCAGGCATTTTCTTCCTGATATCAGCCATCACTCGCTCCAGCCTATCTAGGGCTTTAGCCTTGGTGACCTCAGAGCACTGTTCAAGGTCTATATCCCACCAGGCACAGTCCGCTTTGCCACACTCACACTTCTTAGTGGCGTCCATTCTCTCCGATGCCAGGTATCCAATACTGGTTAAGGGACACTTCATAGCTCTACCTCCTTTGACTCTGGGTTAGTTTGGCTAGCTCTCGCTGCTGCCACTCCCGGTACTTTAGCTGGCCCTCCAGGACGTTGATTAGCTCGAATATCCTTAACCTGGCAGTCAGGAGCTCCAGTATAACGTCTGAGAACGTCTGATGGCCTACCTTCAGAGCCTCTAGCTGGCTGTATACCTGGTCATTTACCTTTAGCATCTTGCTCATGGTTTAGCCCTCCTAATCTGTAATTCTTAGCGGTCATTTAAGAGACTGGCAGCCACTTTAATACTAACAGAGATTACACCACAGTCATTATTGGGGAATACAGACTCAGATACCCATATCTCATCTAGTTTTAACCCTGGGACTCGTGGTAGCCAGGGAGCATTGAATAACAGGCAGCCGCCGAGTTTTAGAATACGTCGTAGTTCGAAAAGTAGTTTATGCCTTTTATGCCTGGGTATTCCCCAGGGAGGGTCACAGATAACAGTATCGGCCATGGCCGTCTTAATCGGCAGAGAGTACATATCACCGATAACGTCAGCAGGCATAAACTTATCTAGGGTGAGGTCCCCCAAATGTGATGAGCCGTTACAGACATGAATTACAAAACCTTTAGCCCGGGCCTGTAGAAATTCCTCTACTTCGGCCGGCCAAGCCCACGCTTTAGTAAATTTCCTGTCACCCTTTCGAATGGAGACTGACGACCTACCTCCCATGCTCAACCTCCTAGTTTACTGACTGTCGTGGATATCTACTTAGGAGTTTACCACAGTTTACCGTCCATGTCAATAGTATACTGGTAAACTAGTAAACTGTAGGCGTGGAAATAGGCATAAAACGGCGCACTATAATCGTTATGAAAAGTAAAATAGCCACGCCTGAGCGTGACTACCAGGGTACTAGATGTCTCGTAAAGGGGTTAAGCCCCTTTATTTTGGCTCTCCGTGGGTCAGTTACAATTCCTCGCTGTCCTCCTCGGCCTCGTCCTCGTCTAAGTAGTCGTCGTCCGGGTTTTGCCGTCTCATTTAACCTCCATGCCTCCACTCAGCCAGGAGTCTGTCATACTCGCTCTTAACCCTCTCGAGCTCTGATATTGCCCGGTTCCTGGCTACCTGGAGCTCGGTTAGCCTGGCCTCAGCCTCCTCGGGTCGTGGTTCCAGCTCTATCAGCTTGCCCTCCTCCTCTTTTATCGACTCCTCCAGGGCTTCCACTTCCCCGGTTAGCCTTACAACCTCCTCGGCGGCCTTCTTTAATTCCTCGGGCATAGGCTTAGCCTCCCGGCCGGTGGCTATCTTGTACTTAGTGGTCCAGTCTTTGAACTCCTCGAATGTCTCAGGGCTGCCGGCTAACGATCCGACATTTACCGTCAGGATATAGTCAGCCTCGTCATAATCATAACCCAGGTCCTGGAGTAACTCAATTCCCTCACCCCAGGATATGAGTTCCTTCTTTACCCCCTTGTATATCTCCGTCTTGGTTAGAGACTTGCCTTCCTCGACTCTCCCCGGCTCCTCGGGCTTAACCTTCATCTGGATCATCTCCTCTACCCGGTCCGCCGGCATACCGAGGCCGGTTAGTTGAGATCTTACCTCGTCAATAGTTATCCAGCCCTTGGTCCACCGGGCCATGAGGTCAGGGAAGGCCACGTATACCTTCGTCCACAGTACGTAATTATCGAGGTTGACACCGCGGTACCCCATGCCAGAATACAGCCGGCGGAGTTCCGTCTCGTCTATCGTCCTCATATCCCACCACCGCCTGACGTCAACCCTGGTCGGCCAGGTATAGGCCGTCTTAATAAGCAGGTCCCTCCAGAATGGGGGTATCTCGACTACCCGGAACCAGTCATATACCTCCTCCTCGGTTAGTAAGCCTCGGTGGAGCATCTCGACGACCTGCATCCAGGAGGCGTGTTCCCAGTGAGCCCTCCAGTAATTAAGGATCTGCTCGTCAGTCATGCCGGCCTTGTAGAAGGGCTCTTTTTCGATGGCCTCGAACTCACTATCGAGGCCGTACCTGGCTATCATTTCAGGCTCGAATACCTCTCGAGCCTGCCAGCGTATGAGGTCAGCCGGCCCCGGGTAAAACTGGGTAAGGAACTTGAGGGCCTCTATCCTCTCATCATGCCAGCCCTGGTCTTTTAAGTCGTCAAACAGCCACTCATAGGTAGGTTTATCTCTCCTCCAGGCGGTGATAACACTCATCGGGTCCAGCCGGTGTGAGCGGACAAGTTTATCAACCAGGTAGGAGCCTGTTCTTGCCGCTGGAGCGGCCGCTCCCATGCCGAACCCTATCATTATACCTATCAGGTAAGGTAAAACAGCGGCAAAGTGGATAAACCCCGGTTCCTCGAGCGTCTTATCTATGAGCGCTACAAAATCGTCAGGCAAGCCCGGGATCTCTCTCAGTCTGAGTAATGACGGCTTAATCTCAGCTCTCAGCTCGGGCTCCATAGCGTCCATTATCCGCTCTACACCGCTCTCTAACCAGGACGCCATCCAGCCATGTAACCGGACCTTCCACTCCTCCTGCCAGCCCTCGATAGTGTCATGTATACGTTGCGCGATACCCATGTTCTTACCAAAACCTCTCTATTATTCTATCAAATGCCTTATACAGCCACTCCTCGGGATCAGTAAAGAACTCGGTTACCTTGTCTCTCCAGTCCTGCCAGCCGGCCCAGAAGCCCTCTCTCTCAGTAAAAGCGGTACTGACTATAGTCAGTACATCTGAGAATTTACTATTCCACCACTCATCAGCGTATTTAATATCGAATAGTGTAGGCAGGGTAACAAGAAAGAAGTTGTTTAAAGCTGCGTCTATCCTCTGAAGCTCTGTAATCCAACTGGGAAAGGTTATTGTCCAAAAGGTATCCCAGGCTACCCTTAACTCAGAAAAGCCCTGAGTAGCTGCTGTAATCCAATTCTTGACTGTGTACTGGGTGTAAGACCACCAAAAGGTGATAATACTGGTTACGTTATTTAAGGCATTAGTTACCCAGTTAAAGGCGTACACGGCGTAGGCGAAGTAGTCTCTGAAGTAGTTGTAGATACTGTCCAGGCTGATGACGTCAGCTATCCTGTCAGTCACATAGTCATACCAATAAGAGGCATCCCAGAGATAACCGGCTACGGCAGCAGTCCAGTTTGACAGCGAGCCGAATAAGCCTCCGAACCAGTAGATAGGCACAGGCATACCATAGCACCACATCGCCCAGGTAACTAGAGTTTGAGTAGCTGTGATAAACCACGCTCTCATATAGGCAAAAGGGTTCATCTTAACCTCACAGCTTCAGGATTTTATCAGCGTTTTGAGCAGCAGCTAACAGGATTGGACCGGCCTTCTCAGCAGTAAAGTCCTTCTCGTCTACATCGACAGTTAAGACTATACCGCCTTTAGTCTTGATGGTGTGCCGGTAATACTTCTCAATTCCGGCCACTTCTCCCGGCCTTATCATCTCGTCAATTTTCAGTACCTTATACTCAGCGGCCATCATTTAACCTCCTTTCCTTATTCTTTTGCTTGGGGTATTGTCCCAAACAGAAAGCCAGCAGCCATGTAGCCAATAGCCTCAATAAAGGTATTGATTCCAAAGGCTCTCATCACTATAGCGGCTAACAGGATAACACTGGCGATTATCAGTCTAGGTTTCGCTTTCATATTACTTACCCCCCTTTCTTTATTCCGATATTGCCCAGTAGTAGTATGTGTCACCACTCTTATTGGCAGTTTTTCCATAATGGGAAACATCACCAACAACAAAGCCATCTGTGGCATGAAGGTTAAGGTAGATACCGTAAGCATGATGGTAAGGGCTAGAGTCCGCATGATACACACAGCTACTTGGTATTAAAGTCCACTGATATTTTGTATATTGTATGATTACCATACTGCACTTAAAGCCAGTGGTGATTTGTCTATCATCAGTATTGTTCCCAACATAAGAGCCAGTAACGATTGTTCCACCACAAGCCTTTCTAAGGATACATCTACCTGTGTCAGCATCATATAGCTCACAGCGTGCATCCCCCCAACACTCAAAAGGGACTTGATGTGAATAAAATGGACAAAATCCCATAGTATATCTCCTTTCTTAGACATAGCCAAAGGTCATTGAAGTCATAGCGACAAACTTCTCAATGTAAATGCCTGTATTAAACTGCATCGGCGGTATTAGATTAGTGTTGTGACTTTCTCTAGTAGTGTGATAATGCTCAAGAAGAATAGGCTGGGCAGCAATAATAGCATCACTCAATCCCCATTCTGAGTTCCCAGCAGAAGGGTTACAGCTAATCCAGTATAGCTTATGCGCTCCAGGAATAAATTCGTCTTCTGCATCTAGAAGTTTAGTAACTACGGCTTCAGGCATGACTCCATCACTCATAATTGAACACTCTCCTCATGGCTCATTCTGAGTTACTATTAAATCATCTGCCCATATCGCAGCGTTCTTTGCTGCTACCCCTCGGCAGTAAATGTTAGCAAACATATGCGGGGGGAAAAAGGCTCCAGATGTATTGATGGGAATACCAGCCAAGTCCCAAGTTCGCTCATTTAGCATAACTCTTACATACTCATTTTTCACAAAGTCAACTACCACTTTCAGGGTATTAAACATATCGTCATCTTCCCAAAGTGTTAAGCCTGCCTGTATGGTGGTATAAGTACCACCGATATTGAAGTAACGGAGCCTTGAATTATCCTGGTCAAACTGTATTCTTGCTTCAATAAGGTTAATTGCGCCCTCTATTCCAATGTATAAGAGAATATACTCTACGTCGTCATGCATGGTGAAGGACGCCTCAAAGCCTAAATCACTGAAAATGGGATAGGGTAAAAACTTGTGTAATCTAGCTTCTCTAACCCCGTCTGAACCGCACATTAGCTTTGCACTAAATGCACCATTACGAGAGTGCTCGTTGCTTTGAGTTACGCTCCAGCCTGTCCCTGCACCAGAGATCCTATAAGGACTGAGACCTGACTCAAGGCCATCAGCAAACATGATATCACCCTTACGGTCATAGGTGACTATTGAGCCGAGTCTAGCTGCTAATTCGGCATTATCAGCCATAGAGCCTACAGTCTTTTTAGCTGAATACGCACCAAAGTCCGGCTGTCCGTGTGCCATTTAGCTACTCCTTTTTCCCTCCTAACCAGGATGGTATGGATATTCGTGTAGGCGATAGCATACCAAAGACACTCTTTATAGCATCAACTAAAGCCAGGGCTATTATTGCCCTTCTAGGCAAGACAGCCACGTAAACGTCAAAGGTATGAGGGTAGGTATCATCATCATTCCAGCCTTTTAGCTTTAGCTCGTAAGGTGGCTGATACGACTCGTAATACTCCTCCCAGTCTATCGGGAAGGTATCTCCATGAAAGTCCATGCTGCCAGTAGAAGGAGCTATCTGGTGCTGATGGTGTAGGATAACCAGGTGAGCTAAGGCAGCATGACCGGGGCGTGGTCTGACCATGATTTTAGTGACAATACCATGAGCTATTGGCATTATCGCTGTGATAGCGTTAGCCTCAGTAGTATTCTTAGGTATAGATAGAGATTGCTCAAACAGCATAATTAGCTCTCGCTATTCTCTTAGAGTGAAATCTGGTCAATTAGATTATTAGTCTGGTCGACAACCCATAAGGCTCTGCCATCAAAAGTAAGACCAGAAGGGTTGAAAGCAAAAGCGCCTACTGTTGTGATGATAGTAAACGTCTCAGGGTCGACCTGACAGATACGCTTATTAGTGAAATCAACTGCCCATAGACGCCTGCCATCAAAGGCTAAGCCGTAAAGGTCAAAGGCATAAACACCTGAGGCTCTGATAATAGTGCCTGACTCTGGGTCAACCTGGTCAATGTACCTGTTAACTTTGAATGCAACCCACAGCGTCCTGCCGTCAAAGGTAAGACCGTAGGGTCTCTGTACAAGAGCACCTATCTGCCTTATAACAGTACCTGACTCAGGGTCAATCTGGTAAAGAACTGATGGAGAGTAGATAGCAACCCATAGAGTCCTGCCGTCAAAAGTAATACCTATGGGACTAACTTCGTAAGGACCCAGCGTCCTGATGATAGTGCCTGATACCGGGTCAATCTGGTATATGAGCTTAGTATCGTAGCTGGTAGCCCACAAGGTTCTACCATCAAAGGTGAGACCATAGAACTTGGGTGTGTAAGGCCCTAGTGACCTGATTATAGCTCCGCTTGCCATATCAACCTCAATTCCAAGACTTGTTAGTTCCAGAAGTCTACAGCTATGGAGACATCAAAGTAGTTAGCGCCAGAGACACCGAGGCCAGTCAGTTTTACCCTCATAGCTCGCCCTAGAACGTCGCCCTGAAAGCACTCATATATCCTGGTAGCGGTATCGGTTTCCTCATAAAAGAGTGCAGCAAACAGCCCTTGTTTATAGGTGTACCACTGGCCAGTCCACCTATCTAAAAACTCCACCTCAATATGCAGGGTGATGGTGTCAGCCGTGCCAGTAAAGAGAGCAGTGACGTAAAGCCCGAACTTACGGAATGGAGCACAGGGGACTGCATTAGAAATCCGAGGAGTAGTATTGTTGATAAGCTCGTTCTGGAATAGCTGGAGCATATCGAAAGTTCTGTAGAGAGCTTCCTCTTGTAGAGTGGGTCGGAGATCGCCTTTTCCTGGCATAATAGTCCTCCTTCATTATTGAAGTAAGGGGAGGGGCTTTTAACTCCCTCCCCTCCGTAGCTTTAGCTTGCCTCCACTCCCGGGGAGGTCTAGTATTTGTAGAGCTCCTCGAGTACCACTTGGACGTCGGAGGCGCCAGCGCCGGCTGCTCCAGCTCTCAACCGTAGCCTGGGCTTTTTACCCTCGGGATTATACCAGTCCTCGATAACGTCCTCTTTCCCGAGAGGGAACTGGAAACAATGCCAGGGCAGGTAGCCATAGGCGTGCCCGGCGAGTTGACCCTGTCCAGTGCCCGCCAGGGAGCAGTAGCCACCAGCCGAGGATAGTAACGTCTCATACATTTCAATGGCGGTGCCCCCAAGACCTTCACCAAGAACATGAGCGTAGTAGTCCGTCTGCGGGATATAGAATACCCTCGCAACGCCGGCCGCAAGGGCGACATTGAAATTCGTGGTTATAGGTCTCCAGACGCCTTTCATACGCCGGTAGTAGTCCTCGAGGTTGGTGTAGTCCCAGGGTATCGTGTCGAGCGTTCCCTCATCGAGCCGGGCTTCATTGACGCTAACCCAGGGCGCGAAGGTCTCATCGTGAGCCCGGACGAGGATCTGACGGATCGGACGGTCAGACGGAAGGGATATCAGCTCAAAGCTGTTGAGCGCGCCGGGTGTGTAGGCGTAGTGCTCAACCGCCATGAGGAAGCCAAGCGGTGAGATCACCTTCTCGTCGAAGATCTCGGCCCAGACAGCCAACTCGTTCACCTCTGCCGAGGTGTCAGCCACATTCTCGTCGTAGGTGATTTTAATCTGAGGATTATGGAAGCGCAGCGGGTCAAAGGCGAGCAGCTCGTCCCACAGCCAACGGCCGAAGTCGATAACGTAATGATCTTCCTCGGACTGGGTCTTCAGGTGCTGACCATGCTCCATAGATGGATGATTTCGGGAGTAATAGGCGAGAGCCTGGTTTTCTCGGCCACTCAGGGCATGGAGAACGGTCGAGCCGTCGACCAGCTCTATCTTGGGTATGTTAGCTGGAGCCGCATCGGTCATGTGGTCCAAAACCTTAGTTGTTTTGAACTTGATATTGATACGGCTGATTGGCTTGTTGACGTCAACATCGACAACAACAGTCCCGGCTCCGTTGGTCATGTCCTGAGGATAAAGCAGTTGTGCTTCTCTATAATTCATCGATTAACCTCCCCCGGCGCCGAGTAGGGCCAGTCTCTTAGCGTTCAGTGCCTTGCCGACTTCCTGGACTCGGGTGTAGTTAGCCGGATCACCGCGAGGCTTACGTGGTGACAGGGTTAGGGCAGCCAGGGTTGAGAAGAAAGGCTCCACTCCGACCTTGTAGTCATCTATAGCTGCTGATACACCAGGTCCAAAGCGGTCCCGGCCTACGTCCCTGATCTTACGAGCGAACTTAGCGGCTCCGGCCTTGACCACGCCCCGGCGGAACCTCTCCTTGACGTTGGCTGCGGTTACTGCCATGTGGAAGTTATCAGCGGCGCCGGCAGTATTCCTGGCCCAATCCTCGGCCGCTGCCTCAGCATTGACGGCGAACTCAGTGGCTGCTCTAGCCGCATTCTCGGCCCACTTGTCCTTGGATGCCTCGATTGGTTTTACTTTGATTGCTCCCAGGATAGGCATTAAGGGGAGCATCAGGATAAAGGTAAGGATGCTTAAAAATCGACATTTCATAATAGATTTCCTCCGTTTGTTTTACTTCGACTCATTTGCACGTGTGGCGATTGCTGCGCATTTACTTATTTACGTACCATGTTATAATGAAAGTGTCAATACCCCAACAGGTTGGTATCTGGAGGCAGTATCATGGCTAGAAAAGAGAGGGAGCGCCGGTACATATCTCAGTACATGAAAGACACCTTCCCTGACATGAACTGGCAGATAAACGTAGAGCTGGGGCGTATCCCCCAGGAGTACGTACAGCGATATGGTATCGCCAGAGCCGCGGCGCTATTCAGACCTACCCGCCCCAGGGTAGATGCCGTGAGGTGGCAGCCCGATAAATACTACCTGATCGAAGCCAAGCTCAGAGACATGAAAAGCGGTATCGGTGACTTACTCTACTATAAGAGTGTCATACCGAGTACCCCAGATCTTCCTTTCTATGACGGTCAACCAATAGTGGCCCGCCTGGTCATTCCCTTTGAGCTAGAGTGGCTTAAACCTATTGCCGATGAGGCTGGCATTGAGGTCGTGGTTAAGCACTACGACTTCGTAGACGAGTATGTCAGGGACCGGCAGCACTACTTTACCTCGGAATATAGAGCCGAGAGAGCCGAGAAGATGAGACTCAGACAAATACTGGACGTGGAGTAAAATATGCCACAAACAGAGTGTAGCAGTACCAGTACGAGATACCAGTATCGGCAGGTGCATGAGCTAGACCGGGCATTGGCAACAATGGAGAAGTTCGGTATAGATCCGACTTCCGAGGCATATCAGACGCTCTGGAAGCAAAGGGGAACTCTACTGGCCAAGATAGGCTATAAGTTCCCGACCACAATTAACCCACTGGGGATGATAACCGGGTTGTCTCCAGGTATTATTAAGGTCTGGCATCACGGAGAGTCGGGCTGGATGGCAGAGGCAAGAGAACGGCCAGGAGCTCCACCGGTATACCGAGCGGTCACTGATGAGGTGGCTATGGCAATACTGAAAAGGGAAGTAACCCCCGAGCTGGAAAAGGTGCTTTTGACGCCGGTAGACTACTATGGGGAGTAAAGAACGATGCGAACGCAGCGCTCAGAACCCACGTCGTTAAGGATCCTACGGACCGCAACCTGCCTCCTGATGAATTATATCGCCCTGGTCCCTGGAGTACCGACCAGGATGCACTTCACTGATGATTACTACGTGGAGAGAGAGATCGCCGACAAGGAAACCGGGAAACCTAAGCGTATACGTAGCCTGGTATTCTGGGTTGACGAGCTGAATGGGGAAGATGTAGCCAGGACCTTCTCCATTCTATCTCAGAAGCTGGCCGCTCATATGGAACCCTTCCTCCCCAATAAAGAGTATGGGGGCTACGATTTCATCATAACTCAGATAGGAGAGGGCTTCCTAAAAGACTGGAATGTCCAGGTAATTAAACGTCCCGAGGAAGCCTAAACTTAACACAGTGTGAAAATCCCTAAAATATCCTAGTGTAGAAAAGTCAGAGATTTAACACATTGTTAAAACTTTTGTGTATCGCAGCTCTCCTACGTTTCCCCACCCTCCAGACAAAACAGT
>Ga0114919_10003289_pt1 | contig 13054 bp, 12 predicted proteins | sample BlataG_FD_88682 | JGI IMG/M metagenome (GOLD analysis project Ga0114919, IMG submission 88682) | Deep subsurface microbial communities from Black Sea to uncover new lineages of life (NeLLi) - Black_00105 metaG | ecosystem: Environmental > Aquatic > Marine > Oceanic > Sediment | place: Atlantic... | reverse complement strand
TAGTTATTTATAATAAAGGAACTAGAAAAGCAATTAATCTTGAATTAGAAGCTAATTTAGTAGCCTATCCTTCCACAAAAAATTGGAAGATATTCTTTAAGAACAAAGGACAAACGTCACAGAGCATTGAGGTTCCATTAGCTGCGAATAAACTATTTTATTTGGTATCACGAACTAGAGACTCGACTAACATAAAATTGTTGATTGACACTTCTCCCTGGTTTCACCGTGTTCTAGAAAGAAAATTAGCAGACGCAGATAATTTTGCTCCATTCCGTGAATTAATGAAAAAAGATTCGCTGACACTCGATACTTTATTTGCTATTTTTGATTCTCTTCAATTTTCTGTGTTGGCTCAGGATGAGTACAGCGGTTATTCGAAAATCTTTGAAAGACTTTTTTCAAAAAACGACATTATTTCATATCCAATAATTGATGATTGAATGTATGTATTCAATAACTTCTTTCCAGTTTTATCGCAATAAGTCTAAATTAATATCCCATGCAAAAGGAGGTAATATATGAAAAGTAGAACAATTTTGCGATTCGTATTAGTAGCCATCGTCGTTACAGAATGCATTTTTGGACAAGATGGAGAACCAGATAAAGATCCCTGCTGCAAAAATAGGGCTGCAGTCGAATTTATGTTACCTGTTTTTGGTCATCGCCTCTCTATCGAAATTGGGCCAGCATCTTATCTCGAGAGATCTTATAGCCAGCTATCCTCTTTTATGAATTTCACAAATATTCCCATATGGGTCGGATATAATGATGACACACAAATCTATTTTCGCACAGGACTAGGAGGTGGAGGGATGCGAGACACTCTGGATACATATACGGATCTTCTATGGCAAATAGGGTTCGGAATACGATCATACAATATGATTTTCGAAAGCAATTACTCGATGAATTTGAATGTATTCGAAGAAAATTTGCGTATGAAGCAACTAATGTTGATGATGGGCTTTGTGGTTCCTATCGATATTGTTGGAATGAGAATACGACCAAAACTAGGATTTGTAATAAAGAATTTCTAATATGATTTAAACATTTCACTAAATACAATATTCTCAAGATCTAATGGCGCTCTTAACGATATTTCTTAGGGGTGACAAAAATGAGCGATCCAGCATCGCTTTATTTGATAATGATTTAATCGATCAGAGTATGATTCTTCGGAAACATTTATTATAAAAAAACCGTCATCCTAACTCATCTCCTCCTCACATACTCAAACACCAAAAACGCAATAGTAAATAGCAGCATCGTATTCGAAACCCGAAGGTGTGAGAGAGCACTTAACCCAAAAAGTGCCTTGTCTACAAAGAATAGCCTTGCCACAACAGCCAATATAATATTGATAATTGCGAGTATCCCCGATATATAGGCCAAAATTTTCATGATACCTCCGGGTATAGTTTACATAGATTTTATGGGTTGTCAATTATACAATGTGAGCGGGTAGTGTTAATAGTATTTGTTGAAATATATTTTGTAAATAATCTAGATGCTTATTGTGCAAGTCTGTTCAATATTTTAAAGATGGTTTGACATAAGTGAATTTTCTTGTAATTTTGAATATATTCGTAAAGAATATTGAGCATCTTTTTAATAATTCAGATTATGATCCTTTCTCGGATGATTCAGTCAAATCATTTTTGTCTAATCTTTGTAGGCGGGTAAGACAAGTTATGCTATCCTAGTAATGCTAGGTGAGATTTAGCTTGAGCGTGTTTAAATGAATACCTTTATAAATAATAATTAATATTAATAACTATGATTGAAAGGTTAAAATCGCTTCATAAAACAAATTTATTAGAAGGAAAAAGAATTATTATAACAGGCTGTGGTTTCAAACAAGTTCGAAATAAATTTTATGATATTATATCAAAAGAAGAAACTCATGATTCTATTATTGTTAATGGAAAAGAAATGAAATTAAATATTGGCGCTGCAACTGCCTTTGTTTTAGCTGCTAACGGTGCAGTTGTGCATATTGTTTCTAGGACGGAAGATAATTTAGAAACATTAAAAGAGCAAATTGTTGAAATACTTAAAGTTTCAGAAAGAAATGTAGAATATAGTGTAGTTGATTTACTCAATGAAAAATCAGTTGAGAACTTTATCAAAAAATTACCAAAAGATAAACCTTTGTGGCTCGTTCAATCGATCGGTCTTGGTGCTGGTGCTTATAGATTAAAAGATGATAACCCCTATTTACATATCGAAGAAATTCCGCCAGATCTACTAGAATTGGAATCTACTATTGCGTTAAAAGGGACTCATATTTTAATGCAGAACTTTCTTCCAATATTTAGGGAACAAAATAAAAAATTCAAAACAGAAACAAGAATTTCAATTATAAGTTCGATGTCAGCCATTCGGGGATACAATAGGGGTGGAAGTCATTGTGCTTCAAAAGCTGCAATTAGTAGATATACAAATTCAGCCATGCTTGAATTATGGAAAGAAAAAATTTATATTACAGATGTAAGACCCGGTGCAGTAGATACAGGTATGTATGATAATAAATCTGTTCAAAAAGCTGTTTTAGATATTGTTAAGGAGTATGGTGGTTATGAATATTGGAAAGATGAAGGAATTAGTTTGGCACCGCCTATTTCCGTAGGTCATGCAGTTAATACTGTTTTTATAATCCCTGCTCATATTACTTCTTTAAATTTTGTGGCTAAAGGGCAGATTCCTAACGAAGGTTCTTAATGACTTTAAGAAATAAATTCATCCATGTTTCGTGTCCTAAAAATCATAAAGACGATTCCCTTGACTTCCAAACAATTTCAATTAGAATTACCTAAAAGGAGGTCACGATGAAAAGAATATGGATTGGAATTACTATTGTTGCGGTGGTCTTAGCCATCATATTTATTATTACTTACACAAAGGAAAAATCTGAGGTGATAAAAATTGGTGCAATATTGCCGCTAACCGGAGATGCTGCAATCATTGGGGAGCCGACACACAATGCGGTGGAGCTTATGGTAAAAGAATATCAAAAGAACTTTGCTGAAAAAAATTACAAACTTGAATTAAAGGTAGAAGATACACAAATTAGGCCCAGTGAAGGAGTGTCTGCCTTAAATAAACTCATTACTGTTGATAAGGTCAGATTTGTAATAGGTCCAATGGCAAGTTCCGTTGCACTTGCGGTACTGGCGCCTGCGAATAAGAATAATGTGATACTTATTTCACCGTCTGCATCCTCACCCGCATTGAGTGCTGATGATTATTTCTTTAGGGTAGAACTTTCAGAAGCTCAGGGTGCTAAACAACAGGCAGAGTTAGGTATGAAAAAACTCAAATATAAAAAGATCGCATGTTTATATGTTAACAATGATTATGGGCGTGGCACCTTCGAAGTTTTTTCAGAAACTTTTAAAGGAAATAATGGAAAAATTGTTTTTGAAGCAGGTTTTGACGAGGGGACAACTGATTTTCGTTCAATACTCACTAAGGTAAAAAATCTACGTGATAAGCCAGATGCAATATTTATAGTCTTCAATACCGAAATGGTCTATATCATTAGACAGATGGAAGAATTAAGGGTCAAAATCCAGGTTTATACAACACCTGTATTTGAAAACGAAAAGTTCTTGAATGAACTTGGTGCACTTGCTGATGGAATAATATATACTTATTATGGTGAATATAACCCCAACACCCCCAAAAACAAAATTAACGAATTTGTCAAAAAATATAAAAAGTTCTATAACCAAAAACCCGGTTATTATGCTGCATTGGGTTACGATGCTACAGCTATTCTACTCGAGGCACTACTTGCTGCACTCCCTGACCTTTCATCGGATAGTGTTAAAAAAGCACTCCTAAGAATCAAATACGAAGGCGTTTCTGGATCAATAATGTTTGATAAAAATGGAGATCCAGAGAAACCTGTTATATTAAAAAAAGTTAAAAATGAAAAATTTGTAATTTATGAATAGAAAAAACCATAATGGAAAAACTTGAGAATACACTGGTAATTGTAACTGGTTGTGGTTATAGAGAGGCAAAACGAGTTTTTAACAACCATAAACAAGCTGTAATTCTGGAAATAGACGGAAAAGCATATAAAGTCAATGTTGGCGGCGCCACTTCAATATTTCTGGCAAAAAAAGGTGTAAATGTTTTGATGGTTGCAAGAACTGAAGAGAAACTCAAGGTTCTAAAGGAGTATATTGAGAAGAAGACTCAAAATATAGTTAGTTTCTTTCCTTGCGATTTGACGGATAAATCTCAAATTGAAAGATTGAGTAAATTCGTAAACAAGAAATATCAAGGAAAGAGGATATGGCTTATCCAGTCTGTAGGATTGGGTGCTCAAGCTTATAATATAAAAAACGGTAATCCATATCTTTTACTAGAGGAAATTGAACCAGAGCTCGTTGTGAAAGAGTATGAAGTTATAGTAAATAGTCTGCTTTTAATGATCAAAATCCTCTTACCGAGATTTAGGAACCAAGATGAAAGTCGAGTGGTGGTAATGAATTCCATGAGTGGTATAAGGCCCTATCTTAGAGGATACTCTCATTCTGCATCGAAAGGTGGCTTGTATAATGCGGTAAGAAGTCTCACATTAGAACTATTCTATAAGTGTAGAAATGTATATATTTCTCAAATAATGCCTGGGATTGTAGATACGGGCCTATATGATTCAGAAAGCGTTATAAATGCACTATCTGAAGTAGGAGAATCATTTGGAGTGTTTGGGGATAAAAAATGGAAACCTGAAAACTTTCCCTTAATTAATCCAGAGAGTGTAGCAGAAGTTATATGGCTGTGTTTAGTTTCTGAAACACATATAATAGAAATTGATCTTGTAGCAAAAACACAGATTCCCCATAAAGGAGCATAATATAGATGCTGATAAATACAGAAAAACTCAAAAATTTATTAAGAGATACTCGCTGGGGAGAAATTCTTGTTATAATATTTACTTTTGCTTCTTTTGCATCCCTCTTTATATTTCAACAAATATATATATTTTCTATTCTATTTTTATGTGGTTTAATTATTTTATTAATTACAGGTTTCTTTAGAGATGAATTTGTAATTCATTTTTCCTCATTGATCGGTTATGTTATTTTAGCAGGGGTGATTTACTATATTTGTGTTAATCCTAAATTTCTTGTAAGTTTATTAAAAGCTAACTTGTCTATAACAAATTTACCTCTTTTATGGAAAGTATGGCTTGCCTTTGTCCTTTTGCTTTCTGTTATATTTACTTATGAATTAACTATAAAAAGAACGATGGTTTTCACAAAAGATGTGCCTCATATAGGGAATAAGTTATTAAACCTTCTCTTTCAAGTCGTTATTTTTCTTACATTTCTACTTATTTTGTTCAAAGCATTTGAGTTCCTGGCATTTAATACCACAATGGAGGGCCGTAAATATGACTTTACTCTTCAGGTAATTGCCCTTCTTTTTACATTTATAAGTGTGGTAATAGCTGCTGGTTATTTGCTTATTCAAAGAAGAGTAGAAAAAATTGATAAACTTGAAGAAATGTTGAAAGAAGTAGATGATTTACTTGGATATTCTGCTTCGCTTGTTGTATCAAACTTACCATCTTTTTCGGTCACTCAACATGTCCCTCATAAGGATTACATAATTCTAAAAGAACTTGTTAATCTATATGAGAAAAGCATTCATTTTAAAACTCAAATAGAAAAAGAACCATATATTTCCTCAAGAATTCATCTTGCTTTAGGATTATATTATTATGCAAAGGGTGATTATAGAAGCGTAAATTATTTGGAGAAAATCTTAAGAGAACAAAAACAGACAGGAGAAGTAGAAGAGAGAATTTACGGTTTAGCTTTATGGCGATTAGGAATAGCATTTATAGCGCATTTTAACAATCCTGATAAAGCCAGAGCATATTTTAGGCAAATGTATGGAGAATTGTCAAGTTATTTTCAAATAGTCGGAAGAACAGCAGAATCTATTGCTAATCTTGCGGAATACAGAAGAACATATGGTAGTAAACTCTGGGAAAGAAATAGAGAAAACAATCCCGAATTATTAAAAGATACATTGGACATTTTACAAAAGTTAAAAGAGCAATTATTGAAAAAATATAACATAAAGGAATTATTTATATTCTGGTATCTTTTGAATGTAAGATATGAAATGAATGGAAAATTATCTGATATTGATAAAGAAAATGTTGATTTTATTGCTAGAGAATTAATAATGACCTTGGAGAAAACACAAGATTTGTCTATAAAGGCAAATTACGCAATGAGCCTTGCAATGCTTAAAATAATGTGTAAGGACTCAAAGTTTGATAAAGAAATAAAATGGCTAAAGCTTAATCAAGATTGGTTCAATCGAAATTGGAAAGAAAAAGCTAAATATTCAGCACATCAAATTCTTTATGAACATCCTTATTACAATCTTGTATCTTCAGAAAAAGAAATAAGCGAGATTCCTGTTACAGAATTTTTGAAGGATCATATAGAAAAATTAAGATGAATTAATAACAAAAATTATGGCAAGAAAAAACGAATTGTAAAAGTTGATTTTAATAATAAATCCAACATTTTGACAGATAAAAGTTTTTAATTAGAAAAATACGAAATTCTTACAACTAACATTGTGGAAAATCTACTCATAAGATTTATCATATTCACCAAGATTTTAAAAATTCCAACATCTTCCTATTGAAAAGGAGAAATTTTACAGTATAATCTACCATGATTCAACAGCTAATACTTAATGGTATAATTGCAGGATCCATTTACGCCTTAATTGCTTTAAGTTTTACTATTATCTATCGAACTGTTAAATTCTTTCATTTTGCTCATGGTGTTGTTTATACAGCTGGAGCATATTGTGCTTATGCTTTGATAACATTCTGGGATTTTCATATTATTCCCGCTTTCGTTATTTCCATGGCTTTTACTTGTTTACTCGGAATGGTAATAGACAAAACTACTTATTTACCTTTAAGAAAAAAGAAATCACCTCCCCTTGTCTTGCTTATCGCCTCTTTTGGCATTTTTATCTTTTTACAAAATCTCATTGCCTTGCTTTTTGGCAATCAAATTCTTACAATACGAACAGGTCCAATTAAGGAAGGTTATTCAATTCTCGGCGCAGTTATTACTCAAAATCAGATTATTATTTTGATTGTTTCTATTGTATTAATGTTTCTTTTGTGGTTTTTCATAATAAAAACAAAACTCGGTAAGGCAATGCGTGCTGTTTCAGATGATTCAATTGCCGCAAGTGTTGTTGGCATAAATCCAAATAAAACAATATTAAAGACCTTTGCATTAGGTTCAGCATTAGCAGGAGCTGCTGGTATTTTGATTTCATTGGAGACCAATATCGAGCCAACAATGGGTTTTTCTGCAATATTAAAAGGAATCATTGCATCAATCATTGGTGGAATTGGCAATATCCCAGGTGCACTGCTTGGTGGATTCTTCTTAGGAATAGTTGAAAATCTTGGTATTTGGCATATTCCAGCCGGCTGGAAAGATACGATAGCTTTTGCTGTTTTGATTCTTTTCTTATTATTCAAGCCCGGAGGCATATTGGGTATTAAAGAAAATAAAGGAGATAATTAAACTATGAAAATAGAAAAACTTGGGATAATAGTGCATCTTGAGAAGATCTCACCTGAATTACACCAGCGGTTTAAACAATTGATAGAAAATGTAAATCCTATTGTGAACCGTGTGTATAGCGCTTGGCCTGATTTAACAGAACATGATCAGGAACATTTAACAGTTGTCCTAAGGATTCTGGACCTTATGATACCACCTGAAACACTCAATGCAATGTCACCAGAAGAACTTTTTATCCTTCTTTGTGGTGCGTGGCTTCACGATATTGGATTGAGCTTAGAGGCTTCAGAGTTCTACGATGGTGAAAAAAGGAAGAAGATTAGAGATATACACCATATAAGAGGAGCAGATATTATCAATAAAAAATACAAAGATTTTGCTCTTAAGCAGGAAGAAGCTGAAGTAATCTGTGAGATTGTAAAAGCGCATCGTAAGACTGATATATCATCTCAAATAAAAGAAAGGCATATATTAGAAACAGGAAAGATAATAAGACTTCAACTTCTAAGCTCACTTGTCATGATTGCAGACGAGCTTCATATCACAAAAGATAGAACTAGTGAACTGCTTATAGATCTAATTAAACCAAGACCAGAAAGTTTAATTCACCATCTATTACATCGGAGAATTAAAGGTCCTGCTATAGAATATTCCCTTGAAACACTAAATTTCGATGCCACGCCTGAAACAGAACATGAACAAAAATTAATCGAAAAGATAAAAGAAAAAATCCAGGCAAAAATAAATTCAGTAGTTGTTATCTTCAGAGAAAATGCCATTCCCCTACGAAGAATCACAGTACAATTTAATCGGAGGAAAATTATCGAAAAGAAAGTGTTACTTGCATTGGCACAACGCAAAAGCATGAGCTTAGACGAAGTAGCAAAATATACTAATGAGAATATATCTGATGTTGATTTAATTGCTAATGAGTATCCTTATGTTATGACGCGCACAGAAGGAAAACTGCAGTTGGAATACAATTTTTCCGCTTTTGAAAAGTTATGAAAAATCTTTTTGGACACAGATTATGCAGTAAAATTTATGCAATCTGATTATAGTAACGAAGTAATAGAACAACTAGCATGGGCTAGAATAGAGAAAAAATATGGCACATTTTTCACAGATACTTTCGACCGGAAAGAACGAACTTACATACTATGGAATTCACCTACTGCATTATCTTTTCTACTATTCGAAGAAAAATTACATCCTCCACAAAGTCTTTTATCAAGAAAAGTTCTTTTAGACACAGCTCTTTTGTTTGGAGGATTAGTTGATGTATATCGTTATCCCGACCTATTGCAAGATAGAGAACTCACATTGTGTCTACGATCTATTGGAAATCAAATTCCTAAACAGGTAACACCCTACATAAATCTCCTCCAAGCTTTAGGATCCCTAAAAGAAAATACACCACAAGAACTCCTTGAGAAAATAAAACATCCAGGAAAAAAAGGAGGGGAACACGAAATAAAATTGACACTTAAAGTACCAAATACCCCCATTTCTGAAAAGTATTCATTTCTGCATCTTTGGACAGCTTCAGGTGTTACAAGTCAACCACTTGAGTTAACCCCCTCATACATTAAACAACTAAAGACTTGTAGTAAGGGGGTAGAAAAAGTTATTCCCTCTGAAACAGAACGCCTGGTAGGAATTACAATTATTCCTGAGAAAAAAAGGGTAACTTCTTATGAACTAGAAATATATGCCAAATTGGAGATTAAAAGCCAATTGAGAACAATCACTTTTATTCTTCCCACAGAGCGACAATTGGGAAATTATGATTATCCTTATAAGATTGGTTTTGAAATATATCCTTCTGGTAAAGAGGCCTTTTCATACGACATGAATTTTAAATTTGTGCCCCAGCTTTTTGATGTGATGGAATATTATCGCTTTAATGGAATTCTTGAAGATATGAAATCACGCAAGTTGCGCCGCCTTAAGATTCAAACAGAAAAAGAGGAAAGAATCCTCGTGGAAGATTTAACAGATGAGTTTAGTGGACTACAACCTTTTCTAAATGTAAAACAGAAAGAAGTATATCAGACTCTTGCAGAACTTCAGAGACTTACCGGCTATAGGATTCCTACGTACGGTTTTGAGAAGGAACAATTCAGTGTTTTGCAAGAAGTATATCCACAAATAGATAGTATGACGAGGCAGAAGGCCATTAATATTATAAATAAGATTATAAAAGATAAGGTAGTTACATCCTATAGATTAACTCTTTATGATAAGCAAAAATCTTGGATTAAGGATCACTTATGTGGTTCGCATTGGGGACTTGTTAATTTTGAAAGAGATAAATTTCATTTCTATGATGAAAAAAAATCCGGGCAGTTTCTTGAAGCTTTAGATAAAAGAAATGAAGATTTTTCACTGCAAATGTTTTCCCCAAATTCTCCTTTAGAAATCTGGGATATATACTTAAAATCGTTCAAAGAAAAATTAGTACTACCCACTTTTTTATCTCAGGTATCAGACGAGAAGTTTATACCATCTTCCAGTATTGTTATTCTCTTTAGAAAATTGGTAGATAGAGTTCTATTAAAAGAACAAGTTGTGCATCTTCAAATTTATCCAGTAGAACCTAAAGATACTAACAAAAAAGAGGAACCTTAAAATGGAATATCTGTTACATATCTTAGTTATTTCAGGCATTTACGTTATACTTACTTCGAGTTTGAATCTAATTGTCGGCTATACTGGACTGCCATCTTTAGGTCATGCAGCTTTTAGCTGTGTTGGTGCTTATGCTTCAAGCCTTCTTGCTTTAAATTTTGGCATCTCACCGTGGATAGGGCTTATAATTGGAGCTTGTGTTGCTGCTGTATTCGGTTTGATAATTGGTTTATCCTCATTGAGATTAAAAGGCGACTATCTTGCTCTGGCGACATTTGGTTTTGGAATCATTGTCTATTCAGCTGCCAAAAACTGGGTTTCTGTGACAAGAGGACCAATGGGCTTGCCAGGGATTCCAGGATTTGTTCTCTTTGGTTTTGAACTTTCAGAAATCTGGTCTTATTTATTGCTTATCGTTATTTTTGTTTTGATAACTTTATTTATAATTAAAAGAATTGTTAATGCACCATTTGGTCGTGTTTTGAAATCAATAAGAGAGGATGAAATTGCCTCTGAGATTTTAGGGAAAAATACTGCAAAATATAAATTGACTGCTTTTGTGATTGGTGCAATCTTTGCTGGTATTGCAGGAAGCCTTTATGCTCACTACATTACTTTTATAGATCCTTCAAGTTTTACAGTCATGGAATCAATTACAATAATGTTAATGGTGGTCTTCGGAGGCATGGCAAGTGTTCGAGGTTCAGTAGTTGGTGCAATAGTGCTTGTGATGTTTCCTGAGGCACTGAGATTTTTAGGCATGCCAAGTGCAATAGCAGCTAATACAAGACAGATGATTTATGGTTTGATGTTGATTATTTTAATGATCTGGCGACCGCAAGGGCTGTTTGGAAAATACAGGTTTAGATAAAATGAAAATACTTGAAATAAAAAATCTGACAAAAGATTTTGACGGATTAAAAGCGGTGAAAAATCTAACCATGGCAGTAGAGGGGGCTAAAATCACAAGCTTAATTGGTCCTAATGGTGCAGGCAAGACAACTGTCTTTAATATAGTAACTGGTTTATTGAAACCTGATAAAGGGAAGATTAAATTTAAAGATAAAAATATCACAAATTTAGGTACGTATAAAATAGCTAGGTTAGGTATCGCAAGAACATTTCAGAACATTAGATTATTCCCACAAATGACAGTTCTCGATAACATGTTATTGGCAACAAAATACAAGAAAGGTGAAACTTTATCAGCAGCATTATTACAATCAAAAAGAATGAAGAATGAAGAGAAAGAAAATAAGGAAAAGGCATTGAACTTACTTGAATTTGTTGGTTTAGTAAATAAAAAAGATGCACTTGCCGAAGAACTCTCACACGGTCAGAGAAGGCTACTTGAGATAGCACGGGCATTGGCAACAGATTCTGATCTATTGCTTTTAGATGAACCTACAGCAGGTGTATTTCCTGAAATGAAAACTAAGATTCTTGAGATTATTAAAAACTTGAAAGAATCAGGTAAAACTATTTTATTTATAGAACATGACATGTCTGTTGTGACTGGAATTTCTGATAAGATTATTGTTATGAACTATGGTGAAAAGATTGCTGAAGGAAAACCAAAGGAGATTGTAAAAAATAAAGAGGTTATTAAAGCATATTTAGGAGAAGAAAGCACTGAAAATGAATAAGAATCAACATCTGCTTGAAGTTAAGAATCTGTCTGTTAATTACGGGAGTGTTGAAGCTCTAAAGAACATCTCTTTTTATGTTGATGAAGGCGAAATCATAGCCTTGCTTGGTCCTAATGGAGCTGGTAAATCTACAGCTTTAAAGGCAATTTATGGATTGCTTGAAGCAACAAATGGTAGAATTGTGTCAGGCACTATTGAATTTCAAAAAAAATCAATTAAAAACATGCAACCCTATGATTTGGTCAAAAAAGGTATCTCGCTTGTGCCTGAAGGTAGACGAGTTTTTAGGACAATGACTATACGAGAGAATTTAGAGATGGGAGCGTACACCGGGGCACAGAATAGAGGAAACAGGATGCAGGATATTATTGATAAAATATATAGTCTCTTCCCGGTTCTTAAAGAGAGACGAAAACAAAGAGCTGGGACATTATCAAGCGGCGAACAACAGATGCTTGCAGTTGGCAGAGCTTTAATGTTAAAACCAAAATTACTATTACTTGATGAACCTTCTTTAGGACTATCACCTAACTATGTTAAGACAGTTTTTGAAAAGCTTAAAGAAATCAACAGAGAAGGCACAACAATCTTACTTGTCGAACAAAATGTCAAAAAAGCTTTAGAATATGCTGACCGAGCTTATGTTTTTAAGATTGGTGAGATTGCTTTTGAAGGTAAAGGGGAAGACCTAATGAAAAGCAAGGCGATTGAGAAGTCGTTTTTAGGTAGTTGAAAGAGAATAATTTTTGAGTATTAAGATTGTCCTCGCACCTTACAAAGATCCAGCATATGGTTTAGATTGGCCTGAGCAAACACCAATAATCATAAAAGAAGTCGCAGAGCATCTATCAAATTATCCTGAAGGAAAAATTGAATATAAAACAAAAGAAACAGACCATGGTATTGGAGCAGATTGGCCTACTATCACGTTTGAAATAATTAGTATTGCCGGCCTCGTATTCTTTGGAATACCAGCACTACATAAGAAAATACGCGAGACACTTTCAGAATGGAAAAAGATTAAACAAAACTTTGATAAATTGGTTGACTGGATTCAAAAAAAGAACCCGTGTTCACTTATTCAAAAGAATATGCATTTCTCAAGACACTTGAGCACCTTGAGCCAAAAACCAACATTTTGGACCTCGAATTAATTGAAGCGATTGAAATAGTTGG
>Ga0114919_10003287_pt1 | contig 13061 bp, 15 predicted proteins | sample BlataG_FD_88682 | JGI IMG/M metagenome (GOLD analysis project Ga0114919, IMG submission 88682) | Deep subsurface microbial communities from Black Sea to uncover new lineages of life (NeLLi) - Black_00105 metaG | ecosystem: Environmental > Aquatic > Marine > Oceanic > Sediment | place: Atlantic... | reverse complement strand
CCGTCTGCACCGGCTAATGAGAAACCGTGAACAAGTAAGTCAACTTGAGTTGGCTCAAGCCGCATGAAAATGTTGCTTCGACCTTTCTCCATTTTGGTGTTGACAACTCAGAAACAAGGCAACAATCTCTGGTGCAAGAGTCTAGTTTTCAGGGAGAATTACACAAATTTTCAGGGAGAATTACACAAAAAGCCATCAGGGGGATGGCATACCTTTTGCTCTCTCTCTCTCTCTCTCTCTCTCTCTCTCTTATGTAACAACTCTATCTTACTTATGTAACAACTCTATCTTACAAATATTCCAAAAACTTAGCACTAAGACTGACCCCATCAGTTCCCTTGAGCGAACTGGTGGGGTTTTTGTTGTGGTCCATGTGCCAGTGTCGGAAGGGCGTATACGAGGATAACAAAGGAGCTGTTCGTTATGAATAGGCAGGAGATGAGGCCGCAAGCTTCCGCGTGGCCAATGGATAGATAACATACATGGAACACGGAAGTGTGCGAAGCCAAAAAACAAGGAGGTCACAAATGGCAAAGGCAATTAGAGAGTTCATTGGAAAGGGGGCGGCAATGAAGAAAAGCGAGAAAGATACAGAAAGGCAGCTTAAAAGTCTCTTAGAAGCAATGGAGGCTGTAAGGAGGGGAGACCTAAGCATCAGGCTGGAAAAAGAGACGGAGAATGTTCTTGGCGAATTAGCGGAGTCTTATAATGGTATGCTTGATATTCTTAATCCGTTTGCAAACGAAGTCACCCGTGTAGCCCGTGAGGTCGGCACCGAGGGTAAGCTTGGAGGCCAGGCAGAGGTCGCAGGTGTTGCCGGGACGTGGAAAGATCTTACCGACAATGTTAATGCGATGGCATCCAGTTTGACTTCTCAGGTCAGAGATATTGCCAAGGTAACTACTTCGGTAGCAAAAGGCGATCTTGAGCAGAAGATCACGGTAGATGCGCAGGGCGAGATATTGGAGTTAAAAAACACCATTAACATAATGGTTGATCAGCTCGGTTCGTTTGCCTCCGAGGTTACGCGGGTTGCCAGAGAAGTGGGGTTGGAAGGTAAACTCGGCGCCCAGGCGGATGTTCCGGGAGTTACGGGCACGTGGAAGGAGCTGACAGACAATGACAATGTAAACATGCTGGCGGCCAACCTGACGAACCAGGTCAGAAACATAGCTCTGGTCGGCACAGCCATAGCCAATGGAGACTTAACCCAGAAGATCACGGTTGAGGCATCAGGAGAGATAGCAGAGTTAAAGGAAATTCTCAATGCTATGGTTGACAACCTCAATATATTTGGAAGCGAAGTAACCCGTGTTGCCAGAGAGGTCGGCGTTGAAGGACAGCATTTCAGCTTTGATATGTTTGGCGCAATATTAACCCAGATTATAACGGAGTTCACTCAAAATGCTGAAGAAGCATTAGTCATAGAGCTTGAATTTCTCTTTAGACCCGCAACTCTTAAAGGATATCTTTTGTTATTGTTGAATCCGGACGAACTCAGACTGATATGGGGGGGGGGCTGGATATTGACGATTGATGATTGGCGATTGAAGATTGAAGAATGGATATTGATTAGAGTGTAAATAATGACGGATATCGAAGTAAAAATGGGAGATATAGCAATAGCTCAACCTCCGAATAATTTGGCGGCTTCAGCAGTCGGCTCCTGTATAATTATTATATTTTACGATCCAGGGCCGCCGATCGGAGCGATGGCTCATGCTATGCTGCCAGCTCCTTCACGAGTCGCGGAACATGGATCACAACATGCGAAATACATCGTTCCGGCTGTTGATGAAATGATTAAGAGAATGCTGGTCGCAGGCGCAAAAAGGGAAAATTTAGAGGCCAGGCTTGTCGGCGGGGCGAATATGTTCCCTTCGGTCAACTCGGATATCGGCAAGGACAATATTTTAAGCGCCCAAAAAAAGCTCAAAGAAGAAGGAATAAGGCTGATCGGAGAATGCGTGGGTGGCTCAATTGGAAGGTCGGTGGAATTTTCCACCGCAACAGGAGTGGTGACGGTCAAGGTAAAATTCTAAGAAGCGTCCATCCACAAACTCCCCCTCCCCTGGAGGGAGGGGGCTGGGGGAGGGGGAGGGAATGTAAAGTGCTTCGGGCGAAATACAATGAAGATAAATAGTAGACTGATGCATATATTTGAAGCGGAGTCAGAAAACGAGATCCGTGAGATGGCAGAGTGTCTGTCCTGTTTGAAGAACGAATCAGGAACAATGGCCGACAATTCGCGAATAATAGGAGAATTGCTTAGATATGCACACACCCTTAAGTCTTCATCGGCAACGGCCGGTTTCCATAGCTTAAAGGAGATGGCTGAGGCCCTGACCGAGATTTTCAGAGCAGCCAGACAAGGAAGATATGAGATCAGGACCGATATGATTCCTCTTCTTGAAGAAGCGGTTGATGCCTGCCGGAATTTATTGGAAAAGTCGGATAAAAAGGAAGGCGTTCCCGATTATAGAAACCTTCTGGATCGCTTGAGAAAAGTACTCCCATGAAGTAATCGGTCACCCCCCGCTGGGTGCTGATTATTACCCACATCTCCCCTCCCCTGGCGGGAGGGGTTGGGGGAGAGGGAAGGGGGGAGAGGGCAGGGTGAGGGGGCAGCCTAAATTTAGATTGCTTCGTCGCTACGCTCCTCGCAATGACTATCTGTATGTGTCATTGCGAGCGATAGCGAAGCAATCTCAAAAAGGAAATTCCTATACTATATAAGTCATGAACAACAGGAAGGATCAATAAATGCCCAGAAAGCTTTTGGTGGTGGAAGACAGTGAATTTCAGGCCGAAATGATCAGCGGCGACCTGAAAGCAGCCGGCTTTGAGGTCAATGTGGCCTGTGACGGAGTGGAATGTTTAGGGAAGGTAAAAGAGATTAAGCCCGACCTGATTGTCCTGGATATTCTGATGCCGCGCATGGACGGTTATGAAACATGCCGCCACTTAAAGGCTGACAGAGAAACTGCGGCAATCCCGGTGGTATTTTTAACCCAGGAAAACCGGGTGGGGGATATCGTTCACGGTTTGGAAGTGGGGGGGGATAATTTCATCACAAAGCCCTATGAAGCGCATTATCTAATAGAGCGCGTCAATGCCATTTTCGAGAACCAGCAATTGCGAGCCAAAGGAGAATTGCCTCAGGATATCGCCATAGAAAGATTTTCAGATGAAATCGTTTTGACCAGAGACCGCGAGCAAATATTTGAGCTTCTCCTGAAATCCTTGAATACAACCCTGGCAGTGGAGCTGGTTGGCTTGATTATCCTGAAAGGAGAACCCCAGGCTTTTCTGGTAACTTCCATTGCCAACCTTTCCGACAAGGTTCAAAACCATTTTATCGAAGGCATGCTGACGGCCCTGAATGAGTTTCTTGATGAACCCATTTCGGCAGACGCTCTTAAGCCCCGGTTAATTGAAAGCAGGATGGCTGCCAGTGAGCTTGAGGGTGAATTCAAATCTTACATTCATGTGCCTTTGCTTGCCGGGGGTAAAATAACCGGCATCTTTTCAGCGACAAATTCCGGAGAAAACGCCTTTGCTCCGGATGATGTAAGATATCTTTTCTCCGTGGGCGCCCAGTGTGTGACAGCCCTGAGCAAAGTGACCAAACCGCAATAGCGGTCATTGGTCATTAGGCCCCCGTTCCCACGCTCTGCGTGGGAACGGGGGCCGATGGGCGCTCTGTGTCCTGGTGAACCAGGCAGGGCATGACCACGTGTTAGAGATGACACTGGCTTAGGTCCGGCCACTTTTTGGTGGGCACTGCCCACCCTACGAGCTATTCAGTCCCCCCTTTGAAAAAGGGGGGTTAGGGGGGATTCATCTACCAGGTGCAAGCAAAAATCCTCTCCGCCCTCCTTTACAAAAGGGGGGAGTGAAAGAAGACTCGAATGAATGAAAAAGAAGACATAAAAGAGACTATCGAGAAAAGGGTCAATATTTCCGTAAAGGGGGAGGCAATTGATATTTATGAAGACCTGTTAAAGACCATCTGGTCGAAGATTATGCCTACACTGGGATTAGTTACTACGGTAGCCATAACAGATAGAGCGATCAAGAGGACATCCAATATATACCCCATCATCAGGCACCTTGAGATCAAGGAAGAACAGATTTTGTTTACCAGGCTTAGAGCCGGTATGGGAGAAAGGGACAAGGAGAATATCAAGGAGGGATTGAAAGAGTTGATCGCCAACCTGTTTGATATTCTGGCCAAGCTAACGGGTAGTATACTGGTAAACCAATTGCTTAAAGATATTAGAGGTCTTAATTAGGAGAGGTACCATGCCAAAACTGCAAAGCATTCGAACAGGCATCCTCAATATCTCCTCTAAAGGTATTCAGGTATTTCCGCGGATAAAGACCCCGGAGATTCCACCCTCCTATGAGATAGCACAGAACAAGATTTCCACAGGGGTAGAAGGCATGGATGAGATGTTCGAGGGTGGGATCCCCAAAGGCACTGCCACCTTGATAGCCGGAGGTGCAGGCACCGGCAAGACAGGGACTTCAAACAGGCAGAGCCACCAGGGTGCCTGCGTCAACTGAGGAGTTGCTGGAGAGGATGGGGAGGTAGAAGGAATGCGGAATGCGGAGTGCGGAGTGCGGAATGAAACGAATGCGGAGTGCGGAATGAAGCCAGTGCGGAGTGCGGAATGCGGAATGCGGAATAAAAAACGAAACCCAACAATACAACTACGTTGTTTTTTGACGAACAATATAAAGAGCTACCAGGCCGCCGACAATTATGAAACCACCTATTATAAGTAAGCCGGTCATCTATCATCAACTCCTTTCAAAAGAAAGACGCCAAACATTACAGAGATAGCAGAAATCAATAACCCAACACATATCAACGCATAATTTATCATGACAAGGTTTCTGGGTAAGAAATTACCAACCACGAGGGCTGCAAATATGATCTTACCAAAATCAATGAATACCTTTGAAAGTGCCTCAACCTGCTTAATAGTTAGTCTCATTTTCTCACTCCTAAACTATATTATAGTTAATAGCCCTTTTATAAGTTGTCAAGGGAAATTGGCAGGGCAACGTCAAGGTAAGGCTTAACATACTGTTTTACAATGAAAATTGGCTCATTTCTAAAATCCCCCCTATCCCCCTTGGCCCAGACCGGGTTTTTCTCTCTGTGGCATGGTCCAACTTCTGTCGCGCCCCTGGCCCAGACCGGGATGATAGGGATGGCACATCAGTGTTAAAGCTGTCGCGCCAGGGCGGGCAGGGCGGGCCCTTTTCCAAAGGGGGGTACTTCAAACTCCCCCTTTATTAAAGGGGGCTGGGGCGATTTTCATGCTTGCGAGCAACCCGACTTTGACGGGGCCTTGGGTTGTAAGGTGGGGCTTGAGGCTGAGAATAATTAGTGGTGATCATGATTTTGTCCGGCATGTTGGCTTCAGTTATTGTTGGGTTTAGCGCAGGGTTGCGCCTGACGGCTTGAAAACATTACACTTCGTGTCGTGCCTCAACCCAACCTACAAAGTATATACGACGAGATAAGTATCATGGTACGAAGTACCGAGGAGTGTCCAGACGTTTCGTAGGGGCGAGGTTCACCTGCCCGCCATCGGTCTCGCCCTGGGCGCCTTACCCTGCTTGGCAGGAGGGTGGCTCAAGCGAGGCAGGCGGGTCCCCGCTCGAAAAGGCCCATTCGTACGACAATGCGGGCGGGCATAAAGCCCGCCCCTACATAGAAAAAAGGTAACTTCTCAAAAAGTTCGGGTATGTCTATTATGAGCCAGTTTGCTGGATGCCCGCTTTCGCGGGCATGACGGGGAATTTATTACATTCGTCATTCCCGCGAAGGCGGGAATCCAGGTGTATTACCCGATTCTAGAAGTCAACGGTTATGGAAAGGGCGCAGAGCGCCCGAAGGAATGCGTTCCCACGCAGAGCGTGGGAACGAGGTAACCCAACCTACAAACTCAGAAGCGCAGAGCGCCAACAAGAGGGCGTTTCCACGCGAGCATGGCAACCCGGTAAGAGAAGAGTGCGGCAACGATGTGAAGACGCGCTGTAATAGAAGGTAGGTAAGACGGGAGAAAAAAATGAGAAAACTGGGAATCGGTTTTATAGGTGACGTCCCATGGGGCACACACTTCTGTCAATTTTACCAGACCAAAGAAGATTTGATTGATATCTTGGCGCCCTATTTCAAAGCAGGATTAGAAAATAATGAATTCTGCATGTGGGTCACTTCAGAGCCTTTTAGTGAAAAAGAAGCCAGAGAAGCAATGAGTAATGCTGTGCCTGATTTTGATCAATATCTAAAAAGAGGACAAATAGAGATCGTTCCGCATACCGGATGGTATCTCAAAGACGGTGTTTTTAACCTGAAAAGGGTTCTTAATGCCTGGATTAACAAACTCAATCAAGCCGTGGCCAGGGGTTATGATGGTATAAGGATAACAGGTAATGCGGCCTGGGTTGAAGAAAGAGATTGGAGAAATTTCGCTGAGTATGAAGAAGAGGTAAACAATGTGATTGGCAAATATCGGATGATAGCCATTTGTTCCTATTCCCTTGATAAATGTGGAGCATCTGATGTCATAGATGTGGTCAGCAAACATCAATCCGCCCTTGTCAGGCGGGGAGGTAAGTGGGAGCTTATTGAAAGCAGTGAGCGCAAACGGGCGGAGGAGCAAATCAAAGCATCGCTCAAAGAGAAAGAAGTGCTTCTGAAGGAAATTTACCATCGTGTCAAAAACAATTTGCAGGTCGTTTCCAGCCTACTTGATATGAGGAGCATGCGAACCCATAATCAGGAGGCAATTGACTTACTTACAGAGGCTCGCGCCAAAATCCACACGATGGCACTTATCCATGGACAACTCTATCGAAGCGACCGATTTGATCGAATAGACATGGGAACCCACATCCGTGAACTGGCCAGCTTCCTCTCGGAAATTTATTTCACGAGCAAACGAGTGGCTATCGATGTTATTGAACCTACTAAGGTTTATCTTCCTGTAACCGACGCGGTTCCATGCGGCATTGCCTTGAACGAGGTGATTTCCAATGCCTTGAAACACGCCTTCAAGGAGAGAGAAAAAGGGACGATTGAAATTTTCATGGAGAAGTCAGCCAGTGACACGATTTTTATGAGAGTCAAGGATGACGGTATCGGTATGCCGGAAGGAGTTGACATCCATAGGACTAACAGTCTGGGTCTAAAGTTGGTCAGAAATCTGGTGCAGGAACAACTGATGGGGAAAATAGAGGTTGAACGGAATGATGGTACAGAAGTTACTATACAATTCAACAAATCAAAAAAGGGGGAGTAAAACATGCCCAAAATAATGATAGTAGACGATGAGGTTATCATAACCATGCAATTGGAGGAACGCCTGACATCCATGGGATACGACGTCGCAGGAACGGCTTCTTCGGGGGAAACAGCTGTAGAAATGGCCAAACGTCTCAAACCCGACTTAATCCTGATGGATATTGTTATGCCGGGAAAGATAGACGGTATTGACGCCTCGAACATAATTAAAGCAGAACTGGATATTCCGGTTATATTCCTGACCGCCTATGCGGATGATAACTTCGTAAAGAAAGCAAAGAATGCGCAACCTTTTGGTTATATCGTAAAGCCGTTTCAAGAAAAAGAAATAAGAGCGGCCATTGAATGCGCTCTCTATAAAAAAGATATGGAGAGGCAGTTTCGTGAGTCAGAAGAAAAATATCGCGCTGTGGTAGATAGCGCCGGCGATGCTATCATTTCTGCCGACAGCCATGGGAACATAATTTCTTGGAATAATGCAGCTACACACATGTTCGGCCATTCTGCCGATGAAGCGTTCGGAAAGCCATTTACTTTACTGATGCAGGAACGATTCCACAAGGCTTATAAAGAAGGGCTGGATCGACTCGTTTCAACGGGCAAATCGAAGATTATCGGAAAAACGGTCGAGGTATCGGCGCTCAGGAAAAACGGCAGAGAATTCCCCGCGGAGCTTTCCCTTGCAAAGTGGAAGGCACGCCGTGGAGTGTTCTTTACAGGTATTATACGTGACATCAGCAAGCGAAAGGGGGCAGAGGAGTTACTCGCAAAGGAAAAAGACCGATTAGAGGGTATCAACAAGATGATGACTGGCAGAGAATTGCGAATCATAGAACTCAAAAAGGAAGTAAACAGACTTCTCGAGGAACTCGGCAGAGAAAAGAGGTATAATTGGTAAATGGCGCAAGAACCAGTCCAAGACAATAAGAAGTTGATGAATCTGAGAAGAGAGCTTGCCGATACTCAAATGGTGATGCTTTCCCTGCTGGAAGATTCACATGATGCCAGAGGAAAGGTTGAAGAATACTCTAAAACCTTGGAGCAGCGTGTGAAAGAGAGGACATATGAACTCTCGGTCCTCTATGAATTCTCCCAGCAAATTGGCTACACCCTGGATTACACAGAACTCTCCCACCTTATCCTAACATCTCTCCATAAGGTCGTTAAGTATGATATTTGTGCATCTTTTCTCCTTAACGGAGACTCTGGCGACCTGAGAATCAAACTCGCTAAGCCTCTGGATAATGAGACTATACAGCAATCTAAAGTCCTCTTGCTTGATGCTTTTGAACAAATAGGGAGTGCAGACTTCGATGAGCGGAATGTGACCGTGGAAGTAGAGACGACCGACGACTTTGTAAAAGGGGATCCTCCCCTGAAAGGTGAGATACGATCATTTTTCAACGTACCCTTGCTCATTAGAGATAAAACTATGGGAATGATCAATATCTCTTCTCTGAATCAGGATGCCTTTACCGAAGGACATATACGGCTCCTGTACACTATTGCCAGTCAGACGTCGGTAGCCATAGAGAAGTTGCAAGCACTTTTGAAAGCGGAGAAGAGCAAGATAGAGTCGGCAATCGAAAGTATGGCCGATGGGGTGATAATGGTAGACAAAAATAAACAACTTGTGGTTATCAACCCGGCGGCAAGAAAAGCGTTACACTCTGATAGTTATCAAGGCCGTGACATTGATTTTGAGGACGTTACCGAGTTGCTGGGATACGACCCTGTTGAGGTGTTGAGCAAGCAAGGAAGGGCTTTCGTAAAGAATGAAGTATCTATCCACGGTATGGATTATCAAGCGCAAGCCTGCTCCGTGGCGGGAAGCGAAGGAGAGATTGTGGGAACCGTGCTATCCCTCCGTGATGTTTCCAGAGAGAAGGAAATTGACCGCATGAAGTCTGAATTCATATCAGTGGCCAGCCACGAACTCAGAACCCCTCTTACCTCCATCAAGAATGCGGTGGATCTTATCTTGAGCGGGAAAACCGGGGAGACAACCGACGGACAGGAGAAATTCCTCTCCATGGCAAAAAGGAATATAGACAGGCTGGCTGGCCTCATTAATGACCTGCTTGATATTTCCAAAATAGAATCCGGAAAAATGGAGTTGCATTTTGCAGAGATGGATATGAAGGATTGTGTAGAAGATGTGATCAACACCCTCAGGCCATCGGCTGATGAAAAATCCATATCATTAAAGATAATCCTCGACCCCGAGGTCCCGAGCGTTTACGCAGATGCGTCCGGGATAGATGAAGTTATGATCAATCTTGTGGGAAACGCACTCAAATTTACGCCTGACAATGGGACCGTGACGATAGACGTACATGAGTTGAAAGACCTGCCAGACAGGCCTGGTGGGGTAGACGGTTTTGTGGAGGTTTCCGTGATAGACAACGGAGTTGGGATCCCCGAGGAGTTCATCGATCATGTTTTTGACAAATTTTATCAAGTCGAATCCTCTTTGTCCGCACAAATTAGAAAGGGCTCGGGTTTGGGTCTGGCCATAAGTAAACATACGGTAGAAGCCCACGGGGGAAGCCTTCTGTGCAAAAGCAAGGAAGGCGAAGGGAGCACGTTTAGTTTTACCCTGCCGATGGCTGACAAGGAGGTGCAAGCATGAACAATAAAAGGGTGCTCGTTGTCGATGACGAACCGGATATTGTAGAGTCCATCAAGTTCAATCTCGAACTTGAAGATATTGACTGTATAGAAGCATACGATGGTGACGAAGCCCTGTCAAAGGCGCGGACCGAACATCCAGACCTTATCATCCTGGATATCATGCTTCCAAAGATGAATGGGTACAAAATTGGGAGGCTGCTCAAATTTGATGAGTCGTACAAGGATATTCCCATCATCATGCTAACGGCTAGATCACAGCAAACAGATATCGAGCTTGGGGAGGAAAGCGGTGCAGACGAGTATGTTACAAAACCCTTTGACATGGAGAAACTGGTGAACATGATAAGGAAGTACCTGTTGGATTGACAGCTATCTTCTTTTCGTCCAGAAAAACGGCAAGGAAAAGAAATAAAGACAAAACGGTTGAGGATTGAAGATCGCTTGGATTGACGATGGATGACAGGACAAGGGAGCGAAGCGACCTGTCGTCCTTCGACAATCTTCAATCTTCAATCTTCAATCAAAAAATGCCGGTATACAAATACAAAGCCAGAGACAAATTTGGAAAGGCCGTAAATGGAGTTATGGAGGCCTCCGACTCCGAGATGGCGGCCGGCCAGGTCCATGACTTAGGTTACATTCCGGTCTCCATACAGGAAAAAAAGAAGGTTGTCATATCATTAGATTTTCTTCAGAGATATAGAGGAGTTAGTGTTGAAGGCTTGATTTTGTTCACCAGTCAGCTAAGCACCCTGATTAGCGCAGGGATTCCTCTGCTTTCCGGCTTAAATGCCCTGGCAGAGCAGACAGAAAATAAGAGGATGAAAGAGACCATAAATACTATCAAGAATGATATCGAAGAGGGAAGCTCCCTGTCAGATGCCCTGAGCAAACATCCCGGGGTATTTTCTCCACTCTATGTCGGTATGATTCAGGCAGGGGAAACGGCGGGTACCCTGAATGAAATTCTGGATCGTCTGGCCGCCATAACCGAGCACGAAAAGGACACCAGAGCCAGGATAAAGGCCGCTACACGCTATCCTAAAATGGTGATAACCGCTATATCGGTGGCCTTTATTGTGTTGGTGACCCTTGTTATCCCCAAATTTGCAACCATGTTCACTAAATTCGGAGGAACCCTCCCCCTGCCTACCAGGGTGATGATCGGCATGAACTATATCATCCACCACTACTGGTATTTGATGCTTACGGCAACAGCGGCTATTGCCCTGGGATTTAACCGGTACACAAACACCAAATCGGGGAGATTGAGATGGGATGGCCTTAAGCTGCGCATTCCGGTCTTTGGCCCCCTCTTTCTGAAGATTGCCATGTCGAGGTTTACTCACATACTGGGGATGCTCATGCGAAGCGGTATCCCCATATTGGACACCCTGAAGATTACTTCTGCTACGGTTGACAATACCGTAATTATCCAGGAAGTACAGAAGCTCAGGGAAGGTGTGATGGGAGGAAGTGGGCTATCCCAACCACTAAAAGAGAGTGGGATATTCACACCCATGGTGGTGCAGATGATTTCTGTCGGTGAGCAGTCGGGTAAGATGGATGAGATGACGGCTAAGGTGTCGCAGTACTATGACTTAGAGGTGGGATATACCATTAAGAATCTCTCTACCCTTATTGAGCCGGTCCTGATCATAATCATAGGGGGGATGGTTTTGTTCCTGGCTCTGGCCATATTCCTTCCCATGTGGGACATGGCATCATTGGTCAGGCCACGGTGAAGGAGGAGGGAACAATTGAAGATTGAAGATTGAATATTGAATATTGAATATTGAAGGAATTCTGTTTTGAATTGAATATTGTCGATTGAAGATTGAATATTTAAGGAATTCTGCCAATTTTTTATTTTATTATTCAAAACAGCGGAGCGAGCAGACTTCGCCATAGTAAAAACGGCTACTACAGCTGAAAGCGACTTCATTAAATCATCAATCTTCAATTGCAAGGGCAAAACGATACCACAAATCGTCAATCGTCAATATTCAATCGTCAATATTCAATATTCAATTGAAAGGGGGTGTAATATGAGGACATTGCAAAATCAAAAGGGTTTTACATTAATCGAGCTGATTATGGTGATAGTTATTATCGGCATCCTGGCTGCTGTAGCTATTCCCAAGTATATCAGCATCTCAAAGGATGCGGAATATGCGGCAGTACAAGGGATGGTAGGCGCCCTTAATTCTACGGCCACAATACAATTTACAAAAAATCGGCTGGTAGCAGAAACAGGGTATGGAACAGGTACCGTGGTAGTGAGCACAGCCACTGTCCTTGGAGGTCTACTTGATCCTGCTTTTACTGGCACTACTAGCACTGAATATCCTAACTGGACAATAGCAGCAGGCGGCACAACTTTTGTTTATGATGGAAAAAGCAAGGACTGGACTTGCACCCTTACCCCTGAGGTTACCACTGCCGGATCCGAAGCCCGAGCATGGGTAACCCGACCCACGTATTAGTAGAAAGTGGGTACTATATGCTATTGTCGCGTTTCATTAAAATGTTGTCATTGTGAGCGGTAGCGAAGCAATCCCGTGGTGTAGTTTGTGAGCCTTGTTGAGATTGCTTCGTCGCTATCGCTCCTCGCAATGACGGTCATTCTGTCATTGCGAGCAAAGCGAAGCAATCTCATTTGGGTTTTAAGGAGGCTGTTTTTCAGGTGAAGATTGAAACTCAGCGCGGGTTTACCACCATTGAGCTCATAATGGTGATGATAATCATTGCCGTGATAGCGGTAACCGCTATCCCAAAATTTACCAGCATGAGTGATGTCTCTGTCGGAGGGGCGGCAGAGATGATCCAGGCCGATATCAGATACGCGCAAGAGCTGGCTATGGCTGAGCATACAGCAAAGAGTGTAAATTTCACCTCCGGGGCCGGCAGTTATAGCGTTGACTCGGAAACCCAGGACCTCCCTTCAGGGGTAACCATAAGTAATGACTTTACCGTCACATTCAACTCCTATTAAACAGTTAGGCCCCAAAATCGCCCGTTTTCGCTCACGCCGTTATCGTTAAGTGCCTAGGTTTATTGAATTTTGCATTTTTGGCGTGAGTTCGGAGCCGAAAAAACGTGG
>Ga0114919_10003286_pt1 | contig 13062 bp, 7 predicted proteins | sample BlataG_FD_88682 | JGI IMG/M metagenome (GOLD analysis project Ga0114919, IMG submission 88682) | Deep subsurface microbial communities from Black Sea to uncover new lineages of life (NeLLi) - Black_00105 metaG | ecosystem: Environmental > Aquatic > Marine > Oceanic > Sediment | place: Atlantic... | reverse complement strand
GCCTCTAGAGGCGCCACTGCTGACCTTTGCGACGTTTTCGTTCCAGACCCAGTCGATCTCATCACTGACGCTCCCGTCCAAATAGCAGAGCCCATCTTCAAGGACTTCGGCGGCAACATCAGATTCAGCGGCCAAGCAGCCACCGTCAGGTGCTTTGAAAACAACCCCCTCGTTAGAGCAGCACTGGAAGAACAAGGCAAAGGAAGAGTCCTCGTCGTCGACGGTGGTGCTTCCAAACGCTGCGCTCTTCTCGGTGACAACATTGCAGAGATGGGTTATAAGAATGGTTGGAGTGGTATTATCATCAATGGATGTATTAGAGATAGTCAGGATATTGAGAAGATGCCGTTGGGGGTGAAAGCCCTGGCTACATATCCATTGAAGAGTTCAAAGAGAGACAAGGGACTGAGGGATGTCCCAGTCAACTTTGCTGGGGTAACGGTCAGGCCTGGTGATTGGATCTATGCAGACAAGGATGGGATCCTGGTTGCTCCTCATGAATTGAAATTGTAACTCGGTAGGATAGTAAAAGGCGGTGTTAAAATTTTAATGTTTGATATTATTTTCATGTTTAAATGTGCAAAATCCAGAGTCCCCCCCCCAAGAAAAAATAAATAAACAAAAAACAAAAAACAACTTAGATCACTTTGGCTTCATTCTTCAATTTATCAATCAACTCCTCCACACTCTTTAACATCACACCTCCCTTCCTCTTCACAGGTTCCTCCACCTTCACAGTCTCCAACCTAGGCTCAACATCAACCCCCAAATCATCAGGTGTCATCACATGTATAGGTTTCTTCTTGGCCTTCATAATATTGGGCAGCGTGGCATATCGTGGTTGATTCAATCTAAGATCAGTGGTAATGACAGCTGGAAGAGGGACTTTTAATGTTTCTAAACCACCATCTACTTCTCTTGTTACCATTGCTATACTATTATTAGTGTTATTAGTGATGATATCAATTTTGGAGGCAAAGGTGGCTTGAGGCCATTGAAGGAGCGCTGCCATCATTTGACCAGTCTGATTACTATCATCATCTATTGCTTGTTTGCCTAAAATGACCAGGCCTATTGGAGATTCGTTTCTGGCTATTGCGGACAAGATCTTGGCTACAGCTAGAGGCTGCATATCTTCAGGAGATGCAGAGGAGTCTGTGTCTACGTGAATGGCACGGTCTGCTCCCATGGCGAGCGATGTCCTAAGAGTGTCTTGACATTGCTTGGGGCCGATGGAGACGGCAATGACTTCAGTTGCAATGTTCTTTTCTTTGAGCCTGACTGCTTCTTCTACTGCGATTTCACAGAAGGGGTTCATGCTCATCTTGACGCTGGATAGGTCCACACCAGTCTGATTGGGGATGGAGGGATGGGGGGAGGGTGAGGTGGCGGGGAGAGGGAGGAAGTGGGAAAAAAGAAGAAGAAGAGAGTGTTGAGGACGAAATGGGCAAGGAGGTGTACTGATAGGCTTACCTTATCTAGCTTGACTCTCACACGTGCATTATAGTCTAAGACGCGCTTTAAAGCGACAAGGAGCTTCATTTCGAGAGTGCACAAGTGAATGGAGAACCCTTTGATCTGCTGTCTGTAGCAGTGGACTTGGATAACAAGAGTCAAGTATTGCAATCTTCTGACCTCTTTGATTCGAAAACGATGAATTTTTAATGGTGCCGATATTGGGACAGCGTGGATTCAAAGGCCTGCCTGTTTGTCGGTGGCCGAGGGAGCGGGGAGAGGTGGGAGACTTAAAATGACGGCATGTGGCACCAATTCAACCAGATGCAATATTGGTATTGTCTTCGAGACTTTATTCACACATCTCATCACCCCACTGCTCGTTTTATTAAAGCCAAAACTTTCATCCACTGATTCAAAATCTATACCCTTTTCACCCCATCTAGTGACACAACCGACTTCATTTAGGCACCAACCATCTCAATGGAACGCAAACGCAAACTTGACATTGATGGATCCGCCCCATCTAATGGCTCACTTGCCCCCTCTCCCACCGCCGCCTCTGCCAATGGCGACGTCAATCCCTACACCGGCCGCACTTTCACTCAGCGCTATCATGACATCCTCTTCACCAGAAAATCCCTACCTGTATGGCAAGCCAAGGAAGACTTCATCAAAATGCTGAACTCTCACCAGACTGTCATCCTCGTCGGTGAGACCGGTTCAGGTAAAACAACACAAATTGCTCAGTTTATAGCGGAGGCAGGTTATTGCACTGAAAAACGCATTGTTTGCACCCAGCCACGCCGTGTGGCGGCAATGAGCGTTGCTAGACGTGTTGCAGATGAAATGGACGTCCAATTGGGTGAAGAAGTAGGCTATTCTATTCGTTTTGAAGAATGCACAGGTCCCAAGACTTTCCTCAAATTTGCCACCGACGGTATGCTCCTGAGAGAAGCAATGACTGACCACAAGCTGAGCAACTACTCTGTAGTAATATTAGATGAGGCTCACGAACGTACACTGTCAACTGATATACTATTCGGCCTTTTGAAAGAAGTAGCTGGAAAACGACCCGACTTGAAGATTGTCGTAATGTCTGCTACTCTTGAAGCAGAGAAATTCCAAGACTACTTCCTAGATGCTCCTTTGATCAAAGTTCCAGGAAGAATGCATCCAGTAGAGATCTTCTACACACAAGAACCAGAAAAGGACTACTTGGAAGCATCTGTCAGAACAGTCGTTCAAATACACGCTGCAGAGCCTGAGGGAGACGTCCTCCTCTTCCTCACTGGAGAAGAAGAAATTGAAGATGCTTGTAGAAAGATATCTAGAGAAATAGAAGCTTTAGGTAAAGCAGTAGGCCCAGTTAAAGTTGTACCGCTCTACTCTACTCTCCCTCCCCATCAACAACAGAGGATATTTGACCCAGCTCCACCGCCTGCTAGACCAGGTGGTCCCCCGGGGAGAAAAATCATAATCTCCACCAACATTGCTGAAACTTCCCTCACCATTGACGGAATTGTCTACGTTGTTGACCCCGGTTTCTCTAAACAGAAAGTATACAACCCAAGACAGAGAGTAGAAAGCTTGCTGGTGTCCCCTATCAGTAGAGCCTCAGCGCATCAGCGTGCTGGTCGTGCGGGGAGAACCAGGCCGGGTAAATGTTTCAGACTGTACACTGAAGATTCATTCAAGAGGGATTTACAGGAACAGACGTATCCAGAGATATTGAGGAGTAACTTGGGATCTGTGGTACTTCAATTGAAGAAGCTAGGAATCGACGATTTGGTAAGTTTTATTGCATTCATTCGTTTTTTCCCCCCAAACCATCAGCTTAGTAGAGAGAGAACTCTTCCTACTTTGCTATATTACACCTGATAATAATAATACCAGAGTGCAGTGATTAGAAACCATCTTGCTTTTAGCATTCCTCGGTCTGATACAAACCATGACTGAACAAGCAAATCACCCATAGAATCTGAGCGCTATTAGTAAATGGTATTATTATTATTATTATTATTATTATTATTATTATTATTATTCAGTGATGATCAGAAAATGACACAACCTTATCTACATTAGACTGATTGTGGGTAACCACATGAGTAGAACCCATTTATCAATTAGGTCTGAGAATATTACATATAGATGGAGCTTGATGTGTGTCTCCTTTCTTTTTCTTCTTCTCCCTTTCTCTTTCATTTCCTCGTTTTCTCTTCTTTTGATGTGTTTACCCCTTCTTTCTACATCTCTTCTCTCCTTATTCATATATTAACCTCTAGTTTCCCATCTCTGATCCCCCTCCAACAGGTACATTTCGATTTCATGGACCCCCCAGCTCCAGAAACCCTGATGAGAGCCCTAGAACTGCTCAACTACCTGGGTGCACTTGACGATGAAGGTGAATTGACCCAGGTAGGCTCCCTCATGGCAGAGTTCCCCCTAGACCCCCAACTATCCAAGATGATAGTAGCCTCCCCACAATTCAAATGCTCGAATGAAGCAGTGAGCATAGCAGCCATGCTGAGTATACCTAATGTGTTTGTGAGACCAAGGGAAGCAGCGAGAGCTGCTGATGAAGCAAAAGCAAAGTTTGCGCATATTGACGGGGATCACCTGACGTTGTTGAATGTATACCATGCGTATAAGCAACATAGCGGTAATGATAATGGTGGTGGTGGGTATACTGGTATGGATGAAGATGGTGGTAAAGGCAGTAGTGTAGGAGATTGGTGCTTTCAAAACTATTTGAATTCCAGAGCTCTCAAGTCAGCAGATAATGTGAGAAGGCAATTAGTAGGACTATGCAACCGAATGGGCATAGAACTGGTGTCTACTGACTTCAAAAGCAAGGAATACTATACTAATATAAGGAAAGCGATAACGTCTGGGTACTTTATGCAAGTGGCTCACCTGAGTGCGAGGGATAAAAAGTACCTCACTGCAAAGGATCACGAGGCGGTGTTTTTACATCCCTCGACGTCGCTGAATGACAAGCCAGAGTGGGTGTTGTATCACGAATTTGTATTGACTTCTAGAAACTATATAAGAACGGTGACTGATATTAGGGGGGAGTGGTTGGTGGATTTGGCTCCTCATTACTTTGATTTGGAAAATTTCCCAGCAGGGGAGGCAAAGAGGTCGTTGGAGAGGTTGTATGTCAAGAGAGAGGGAGGGAGAAGATGATTGATTGATTTGAGTCAATTGTTGCGTGTGTAATAAAAGGTCCGTTGGAAAAAAAAATGTGCCAGTAGACAGTCCAAACCCAATGCATGCATCTGCTACTTTTTGATTGTGGACAGGAGGGGTGAGCCTTGACACTCATGGAGAGAGGCTCCGGAGAGACGGTCAAGCTGAAGGATTTCAAAAGCCCTCAAGGAGAAGTATCGGTAACCACATTTCATTTGATATATTTCAAAATGCTGCAGTATTCTGGTAGCATGAACGGCTCAAGGGCGCCTGTAAACAAGGCTGCTCGTTCATTGGCTGGTGAGATGCCTGCAAGACTTATTTTTCAAACTAGAGAGAGATACTACTCAGAAAATAGATCACTAACACCCATGTTATACTTCCAACTGCAGTTCCAACTATTAAGACTAAAGCAACTTGGTCGATCCAGTCAAAAAATGAACCCTTTTCCAGGCGGCTGCTTGTCATCCAAAATTCCTCTGCTGTTGCCGATCCTATAGCTGAGACAAAGGACAACGGATCATTCGGCGTCTTCACCCTCAATTATGACACTGACAACGTGAGTTACCGTGTTTAGACAGACATCTTCCCCCAAATCTCCCTTTTGAGGTTGCCCCGCCAACCACTCTCCCTCCCCAAACCCTCGCCCACTCACCACTCCTCCCCCCATATACTCGCATACTACAGGAATCCCCTGATCTCACCAGAACCTGGAAGAAGACCATGCGCATCGCCGTCACCGGTGCAGCAGGCCAAATCTCCAACCATCTCCTCTTCATGCTCGCCTCTGGGGAAGTCTTCGGCAAAGATCAACCCATTGCCCTCCAACTCCTGGGCAGTGAGCGCTCCAGAGAGGCCCTGGAAGGCGTCGCCATGGAGCTAGAAGACTCTCTCTACCCTCTCCTCCGTGAAGTCCGTCTGGGCATCGACCCTCTTAAAGTATTCGAAAATGCAGATTGGGCTCTCCTGATTGGTGCCAAGCCTAGAGGCCCCGGGATGGAGAGAAGTCAGCTGCTCGACTTGAACGGACAGATCTTCCAAGAACAAGGCAGAGCCCTTAATGCTGTGGCTGCTCGTGATTGCAAAATGCTAGTGGTGGGGAATCCCTGCAACACAAATGCTCTTATTGGTATGGAAAATGCGCCTGATCTACCCAGGAGGAATTGGCATGCATTGACCCGCCTGGATGAGAACAGAGCCAAGTGCCAGCTGGCAATGAAGGCAGGGAAATTTTACACCTCAGTGACGAATGTTGCTATCTGGGGCAACCATTCCACTACTCAAGTTCCAGACTTTGTCAATGCCAAGATTGCGGGCAAACGTGCCCCTCAAGTCATCAAAGACGATAAGTGGCTGAAGACAGATTTCACCCCCACTGTCGCAACCAGGGGAGGAGCTCTCATCAAGAAATGGGGGCGCTCCTCTGCTGCCTCCACTGCTGTCTCTATCGCAGACCACCTCCGTAGCTTATATGTCCCAACTCCTGCTGGAGACTGTTTCAGCACCGCTGTCATCACAGATGGCAACCCATACGGAATTGAAGAAGGGCTGGTCTTCTCTATGCCGTGCAGATCTGATGGAGATGGTAACTATGAGCTGATTAATGACTTTGTCATTGATGATTGGCTGCAAGAGAAGATTGCTGCAAGTGAGGAGGAGTTGAAGAAGGAGAGGGATTGTGTTGGTCATTTGTTGCCTAATCCTGTTAATGATCCAGTCTGCAGGATTACTCAGGATACCATGCTTCCAGGGGAAAATTAAATATACTTTACCCCATAGGTAATTAATAATAATAAGATATTGCTGATTTTTAGAATGAACCAGAGTAGTATGATAATTTGAAGGGGGGGGGGGGGAAATATTTGTTGAAAAAAAAAAAAAGGGCCCTTTTTTTTTTTTTCAACAAATATTTCCCCCCCCCCCCCTTCAAATTATCATACTACTCTGGTTCATTCTAAAAATCAGCAATATCTTATTATTATTAATTACCTATGGGGTAAAGTATATTTAATTTTCCCCTGGAAGCATGGTATCCTGAGTAATCCTGCAGACTGGATCATTAACAGGATTAGGCAACAAATGACCAACACAATCCCTCTCCTTCTTCAACTCCTCCTCACTTGCAGCAATCTTCTCTTGCAGCCAATCATCAATGACAAAGTCATTAATCAGCTCATAGTTACCATCTCCATCAGATCTGCACGGCATAGAGAAGACCAGCCCTTCTTCAATTCCGTATGGGTTGCCATCTGTGATGACAGCGGTGCTGAAACAGTCTCCAGCAGGAGTTGGGACATATAAGCTACGGAGGTGGTCTGCGATAGAGACAGCAGTGGAGGCAGCAGAGGAGCGCCCCCATTTCTTGATGAGAGCTCCTCCCCTGGTTGCGACAGTGGGGGTGAAATCTGTCTTCAGCCACTTATCGTCTTTGATGACTTGAGGGGCACGTTTGCCCGCAATCTTGGCATTGACAAAGTCTGGAACTTGAGTAGTGGAATGGTTGCCCCAGATAGCAACATTCGTCACTGAGGTGTAAAATTTCCCTGCCTTCATTGCCAGCTGGCACTTGGCTCTGTTCTCATCCAGGCGGGTCAATGCATGCCAATTCCTCCTGGGTAGATCAGGCGCATTTTCCATACCAATAAGAGCATTTGTGTTGCAGGGATTCCCCACCACTAGCATTTTGCAATCACGAGCAGCCACAGCATTAAGGGCTCTGCCTTGTTCTTGGAAGATCTGTCCGTTCAAGTCGAGCAGCTGACTTCTCTCCATCCCGGGGCCTCTAGGCTTGGCACCAATCAGGAGAGCCCAATCTGCATTTTCGAATACTTTAAGAGGGTCGATGCCCAGACGGACTTCACGGAGGAGAGGGTAGAGAGAGTCTTCTAGCTCCATGGCGACGCCTTCCAGGGCCTCTCTGGAGCGCTCACTGCCCAGGAGTTGGAGGGCAATGGGTTGATCTTTGCCGAAGACTTCCCCAGAGGCGAGCATGAAGAGGAGATGGTTGGAGATTTGGCCTGCTGCACCGGTGACGGCGATGCGCATGGTCTTCTTCCAGGTTCTGGTGAGATCAGGGGATTCCTGTAGTATGCGAGTATATGGGGGGAGGAGTGGTGAGTGGGCGAGGGTTTGGGGAGGGAGAGTGGTTGGCGGGGCAACCTCAAAAGGGAGATTTGGGGGAAGATGTCTGTCTAAACACGGTAACTCACGTTGTCAGTGTCATAATTGAGGGTGAAGACGCCGAATGATCCGTTGTCCTTTGTCTCAGCTATAGGATCGGCAACAGCAGAGGAATTTTGGATGACAAGCAGCCGCCTGGAAAAGGGTTCATTTTTTGACTGGATCGACCAAGTTGCTTTAGTCTTAATAGTTGGAACTGCAGTTGGAAGTATAACATGGGTGTTAGTGATCTATTTTCTGAGTAGTATCTCTCTCTAGTTTGAAAAATAAGTCTTGCAGGCATCTCACCAGCCAATGAACGAGCAGCCTTGTTTACAGGCGCCCTTGAGCCGTTCATGCTACCAGAATACTGCAGCATTTTGAAATATATCAAATGAAATGTGGTTACCGATACTTCTCCTTGAGGGCTTTTGAAATCCTTCAGCTTGACCGTCTCTCCGGAGCCTCTCTCCATGAGTGTCAAGGCTCACCCCTCCTGTCCACAATCAAAAAGTAGCAGATGCATGCATTGGGTTTGGACTGTCTACTGGCACATTTTTTTTTCCAACGGACCTTTTATTACACACGCAACAATTGACTCAAATCAATCAATCATCTTCTCCCTCCCTCTCTCTTGACATACAACCTCTCCAACGACCTCTTTGCCTCCCCTGCTGGGAAATTTTCCAAATCAAAGTAATGAGGAGCCAAATCCACCAACCACTCCCCCCTAATATCAGTCACCGTTCTTATATAGTTTCTAGAAGTCAATACAAATTCGTGATACAACACCCACTCTGGCTTGTCATTCAGCGACGTCGAGGGATGTAAAAACACCGCCTCGTGATCCTTTGCAGTGAGGTACTTTTTATCCCTCGCACTCAGGTGAGCCACTTGCATAAAGTACCCAGACGTTATCGCTTTCCTTATATTAGTATAGTATTCCTTGCTTTTGAAGTCAGTAGACACCAGTTCTATGCCCATTCGGTTGCATAGTCCTACTAATTGCCTTCTCACATTATCTGCTGACTTGAGAGCTCTGGAATTCAAATAGTTTTGAAAGCACCAATCTCCTACACTACTGCCTTTACCACCATCTTCATCCATACCAGTATACCCACCACCACCATTATCATTACCGCTATGTTGCTTATACGCATGGTATACATTCAACAACGTCAGGTGATCCCCGTCAATATGCGCAAACTTTGCTTTTGCTTCATCAGCAGCTCTCGCTGCTTCCCTTGGTCTCACAAACACATTAGGTATACTCAGCATGGCTGCTATGCTCACTGCTTCATTCGAGCATTTGAATTGTGGGGAGGCTACTATCATCTTGGATAGTTGGGGGTCTAGGGGGAACTCTGCCATGAGGGAGCCTACCTGGGTCAATTCACCTTCATCGTCAAGTGCACCCAGGTAGTTGAGCAGTTCTAGGGCTCTCATCAGGGTTTCTGGAGCTGGGGGGTCCATGAAATCGAAATGTACCTGTTGGAGGGGGATCAGAGATGGGAAACTAGAGGTTAATATATGAATAAGGAGAGAAGAGATGTAGAAAGAAGGGGTAAACACATCAAAAGAAGAGAAAACGAGGAAATGAAAGAGAAAGGGAGAAGAAGAAAAAGAAAGGAGACACACATCAAGCTCCATCTATATGTAATATTCTCAGACCTAATTGATAAATGGGTTCTACTCATGTGGTTACCCACAATCAGTCTAATGTAGATAAGGTTGTGTCATTTTCTGATCATCACTGAATAATAATAATAATAATAATAATAATAATAATAATAATAATACCATTTACTAATAGCGCTCAGATTCTATGGGTGATTTGCTTGTTCAGTCATGGTTTGTATCAGACCGAGGAATGCTAAAAGCAAGATGGTTTCTAATCACTGCACTCTGGTATTATTATTATCAGGTGTAATATAGCAAAGTAGGAAGAGTTCTCTCTCTACTAAGCTGATGGTTTGGGGGGAAAAAACGAATGAATGCAATAAAACTTACCAAATCGTCGATTCCTAGCTTCTTCAATTGAAGTACCACAGATCCCAAGTTACTCCTCAATATCTCTGGATACGTCTGTTCCTGTAAATCCCTCTTGAATGAATCTTCAGTGTACAGTCTGAAACATTTACCCGGCCTGGTTCTCCCCGCACGACCAGCACGCTGATGCGCTGAGGCTCTACTGATAGGGGACACCAGCAAGCTTTCTACTCTCTGTCTTGGGTTGTATACTTTCTGTTTAGAGAAACCGGGGTCAACAACGTAGACAATTCCGTCAATGGTGAGGGAAGTTTCAGCAATGTTGGTGGAGATTATGATTTTTCTCCCCGGGGGACCACCTGGTCTAGCAGGCGGTGGAGCTGGGTCAAATATCCTCTGTTGTTGATGGGGAGGGAGAGTAGAGTAGAGCGGTACAACTTTAACTGGGCCTACTGCTTTACCTAAAGCTTCTATTTCTCTAGATATCTTTCTACAAGCATCTTCAATTTCTTCTTCTCCAGTGAGGAAGAGGAGGACGTCTCCCTCAGGCTCTGCAGCGTGTATTTGAACGACTGTTCTGACAGATGCTTCCAAGTAGTCCTTTTCTGGTTCTTGTGTGTAGAAGATCTCTACTGGATGCATTCTTCCTGGAACTTTGATCAAAGGAGCATCTAGGAAGTAGTCTTGGAATTTCTCTGCTTCAAGAGTAGCAGACATTACGACAATCTTCAAGTCGGGTCGTTTTCCAGCTACTTCTTTCAAAAGGCCGAATAGTATATCAGTTGACAGTGTACGTTCGTGAGCCTCATCTAATATTACTACAGAGTAGTTGCTCAGCTTGTGGTCAGTCATTGCTTCTCTCAGGAGCATACCGTCGGTGGCAAATTTGAGGAAAGTCTTGGGACCTGTGCATTCTTCAAAACGAATAGAATAGCCTACTTCTTCACCCAATTGGACGTCCATTTCATCTGCAACACGTCTAGCAACGCTCATTGCCGCCACACGGCGTGGCTGGGTGCAAACAATGCGTTTTTCAGTGCAATAACCTGCCTCCGCTATAAACTGAGCAATTTGTGTTGTTTTACCTGAACCGGTCTCACCGACGAGGATGACAGTCTGGTGAGAGTTCAGCATTTTGATGAAGTCTTCCTTGGCTTGCCATACAGGTAGGGATTTTCTGGTGAAGAGGATGTCATGATAGCGCTGAGTGAAAGTGCGGCCGGTGTAGGGATTGACGTCGCCATTGGCAGAGGCGGCGGTGGGAGAGGGGGCAAGTGAGCCATTAGATGGGGCGGATCCATCAATGTCAAGTTTGCGTTTGCGTTCCATTGAGATGGTTGGTGCCTAAATGAAGTCGGTTGTGTCACTAGATGGGGTGAAAAGGGTATAGATTTTGAATCAGTGGATGAAAGTTTTGGCTTTAATAAAACGAGCAGTGGGGTGATGAGATGTGTGAATAAAGTCTCGAAGACAATACCAATATTGCATCTGGTTGAATTGGTGCCACATGCCGTCATTTTAAGTCTCCCACCTCTCCCCGCTCCCTCGGCCACCGACAAACAGGCAGGCCTTTGAATCCACGCTGTCCCAATATCGGCACCATTAAAAATTCATCGTTTTCGAATCAAAGAGGTCAGAAGATTGCAATACTTGACTCTTGTTATCCAAGTCCACTGCTACAGACAGCAGATCAAAGGGTTCTCCATTCACTTGTGCACTCTCGAAATGAAGCTCCTTGTCGCTTTAAAGCGCGTCTTAGACTATAATGCACGTGTGAGAGTCAAGCTAGATAAGGTAAGCCTATCAGTACACCTCCTTGCCCATTTCGTCCTCAACACTCTCTTCTTCTTCTTTTTTCCCACTTCCTCCCTCTCCCCGCCACCTCACCCTCCCCCCATCCCTCCATCCCCAATCAGACTGGTGTGGACCTATCCAGCGTCAAGATGAGCATGAACCCCTTCTGTGAAATCGCAGTAGAAGAAGCAGTCAGGCTCAAAGAAAAGAACATTGCAACTGAAGTCATTGCCGTCTCCATCGGCCCCAAGCAATGTCAAGACACTCTTAGGACATCGCTCGCCATGGGAGCAGACCGTGCCATTCACGTAGACACAGACTCCTCTGCATCTCCTGAAGATATGCAGCCTCTAGCTGTAGCCAAGATCTTGTCCGCAATAGCCAGAAACGAATCTCCAATAGGCCTGGTCATTTTAGGCAAACAAGCAATAGATGATGATAGTAATCAGACTGGTCAAATGATGGCAGCGCTCCTTCAATGGCCTCAAGCCACCTTTGCCTCCAAAATTGATATCATCACTAATAACACTAATAATAGTATAGCAATGGTAACAAGAGAAGTAGATGGTGGTTTAGAAACATTAAAAGTCCCTCTTCCAGCTGTCATTACCACTGATCTTAGATTGAATCAACCACGATATGCCACGCTGCCCAATATTATGAAGGCCAAGAAGAAACCTATACATGTGATGACACCTGATGATTTGGGGGTTGATGTTGAGCCTAGGTTGGAGACTGTGAAGGTGGAGGAACCTGTGAAGAGGAAGGGAGGTGTGATGTTAAAGAGTGTGGAGGAGTTGATTGATAAATTGAAGAATGAAGCCAAAGTGATCTAAGTTGTTTTTTGTTTTTTGTTTATTTATTTTTTCTTGGGGGGGGGACTCTGGATTTTGCACATTTAAACATGAAAATAATATCAAACATTAAAATTTTAACACCGCCTTTTACTATCCTACCGAGTTACAATTTCAATTCATGAGGAGCAACCAGGATCCCATCCTTGTCTGCATAGATCCAATCACCAGGCCTGACCGTTACCCCAGCAAAGTTGACTGGGACATCCCTCAGTCCCTTGTCTCTCTTTGAACTCTTCAATGGATATGTAGCCAGGGCTTTCACCCCCAACGGCATCTTCTCAATATCCTGACTATCTCTAATACATCCATTGATGATAATACCACTCCAACCATTCTTATAACCCATCTCTGCAATGTTGTCACCGAGAAGAGCGCAGCGTTTGGAAGCACCACCGTCGACGACGAGGACTCTTCCTTTGCCTTGTTCTTCCAGTGCTGCTCTAACGAGGGGGTTGTTTTCAAAGCACCTGACGGTGGCTGCTTGGCCGCTGAATCTGATGTTGCCGCCGAAGTCCTTGAAGATGGGCTCTGCTATTTGGACGGGAGCGTCAGTGATGAGATCGACTGGGTCTGGAACGAAAACGTCGCAAAGGTCAGCAGTGGCGCCTCTAGAGGC
>Ga0114919_10003284_pt1 | contig 13065 bp, 11 predicted proteins | sample BlataG_FD_88682 | JGI IMG/M metagenome (GOLD analysis project Ga0114919, IMG submission 88682) | Deep subsurface microbial communities from Black Sea to uncover new lineages of life (NeLLi) - Black_00105 metaG | ecosystem: Environmental > Aquatic > Marine > Oceanic > Sediment | place: Atlantic... | reverse complement strand
TTGAAATATCCCGAATTCAGCAATACGGAAGCGGACGAGTTTGTTATAGGGGATTTGCGGGACCCCGTAGTCTGCCAGGACGTTACGGATACAGCATTCGACGAGATATACCAATTAGCCGCCGATATGGGTGGAGCGGGCTTTATCTTTACCGGTGAGCATGACGCTGAGGTTATGCACAATTCAGCGATGATAAACCTGAATATGGTTGACATATGCTGTAAGGTTGGTGTTAAAAAGATTTTCTATTCCTCATCTGCGTGCATTTACCCACAGTACAACCAAATGGACCCGGATAACCCCAGGTGTTCTGAAGATTCTGCTTATCCTGCTGCTCCCGACAGCGAATATGGCTGGGAAAAACTATTCAGCGAGCGGATGTATTTGGCTTACCACAGGAATTGCGGTCTGCAAGTGCGCATAGCCAGATTTCACAATATATTTGGACCGGAGGGAACATGGCGAGACGGCAGGGAAAAGGCGCCTGCCGCGTTTTGCAGGAAAGTAGCAGAAGCTGACGACTGCAGCGAAATAGAGATGTGGGGAGACGGCAGGCAAACACGCTCGTTCCTTTATATAGACGAATGTCTCGAAGGGGTGCGTATGTTGATGGATTCAGATTTCACGGGCCCGGTCAATATCGGCTCCGAAGAGATGATAACAATAAATGCACTGGCTGAAATGGTCATGGATATCGCCGGCAAGAAGTTGACCATAAGGCATATAGAAGGGCCCTTGGGCGTGCGAGGCAGAAATTCTGATAATAGGCTTATTCATGAAAAACTTGGCTGGAAACCCGCACAACCGCTTAGAATGGGTATGGAAAAAACATATCGATGGATAGAAGAGCAAGTGAGAAAACACAACTTGTGCGAGAATCCTTGTCAAGTGTGGAGTTAGATGTGTAGTAGTTTTCGTTGCTTGAATTGTTGGTAAAGGACAAAAGACTGAGAAAATCCCATAGCGATAAATTTGATTTGGTTCTTATAAATACACCTACTGTCTTTGGTCCAGGTATGGTAAGGTTAGGGCTTCTGACTATAGCGTCCTATGCAAGGCAACAAGGCTTTAGTGTTGCGATTTTATATGGAACTGTCAGGTCTATAAAAAAACAGATAATCAATTTGAATTTGGACAATAGTGTAGTCGGCTTGACTGCGACAACGGATGTGGTGTTAATCGCTAATGATTTGTGTAGGTTTATAAAAGACCATTATCCATCCGCGTGTTGCATTTTGGGTGGATTTCACGCTACAGCCTTGCCGGAAGAAACGTTAAAGGAAAGTGATTTTGATTTAGTGGTTTTTGGGGAAGGCGAACTTACAACAGTAGATATCTTAAACAATCATAAAAATAGAAATAGTCTTGAGCGCATTCAGGGAACAGTCGTTAGAAAAAATGGGACGATCATAAGAAACACACCTCGTGAATTAATAAAGGATTTAGATATTTTGCCTTTCCCAGCCTATGATTTAATACGGATTGAGCAAAACTTCGCAGGAATTAGATGTGAGAAGGTTTTTGTAAAAAGGTGTTTATTGTTACTTATTTCCAGAGGATGTCCTTTTGATTGTGTGTTCTGTGATTCGAAAATAATGTGGAAAAGAAAACTGAGATGGCATTCTACAGATTATGTAACGGAATTAATCAAGTACGTCTTCAAGAAATTTAATATAGAGGGGATTAATTTTCTGGATGATGAATTATTAAGTAACAAAAATAAAATTGCATCTTTGACCGAGAATCTTGTTAAAACCGGCTTAGCAAAGAAAATCAAATGGGAGTGTCAGGCAAGGGCAACGTCGGTCGACGAAGAAAAGCTGGTAATGTTGAGAGAAGCTGGATGTCAATTGGTTCGCTTTGGAATAGAGTCCGGTTCTCCCAGAATTTTGGCTTTCTTGAAAGGTGGCAAAATAAACGTGCAAGATTGTTTTGATGCTGTTCAATTGTGTAAAAAGACCGGATTGCTAAGGTTTGGTTCATTTATTATTGGCTCACCTGAAGAAGATTTGGAAGATATTCTGCAAACTATAAAGTTTTTGGAGAAAAGTGGTTTATCCAGTGCCGCTATTTTTGTGGCTGTTCCGTATCCGGGGACAGAGTTATTTAATATTTGTAAGGAGAAAGGGTATATTGCTGATAATATTACGTGGTCGGATTTTCTGGTTGAGGGTAAAGATGTAAATCCCATTGTCAGAAATAAACATTTTACGCTGGAACAGTTAAGACATATTCGTAATTACATAGATATTAATGTTGTGAAGCGATTAAATAGAAGTCAAAAGCTGCGAAAACTGGACCATCGCAAGAAAATAGAAAGTATTTTGAGTGGCAAGTTGGATAGAGCAAAAGAGAGTCGGTTTGCAAAGATAATGGATTATGGCCGTAAAGGTATAAAGCGACCGGGCAAAATAGTGCCTTTTGTTCTTAAGAAACTTACAAACGGCATAGAAAATATCCAACAATAAGGTAGGAAGTGCTGCAAAAACAGAACTTTATGAACAGAGCAACCTTTATTTCCTGGCTGGGGCGTGTCCCTTTTTTGGCAGCTTTTTTGCGATGTATTGCGGGAAGATATCCTGAAGGATCAGTTGCCACAATCACGAATGGTTTTCTGGCAGGTTCAAAATGGAAGCGAAGCCACCAATATGTAAATGGGTACTGGCTGGGAATATACGAACTACCGATTCAAAAATGTCTGGTACGTGAACTGAAAGCTGGCGATGTGTTTTACGACATAGGTGGAAATGCGGGTTTCTTTTCACTGCTTGGAGCAAAGTGTGTTGGCCCAAAAGGTCATGTTTATATTTTTGAACCACTTCCGGCCAATGTTGACACGATTAAAAGCCAAATCAGCTTAAACAATATTGAAAACAGCACGGTCGTTGAGAAAGCTGTCTCTGACAAAATTGGGCGAGTCAAGTTTGTCTATGAGGGAAACAGGGGCCAGGCACACTTAAACTGGCATGAAACCGACAACGGGCGAGGCATTACTCTAAAGACAATCACATTAAACGAGTTTGCCGAAAAGGAACGCTACCCGGATTTTATCAAGATGGACATCGAAGGTGCTGAAGTTCTGGCATTGTGTGGAGCCGATAGATTAATAAAGAGGAACAATCGCCCAAAGTTTCTTATTGAACTTCATGGGGAAGATATTGCCAGGGAGGTTCGCAAGATATTGTGCGAAGCGGGTTATACATTATTTACTTTAGACCGCTCGATTATAAAAGCATCAGCTCTGCCGACGCATGTGCTGGCTTGTTCGGCGCAATGTTGATGAATAGCAGTAAGTCGGCATGATATTTGGCAAAGACAGGAATAAATGAATAATCGTAGTTTCTTATGAGTGAAATCTTACACAACGTAGTCATGAAATACTTAGCCATCGGTCTTGCCGGAGGTTAGATTAGGTTTTGGTATCCGATAGGTCGGGTTAGGAGAAAGTGTTGTGAAAGCAGCAAAAGACTACAGACAGCGAATATACGAAAAATACGCATCTTGTTTTCAAGATACTGATGCGACCTTTGATGTCACCGCCGCAGAGCGGTGGGGGCGCGCTTATGACACCTACTTAAAAGATTGGCTGCCTGCAAGGAAAGACATGGCTATATTAGAAGTTGCATGTGGCAATGGAAGACTTCTGCACTTTTTCAAAAAGCGAGGTTACGTTAACCTGACAGGTGTAGACATCAGTATGGAACAAGTACGGTTGGCCAAGCAGGTTTTGGAGAATGTGGTCGAAGCTAATCTGCTTAACTTTCTGGATTCGACAGAAAAAAAATACGATGTCGTTATCGGCTTGGATATTATCGAGCATTTTCATAAGGATGAAGTCCTTCATTTTCTCGAATCCAGCTACAAAGTTTTGAAACCAGATGGGCGTATTATTCTGCAAACGGTTAATGGTGACAGCCCGTGGAGCAGTTCCATTCACTATAGTGATTTCACACACGAGCTCTGCCTTAGCCCAAACTCTTTGACACAACTGTTACGTTCATGCGGTTTTGACCGCATTGAAGCCCGCGAACAGGGAGCCATACCCTGGGGCTACAGCCTCACCTCGTCGGCTCGTTATCTTCTCTGGCGACTGATACGGCTGGGATTGAAAATCTACAACTTTGCCGAAACCGGATGTGCCGGCTGCGGGATATTTACGAGGGTATTTACCATTTCCGGATGTAAAACATAAACAGGTACTTGCCATTTTCTTAAACCTACTTTGTTTAATATTCCGTCCCCGGTTGAAAGCGGCTCTTGGGTATTTTTCGCTGCTCCATTGTCCCAATAGCTTTGTTCGACGTCAAGAATCAAGCGCTCTGCAAGCACAATGAATCTTAAAATTACTGTAATTATGGTTGTCTGCAATGAAGAAGAGTTTGTGGAGCCTTGTCTGAGGTCGGTAATAGGAGTATCCGATGAGTTGATTGTTTGCCACGATGGTCCTTGTTATGACCAATCCATAGAAATCGCAAAAAGATTTACAAAACAAGTGCATGTCAACGAGTTCAGGGGAGCACCGGAAGCTAACGTGATTAGAATGTTGAAGCATGCAAAAAATGATTGGATATTAACGATAGATTGTGATGAAGCATTATCAGAGCCCCTCATAGAAAGAATAAAGGGCCTTAAGGAAACTGACAAGATAACTCATTATTATGCTATCTGGAAGGCCTGTTACGTAAATGAAGCGGCGGAAAAACAAGGAAGGACTAAAAAGAAAAAAAACGCGGACAGACTTTTTCTATTTAAGAAGTCTGCAATGAAATGGATAGGAATTCCTCACCGATCCGCAATTTTTGAAGGCGAAAGAGGTGAAATTCTTGAAAATATAGAACACAGAGCTAAACATCAGGAATATACTTTATACGAACTTTTAACTAAAAAACTACTTCCCTTTGCCAGAAATGACGCAAAAATCCGGGTAGTATATCCACTTGAGGCGTATGGAATTGACGATATAGAAAGCTCGCTGCTTAGACGTGACCGCTTAAGACATAAATATCCGCTTGTTGTATGTTTGCCCCTGGCTCTTATATCATTCGCCAGAGCCCTGCTTACAGCCTTCAAATCGGAAAATACCTACATATTCTTCAAACTTCTTAGATGGGTTGTTGCCCATTTCGCATATCAGTTGTTCCTGGGGTACTATCTGTTCAAAGCTAAGAGGGAATGCCGAATTCAAGATTAAAAAGGAGTGCTCAAAAATGTTTAACGATAATGTAAATGTAAAAGATCTAACTATATCTAAGGATATACAACAGCTATATGATGAGGACTACTATGAGAGAGGGATTATCACGGGCAAATCGTGTTATATGTATTATTCCTGGATGCCGGAACAGACACTTCGTATGGCATATTATCTTATAACCCAACTTCCTATTGAAGCGTCAGAGAGGGTATTAGACTTCGGCTGTGCCAAAGGGTTTTTAGTAAAGGCATTTCGCCTTCTGGATATTGAAACCTATGGTGTTGATGTATCCGAGTATGCCATCAGAAAAGTGGACAGCAAAGTTAAGCAATATTGTAGCTTAATAGATGGTTTTTCCTTCAATTTTGATTTGGCCTTCGACTGGATAATCTGTAAGGACGTTTTTGAACATATCCCGGTAGACCATCTGGAAATAATATGCCCGTATCTGTCAAGCAGGTCCAAAAGGATGTTTGTCGTAGTGCCATTAGCTGCTGAAAATACGGAAGGCAGTTTCTTAGTGTCCGAATACAATAGGGACGCAAGCCATGTTACCGCAAAGGATGTTCAATGGTGGAGAGAATTTCTCAGCAGTAATGGCTGGCGAGTCTTGAGTTGTGATTATAGCTTTAGAGGGTGCAAGGAATCCTGGGTGGCTGGATACCCAAAGGGCAATGCCTTTATTCGTTTGGAATCAAAGCTCTTGTGTTAGTTTGAGCAAGTGCATACAGATAACTTGTAGTATCTTGGAATTTACACAATGACACGCGAAACAGAACTATGCGAGTACCGTACTATAAACGATTCTGGAACAATCAAAATAAGAAAGACCGTAAAAGCCTCACGCTTGACTAATTTTTACACGCACTATTACTATATAGATAAAGACAATCAGGGCATTATTAAACCTCTGGATAAAAATATCGCGGAGGAAGCTGTCGCCAGGGCCCTGGAGGATGACAATATCTCCGCAGCATTAGTATTTTCCGAATCCCCAAAACCCTCAAAGGTCAACATTGACTTTAATAAGAAATCCGAAATGGAGCAGCGTTTTACTTCAACAGGGATAAAATTCTGGAAACATCAGGAGGCTATGTGCTCCTACAAAAGAGGAGACGGCCACAGTGTTATTTCAACCCATATCAGTCCCGAAGGCAGTTGTAATCTGAGGTGTCCCTATTGTTCCGTGACTAATCGAGGGCCTCGAAACAGAATCGAATTTGCTGATATTGTTACTTATCTGGAGGCACTAATAGAAAGAGGGCTAAAAGCGGTAATCATTACCGGCGGCGGAGAACCCGTTTTATACCCCGAAATCAATAAGTTAGTCAGGTACATCAAATATGAAAGAGGGCTGGATGTTGCCTTGATCACTAACGGCACAGTGTTGCGAAAGCTTGAAAAGGATGTCAGGAAGGCATTCTCCTGGCTGCGTGTGTCCGTCAACATCTTTAACGGCTGGCAGGACAAAATATCCATTCCGGACGAAATACTTAATTCTTCGGCAACAATTGGCTTGTCTTACGTGTATACGGCAGAACATGCCTTCGAAACCCGAACGGATGTGAGACAATTGGATATCTTTAAGGCGATCCAAAAGCTAATGGACAGATACAACGCCAAATATCTAAGGGTGTTACCTAACTGCCTTATTATGGGTGATGTTTTTGATGTTGAACATGCGATGATTGAACATTTAATTAAGGAAATAAATGACCCGAGGATATTTCATCAGTTAAAGAAACACAGAACACCTACCACGGACATCTGCCATCAGTCCTATTTTCGCCCTTATTTGTCTGAAGAAATTAACCCTCTTACGCGCAAGAGCGGGACTGTTTTTCCATGTGATTCCTTAGTCTTAAATGATTCGGTGCAGAAGTTTATCGAAAAATTTGCTCTATGCGAACCCTCTCATATTAAAGAGTATTTAGACCGTAAAATATTGCCGAACTTCAATCCATCTCAAGACTGTTCAGGATGTGTCTTTACCAACAATCTTGACCTAATCGACGGCTTTGTAAAAAAGGACATCGACCACTTTTCCACGTGTGCAAACAAGCCACTTTCTCATGTGAACTTTGTTTAAGAGCAATATAAGCTGAAGATGACCAAACAAATAACTATCCTGCTGCACGGAGACTTTAGACTGAATTGGCTTGCTGCCTGTTCTTACCGCCGGGCTTTTGAAAGGCTTGAGCACAGAGTGATTCCTTTCGAAGGGCGCCGGGCACACAAATTTCTCCAGCCGTGGTTACGTAATCGAATCGCACATCGGCTGACTATCCGCAGTCTTACTCTTAGACGTTTAGGGGCGAGGTATTTGAATGCACATTTCCTTGAAACGGTGCAAAAAGTAAAGCCCGAACTCGTGTTTATCCTGAACGGCGATTTTATTATGCCGGAGACGCTGGCAACGTTGAGAACGCGGGGAATTCCCGTTTTCATATTTCATCCCGACAATCCCTTTCCTCCTCACCCTAATCATCGACCGGAGACTTTGCCTTGTGCGTTAGAGAGCGATTGTTATTTTATATGGAGCCGCTTGCTGGTAGAGCGCCTTGAGAAAATGGGAACCAGGCGTGTCAAATATCTGCCCTTCGCATGGGACCCGGAAGTTTTTCCTTATCAGCGGTCGCAAACGACCCAAGACTATGATTATGACATCGTGTTTGTCGGCAATTGGAGCAGGGAACGTGAAACCTGGCTGACCGCACTCGCGAAGCATTATAAACTCACAATCTGGGGACCCGACTATTGGAGAAAACGTACCAGGTCAGGCAGCATATTGCGATCCTGCTGGCAGGGAAAGACGCTTACAGGTACCGAGGCAAGTAAGGTGCTGAGGAAATCGCGGATTGCCCTGAACATACTGAACCTGCACAACTTGCCGGATGGTTCTAATATGCGAAACTTCGAGCTGCCGGGCTGCGGGGCTTTCTCCCTTTCTACTCGTGCTGAAGGTGCCTTGCAAATTTTTCCGGAAGGCCAGGCGGGCGCCTATTTCAGCACTCCTGAGGAATTGCAGGAACAGGTCGAGTACTACCTGGGCAAGGGCCGAGAACGACAAAGCCTGACCGAACAGGCCCACGCGATTGTTTCCAGACGGCACATGTACCTGCATCGGGCGCAGCAGATACTTTCCGTTTATAAGCAAAGCTTTCAGTAATAGTCACGCTTAAATCCGTAATAATTGGGAAGTAGCTATACATGGTTTTGATTTTAGGATTGCTTATTCAAATTATTTCATTGATTTTGGTACTAAGACAAACACGTAGTCGTTGGATTGCTCACACGGGGGTCCTGTTTGTAATTTTTTGCATCTTATATCATGGATTAACTGAAATTGGTAATCTCGTGGTTTCGAGGGAAGGCCCCTTTCGGTGGATGGTCTCAGATGATGATCTGGAAGAGTGGGTTTTGCTCGTGAGCTTCGCTATTTTTCTCTTTTCTTTCATATACAGTTGGAAACTGAAACAGCTTTCTTCTCAAAACGTTGCGAAGATGCTCCCGTCTTATGTGCCCGGTATAATCAGTTGGAAACTGCTGATGGCCTTAACCATACCGGCTTATTTGGTCAAGACATCAGGCGTCCAATTAGGATATTGGGCCGCAGGTTTAAGCAATCAATTTGTCATAGTCAGTATCATATTAACCTCATTTACTTTTCTCGCAGAGGTCGGCTCTGCTTATGTGGTGCCGGTAATTATCGTTCAGGCGCTGGTGGTTAGTCTGATAGGGAACCGCTTGACTGTTGGGCTGACCTGCATTGCGGTTCTATCACTTCTTAAAAGACATCAAATTTCCATTACTTTGAGACAAATAATATTTGCTGTCATATTAGTTGGCCTCTTGTCCGTAGTAATTAGCACCGCCCGAGTCACTGTCGGCCGTGAACCTTTCCTTTGCGGTGATTTGCGCAGACGCGGTACCGCAATGGAATCTGGTCTTATGGGGGTAATAGAAGCCGCGCCATTAGATGAATCGCCACTGGAGACTTTTGCTTTTAGGCTCGACGGTAATTGTTTCGGTGCTTTTGTTCACCAACGGCTGGCACACACACCTTGTGCTGGTTTGAGGTCTTTTTGGAACAATGTATCTATGACTGTCCCAAGGTTTTTGAATCCACTCAAATTGGAAAGGAGTGCTGCTGACATCAACGAGGAAACGTACATGGTCATACACTATAACCTGCCGCCAGGATTAGACTACATTCACACAACTCTGGGTATATTGTATTCTTATTATGGCACCACAGGTTTGCTCATCACTGTTATCTTCATGGGTTGGCTGTTCGCAATAATTGATAACTGGTTACTGACAAACCGGAGTATATTCGCTTTACTCGTTGGGAGTGGTTTAACAATCTGCGTAATCTCCATAGAAGCGGGCGTGGCTATTTATCCCAATACATTCAGAGGTATTTTAACACTTTGGTTACTCCTTGTTGTCATTTCCAACGTGCGGCAGTCAATTAGCAAAAGGCCGAAGGAACTATTTCCAAATAAGCAAAGACGATTGTCTCTGAGGGGGTTCAGGTGATCGGATTAATCGGCGTCAACAAGGATATGTCTAAAAGAATTCTTGTATTTTGCCCTCTACCTTATGTAGAACCCTTCATTGGGGGCTTACGCTCTATGGTTATTGATATGGCAGAAGCTTTGACAACTCTTGGACATAAGGTGGAAATCGCTCTATTTGAGAAGTCTAAACATATTTGCACAACTTACGAACCAATTACTTGCGAAAAGTTCCCCGCCGCTCTCTTCAAATCTTTTCGGGCGAGCTGTATCCTGTTGCATAATTTGGATTGGGGCAAAAAATGGCATCAGTATCTTGAAAAGTTCGACGCTGCAGTAGTTGTTTGCGGTAGTCCCTACAGTGCTTTTATGTTTCTCCAAGCCGATGCACCAGTGTATGTGTGGGCTGCCGTCACAATGAAAGAGGACCTTAAGGGAAGATATGAAGTGTTCAACACAATGAAGAAAATTATCTACAGGATTATATTGCCGCTTATCTATGCACAGGAGAGAGCAGTAGTTAAAGATTCTACTCACCTTTGGGCTCTCAGTAATCCAACAATGCAAGATTTTCAGAATATTATCGAAAAGACGCATTCTTCAATGTCTGTCCTGCTGCCTCGAATTGATACCGCCTATTTTTGTCCCCCAAAACAACCACCGTCCGACCCGACCATTCTTTTTACGGGTCGATACAATGACGGCCGAAAAGATATCTCTGTTTTGATAAGGGCTTTATCCATTATTCGGCGGCACATTCCCGCAGCAAAGTTAATTTTAATTGGTGAAGATATGCCTGCCGAAAGAATATCCTTTTTGATTCATCATCTCGGATTGTCCGATGCGGTAGAGATTCTACCCCCAATGGAACGCCGAAAGCTAAGAGAATACTATCAATCAGCTCAGGCATTTGCAATACCATCCAGACAAGAGGGGTTATGTATTTCCGGAGTAGAAGCGATGTCATGCGGAGTACCGGTAGTTAGCACGATGTGCGGCGGGCCTGAGTCATACGTTGAAGATGGAAAGAGCGGATTCTTGGTTCCGGTACACGACCACGCAACTATGGCAGAGAGACTTAGGCAGATTCTTTCCGACCGTTCGTTGAGCAACGAACTTTCGAATAATGCAAGAAGATTTGTCTTGGAACATTGTGGATTGAGCGCTTTTGAAGAAAGCATAAGTGAAGTTATTCAATAGTCTTAGCAAAAGGAGAGTTAAAATTATGGCCCGTATTCTTGTTACCGGCGGTTGTGGTTTTGTCGGCTCCAATCTCAGTGACAGTTTCATTCGAGAGGGGAATGAGGTTGTTATTTTCGACAATCTATCACGAAAAGGCGCGGAAAAAAACCTCGAATGGCTCCACGAGAATCATTCGGGAAAATTATCATTTGTCAAAGGCGATATCCGCGACCGTGATACTCTCAGAAATGCAATGAAAAGTGGGTACGATGCCGTTTATCACACGGCCGGTCAGGTTGCTGTCACTACCTCTGTTGTGGACCCGCGTGAAGACTTCGAAATCAACGCGATTGGAACGTTCAACGTCCTGGAAGCAATTCGAGAGGTGGATATCGACCCTGTTGTTATCTTCACTTCTACTAACAAGGTTTATGGTGGCATTGAAGACGCCATGGTTATGGAGAAAAATGGCAGATATGTATATCGCGACTATCCTGAAGGTATGGATGAGACTCGGCCACTCGACTTTCACTCTCCTTACGGCTGTTCAAAAGGCACAGCCGACCAGTATGTCCGCGACTACGCCCGTATTTATGGCGTTCGTTCGGTTGTCTTCCGTATGTCGTGCCAGTATGGTATGCGACAATTCGGCAATGAGGACCAGGGATGGGTTGTTCATTTTGTCATTGGAGCTCACTTCGGCAAAACCATCAACATCTACGGTGACGGAAAACAAGTTCGTGATATACTTTACATCGATGACCTCATTCGCGCCTTTCGCTTAGCCACCGAGCATATTGACAGTATCAAGGGCGGCATTTTTAACATTGGCGGTGGTTCTCGTAATGTCATATCTTTGCTCGAGCTGGTCGCGCAATTGGAAGAAATCACTGGAAGCAAAATTAATCTTAAATTCGACAACTGGCGTCCCGGTGACCAACGCGTATATATTAGCAATGTCAACAAAGCCGGGGAAGCCTTTGGTTGGAAGCCGACAATCTCAAAGGCAGAAGGCATTAAGAGGCTGTACGACTGGGTCCGCAACAACGAACATCTATTTGATGTATGAGTTATCTTTGAGTTATTTTGTGAATAAGTAGTTTAAGCGGTCTTTTCAAACCATAGTGTATTTGGATACGATGAATCGCTAAAGTCATAAATAGCGCGCGCTTGCCACTAATTATATATTTGTCAACAATAGTATAAAAAAGGAGCAGGTCGGATAGTGTCAGAAAAGAATGCTGTTCTCGAAGGTTTTGACAAACCAACGAGTTTACCGACAAACAGTACCCAGCAAAAACAGTGGCAGGATGAAAATCGCACCTGGTGGGAAAAGCACCCGATGCGGTATGATTGGAAGAAAACAATTAGCTTTCAGGAATTTAGCAGAGATTTCTTTTGGGAGATTGACAGCCGCTTTTTTTCAAACGTAAAGCAGTTTATGCCTTGGAGAAGAATACCGTTTGACCCTCTTATAGATTTTGACGCACTGTCGGACAAAGACGTCTTTGAAATAGGAACCGGCAATGGCAGCCACGCACAATTACTTGCCGAGCACGCGAAATCTTATACGGGAATAGACATTACCGACTATGCTGTAAGAAGCACTTCGGAAAGAATGAAATGCTTTGGGATAAATAATGCAAAAGCCGTTCGTATGGATGCAGAGAGAATACAGTTCGATGATGAAAGTTTTGACTTTATATGGAGTTGGGGAGTCATACACCATTCCTCAAACACGGAAAGAATTCTCGAAGAAATGTATAGAGTGCTGAGACCAAAGGGCACAGTTGTCACAATGGTCTATCACAGAAATTTCTGGAATTACTACGTTATATGCGGCCTGTTTCTGGGCGTTATTAAAGGTGATTTGTTTAGAACAAGGTCGCTGCACAAGACGGTACAAAAACATACAGACGGTGCTATTGCAAGGTACTATACGATTTCGGAATGGCGGTCCTTGGTATCCAGATACTTTGGTATCAGAAGGATTCAGATATATGGCAGCAAAGCAGAGCTGGTTCCGCTGCCGAGCGCAAGATTCAAAACAGCAGTGCTTGCTCTGATTCCAAACAGATTAAGTCGCTTTCTGACTAACCGCTGCAAACTCGGTGGTTTCCTGGTTTCTATATTGGAAAAGAAGTAACGTGTCTTACCAAATGGGCTGGC
>Ga0114919_10003283_pt1 | contig 13066 bp, 11 predicted proteins | sample BlataG_FD_88682 | JGI IMG/M metagenome (GOLD analysis project Ga0114919, IMG submission 88682) | Deep subsurface microbial communities from Black Sea to uncover new lineages of life (NeLLi) - Black_00105 metaG | ecosystem: Environmental > Aquatic > Marine > Oceanic > Sediment | place: Atlantic... | reverse complement strand
TCGTCCGCGTTGACACTACCTCTGTAATACTGACTTCCAGGATATTCTTCAGTGTCCTTGTCGGTAATAAAATTCGCCTCAGCCTCTAGTACAGCTCGTCCGATATGTTCCTCCTACGCAATGAGGTCTATGCTGTTTGCCTGTCTCTCAGCCTCTAAATGGAGGATGCGAGCTACTTCGCTGTCACGTTGAGCTAGAAAAGACATTGCTTCTATCTTCATAATCCCGCAATAATACAACTTCTCTCCGTTGATGGTCAAAGAAGGAGTCCACCGCACCAGGCGTTGTCTTTGACAGACCCCACCCAAAGTGCTAAATTAGCGGCGATTAGCAGTCTCGGGAGCAGAGTGCTAGATGGCAGTGACGGAAAGAACACAGGCAATACTGAAGACCATCGTTACGGAACATATCGCCACGGCGGTCCCCGTAGCTTCAAGAACCATCGCCCACGACTACAACCTCAGGGTAAGCCCGGCCACCATTCGAAAGGATGTGGCATATCTAGAAGAGGAAGGGTATATCACTCGGCCACACCCCTCCGCTGGCGCTGTCCCCACAGATAAAGCCTACCGCTATTATGTGGAATCCTTGAGCAGCGACATCGAACGCTACCCGGTTGATACATATCTGGTTTCCGAGCTACTCAAAGAGGCAAAGCTAGAGATTGAGCAGTGGCTCCGAACAGCAGCGATGCTTCTGGCACACGTCGTCCGCAACATAGCCGTGGTGACCCTGCCTAAGGCGACGCAATGTCGCTTGAAGCACCTCGACCTGGTCGTCATACAGGATTTCTTGGCCATGCTCATTCTAGTCCTGTGTGAGACAAAGGTAAGACAGAAAACCCTATCCTTCGATAACAGAGTCACTCAAGATGAGCTGACGAGTCTGGCCACGAGACTGAACTCTGGCTACGCTCACTTGACGCGCACTGAGATCTCTGCGGAGAAAATGGAGCTCTCCTCTGACGAAAAGAGAGTCACCGATTCCATCGTGGCTATGATGGCTAGCGAAGATAGGCTCCAGCTCGGCAGGCTACAGCTTGAGGGACTACACCTGTTGCTAGGCCAACCCGAGTTCACCAGACGCCCGAGTCCACTCAGCCTGCTGGAGCTACTGCAGCAGGAGGATTGGCTGGAGAGTGCAGTTCAACACCAACATGATACGGGCAGGGTGAGGGTTATCATTGGCGAGGAGAATCAAGACGCGACACTACAAGACTTCAGCCTGGTGATCGGCGAATACGGAGTCCAGGACAAGGCGAGCGGCATTGTCGGAGTCATCGGGCCCAAGCGCATGGACTATGCCAGGATAATCTCGTCAGTGGACTGCCTCTCGTCACTGCTGACCGAGTCAATAGCTGACTACATGTAACGGTGATCTGGAATTGGCCGAACAGGACAAGTCATTTCAACACAAGGCGAATGAGGCGGAAGCCGAGAATCTAGATGATATCGAAGCAATAAGACGAGCTCTGGCTGAGGAAGAAGAGAAGGCGGCCAATTACCTCACCAACTGGCAAAGGGCTCAGGCTGACCTCATCAATTACAAGAGGCGTGCTGAACAGGAGAAGAAGGAAACTGTGGAGTTCGCTAACAGATTGCTGATACTCAACCTGCTGACGGTCATGGATGACTTCGAACGGGCTTTCACCATACGACCAACCAGAACCAAGACATCTGGCTGGATTGAGGGAATCGGGCTCATCTATAATAAGCTTAAGGCTGTCGTGGAGGCACAAGGGCTGGTCGAGATAAAGGCCAAGGGGCAACCCTTCGACCCCCACCTACACGAAGCGGTCATGCGCCAGGAGGGAGAGGAGGGAATAGTCATTGAGGAAACTCGGAAAGGATACAAGCTCAAGGACAGAGTCATCCGTCCTAGCATGGTAATAGTGGGCCATAGTCGGGAAACAGGAGAAACGAGCCAGCAGGAGGAATAGCGTGGGAAAAACAGTAGGCATTGATTTGGGCACTACGCTTAGCGCCGTAGCAGTGATGGAAGGAGGCGAACCCAAAATAATCCCCAGCGCCGAGGGGGGGAATCTGGTTCCGTCAGTAGTAGCAGTAAGCAAGACCGGAGAGAGGCTGGTTGGCGAAATAGCCAAGCGCCAGGCCATAGTCAATCCTGATAACACCATTTTCAGCATAAAGCGCCTCATCGGCCGCAAGTTCAAAGACAGCATAGTCCAATCAGATATCAAGCGGTTGCCCTATAAGATCACCGAGGCCGCCAATGGCGACTGCCGGGTCGTCATGGGCGGCAAGGAATACAGCCCCCAAGAGGTCTCATCCATGATATTGCAGAAACTGAAGGCGGACGCTGAGGCCTACCTTGGGGACAAGGTGACCGACGCGGTGATTACCGTGCCAGCCCATTTCAATGACAGCCAGCGTCAGGGAACCAAAGACGCTGGCACCATAGCCGGACTCAACGTGCTCCGAATTATCAATGAACCTACAGCTTCCTCTCTAGCCTATGGCATGGATCGGAAAAAGGATGAGACTATTGCCGTCTATGACCTTGGTGGTGGTACGTTCGATATCTCCATACTGGACATAGGCGAGGGCACCTTCCAGGTCAAGTCAACCAATGGCAACACTCACCTGGGCGGTGACGATATTGACCAAAGAGTTATGGACTGGATATGCGACGAGTTCAAGAAGGAATCGGGCATTGACCTGACACAGGACAGAATGGCGCTACAGCGCATAAAGGATGCCGCTGAGAAGGCAAAGAAAGAACTATCCACAGTAAGCCAGACCGAAGTAAATCTTCCCTTCGTCACTGCCGATGCATCCGGTCCCAAGCATCTCAGCATGACGCTGAGTAGGGCCAAGTTGGAGCAACTGTCAGCCGACTTGATAGAGAGTAGCTTGGAGCCCTGTCGGCAGCCTCTCGCCGACGCTGGCTTGCAGGCCAGCCAGATCAATGACGTTATCCTGGTCGGTGGCCAGACCAGGATGCCAAAGGTGCAGGAGGCGCTGAGACAATTCTTTGGTCGAGAGCCAGTCAAGGGAATAAACCCTGATGAAGCCGTAGCTCTTGGTGCTGCTATCCAGGCAGGCGTCCTTAAGGGAGAGGTCGGAGAGGTTCTCCTGCTCGATGTCACTCCACTCACCTTGGGCATTGAGACCCTGGGAGGAGTGGCTACTGCTCTTATTCCTCGCAACACAACCATCCCCACAGAGAAGAGTCAGATCTTCAGCACCGCCGGCGACAACCAACCGAGCGTGGAGATTCACGTACTACAAGGAGAGCGACCAATGGCGACGGACAACCGTACTCTGGGCCGATTCATGCTCGACGGTATTCTGCCCGCAGCTCGAGGGGTGCCTCAGATTGAAGTGGCCTTTGAGATCGATGCCAACGGTATCCTCAATGTCAGTGCTCGCGACAAGGGCACAGGCAAGGAACAGAAGATCACCATCACCGCCTCCAGTGGGCTTGATAAGGCAGAAGTTGAGAGGATGAAGCAAGAAGCAGAGAAGCATGCTGCCGAGGATGCCACACGCAAGGAGGAAATGGAGACACGCAATTCGGCCGATAGCCTGGCCTACACTGCGGACAAGACGCTTCGCGATTTCGGCGACAAGGTGCCTGCCGACGTGAAACAGGAGATAGATGGCAAGATATCTGCCCTGCGCTCGGCGCTTCAAGGCAGCGACGTACAGTCCATTCGTCAGGCTATGCAGGAGCTGTCAGAGGCCATGCAGAAGGTAGGGGCCTCAGTGTACCAGCAGCCAGGACAGCAGCAAGCACCCAGCGGTGAACATGGTCCTGAAGCTGAGCCACGGAAAGGCGAGGACGACACAATGGAGGGAGAGTTCCGCGAGGTATGAAGCACAATGGCCGCATTTCAACTGCAACAGTTTGAACAGACCGCCGACAGGGTCATAAGAAGGGCCATCCAAGAGCACCGGCTCAGGAACAATCCCTCCCCAAATGACCTCCGACTTCTGGTGCGAAATGAGCCCGACATTAGGAAAACGGTATATGGCAATTTCGCCGCCCAAAGCGAACCCACTTCCAGAGCAGCCATGTTCACCAGGAACAGCGTGGACCACCCCTTCGGCGAGGAAGAGCTTCAGCTATTGAGTCAATGCGAGAAAGCCCTGGCGCAAGAAAAGCTAATCTCTATTGACCGAATCGTAGGCAACCAGCAAAGCGACACAACCGTCAGGCTGATTGTCCCCGAGAGGTTTGCTCACGTAGCCTACGCAGCGACAAGCCTCTACATTCCGGTCAGAAAAGAAATCACACATGCAACATACGAAATCCTCATGTTTACCGACGAGGCTTTCCAGTCCAACAAGTCCAAGCCACTTCCCAAGAAAGACATTACCATAAGGTTGGCCATGCTCGACAACGGAAGGGTTATCAAGATAGTCAGGAATAGCAACTATATCGGCGAGTACAAGAAGGGGGTTTTCGCCGCAGAAGACTGGGTGGCCAAGACCACAAGAGGCGGGATATTCCTGCACGCAGGCTGTAGAGAGGACTATCTTCAATCAGCGCACGGGGATTATGCAACTACCAGGTCATTGCTTCTTGCCCTGACTGCAAACGGCAAAACCACCCTAACGTCAAAGATCCTGGCCAGGAAAGGAAAGGAGAAATCCTGGCTTATCCAAGACGATGGCGGGACTCTCATGCCAGACGGTTCTTTCCATGGATTCGAAGCGGGAGGCGTATTCGTGAAGACTGAGGGCGCGAATCCAGGGAACCAAGTGGAGATATTCTATGGCCTATTGAAACCAGACACTATCTGTGAAAATGTCTATGTCGACGAAGATGGAGACTTCGACTTCTACAATTTCGAGAGAACATCAAACGGCAGGGCAGTTATGCGCCGAAAAGACTTTATGCATGCCAGCCCCTACATTGATGTTGACAGGATTGACAACGTCATCCTGATTACCAGAGGCCCACTAATACCGGCAATATCAAAGCTGACACTGGAACAAGCAGTAGCACTCATGATATTGGGACAGTCGATGGAATCCTCGGCGGGTGATCCTACACAAGCGGGAAAGATCAAGAGCGAGTTTTTCTACGACCCGTTCGTGGCCGGTGATAGGGCTCAACATGCAGCCATCTTCTATGAAATACTGAAGGGGCTTCCCCATATGAACTACTACCTGATAAATACAGGAGGAATAGGCAGCAGCGAGACCTACAACGATATCAAACTGGAATTTACCTTGGCCATACTGGACTCCCTGCTGAGGGGAGGCCTGGAGGATTGGGTGGATTCACCCACTGGATTCAAGATCCCTAAGGCAGTAAGGCAGGTAGATGACATCTTCTTTCACCCCGAGAAGCTATATTCCGGAATTGAATTCGAAGAAAGACAAAAGGAGCTCAGCCGAATCAGGCACAAGGCGATTGAGGCACTTGGCGACTCTATAAGTCCCAACATCAGACACGCTTTCGCCAAGTCTTAACAGCCAAGTGCCGCCTATGCGGAGCCACCAGAGCGACATGTATCCCTGTGCTGGCGGTGTTCTGAGCTGACTCATCGCACTAGCGAGCATCGCTCCTCTTCAAGTTTGCCCTGGGACATAGCACAGGATAGAATACCCTAGGTTACCCAAAATAAAAGGCGAGGTGGGTGGAATGGCAAACAATGACAAGCTGTACGAGCGTTTAAGGGAAGAAAGAGGGCAAATAGCACAAAGGATGGAGCAGCTGAAGGCTAGCGCACAGGAAGCAGGGGAAACACGAGAAGGTAGTCCTTTCGGCAAGAGGGAGGAAGAGGCAAGTGAGGCATTCGAACTAGAGAAGAGGCTTGCCTTAGAGGAGAAGCTGAATGCCACGCTTGCCAAAATAGACCACGCCCTGGAGAAATGGCAAACTGGTACCTACGGGCTGTGCGACTCCTGCGGGCAGCCGATAGAACAAGATCGCCTCGAAGCGCTACCTCAAGCAAGCTTGTGCTTAAGCTGCAAAGCGCGTCAGCCGAAGAATGTGTCGGGGACAAGATAAGACAAAGGTAGGGCTACTCCTTCTTGGCGCCTTCTTGGTGCTTGCGTTTGACTGGTGGAGCAAGTCATGGATTAGGGATAATCTTTCACTGGGAGAGTCTCTACCAGAGACTGGTTGCGTGCGGTTGTCCCACATCACTAACACCGGTTCCGTTTTCGGACTGTTCCCTAACCACACTTGTGTCCTGATTATAGCAACTTTGGTCATCCTCGTACTAGTGTCCCTCTTTCTGCACTACCTATTGGCCAACCACCCCACCTCCGTCACCAGGCTAGGCACCGTGTCTCTTGGCTTGATTCTGGGCGGTGCTACAGGCAACCTCATAGATCGGCTTCGGTTCGGTTACGTAACCGACTTCATTGATGTGCGCCTGTGGGCAGACTTCCATTGGCCTGCATTCAACCTCGCCGATGCATCCATAGTGATTGGCACTCTCGTCTTCATCTACTCTCTGTATCAAACAGGCTTGTTCACACAAGTCGATGGCTATGGCGACCAGTCAAGAGGCTAACATGCTCCGGTTGCTCGTCGACACTCCACAGCCCCGTCTCGATAGGTACCTGGCTGAGACTCTTCCACAGTTCTCTCGATCTTACGTACAGAAACTGATCCAACAGGGCCACATCCTAGTGAATGACAAACAAGCAAAGCCAAGCCAGCACCTCGACAGCACAGATCAGATAACAATCACATCGCCTCCTCCCGTGCCTACGCTCCACCCGTTAGCTGAACCAGCTCCCTTGGATATTCTCTACGAGGACGGCGATGTCTTGGTCCTAGACAAACCCCCAGGATTGGTGGTTCATCCCGGCCCGGGCCACCCCAACCATACGTTGGTCAATGCTATCCTGGCATACTGCCCGTCCATCGCTACGAGCGATGACCTGAGTCGACCAGGCATCGTGCACCGACTGGATAAGGATACTTCCGGACTCATGGTGATAGCCAAGAACGAGCACGCTCGGAGGCACCTCGTTAACCAGTTCAAGACCCGTAGCCTGACCAAAGCCTACCTCGCCTTGGTTAGAGGCAGGTTACCCACCAATCGTGGTGTGATTGAAGCTCCCATTGGCCGAGACCCACACAACCGCAAGCGGATGGCCCTCGTGCCAACAGGGAGAGAGGCCAGCAGCCAGTATGCCGTGAAGCAATACCTAGCCAACTACACGCTACTTGACATCACGCCGGGAACTGGACGCACGCACCAGATCAGAGTACATCTGTCGTCCATAGGCCATCCCATAGTTGGCGACCCCCTCTATGGGCCAAGACGCAGTCGTGAGCTTCTCGCCCCGCTCATCAAGAGACAGTTTCTGCATGCCTACCGTCTTGGCTTTCGCCTGCCATCAACCAATGTATACCAGGAGTTCACCTGCCCTCTGCCTCCAGACTTGGAGCAAGTCTTGAACCTCCTTGGATATCAACCCTAGCGACTTGCTCATAGACACCCGACATGCTATATTCCCACACGAAGTTGAGGCGGAAGGCAACTGGAGACTTGAAACCTCTGGATCAGCTTACCAGTGAGCAACTCCAACGAGAAGGCAGGCTTCTATCCCATTTGCTGGCTGAAACCGGAATGGAAGATCTAACGCGTTTTGAAGCGGACTTGACCCAACAGCAGAGCCGTCTCTTGTTCGAAATAGTTACGGAACTTGAGGACACTGAAAGTGCTTTGAAGCACGCTGAGCAGCTTGTGGAGAGGCTCAAGAAACACCTGGAGCAACTAAAGGGCTTGCAGAAGGTTCTTTCTAAATAGCGCTTGCTGGACCAGTTGCCTTGTCATGACACTATAGCAATATGTGTGCCGCAATGAACTGTCATGGGACCTGAATCAGAGGCACCAGTCAGAGTTCGCTTTGCCCCTAGCCCTACAGGCTATCCGCATATAGGCAACATTCGGACTGCCCTGTTCAACTGGCTGTTCGCCCGCCACCACAACGGCCAGTTCATCCTGCGCATCGAAGACACTGACATTACTCGCAAAGTAGATGGTGCAGTGGAGGTCATTGTCGAGAGTCTGCACTGGCTCGGACTGGATTGGGACGAAGGCCCCTATTTTCAATCGCAACGATTGCATCTGTATCATGAGATTTCCAATGTATTGCTTGCAGAGGGCCATGCCTATCTCTGCTATTGCTCACCCGAACGCCTAAAGGCAATGCGCCAAGAGCAAGTCAACCGGAAGCAGCCGCCAGGGTATGATGGTCACTGCCGAAACCTGACACAGACAGAAAAGGCTCGCCTCCAAGAAAGCAACATTACGCCTGTGGTCCGGTTCAAAACGCCACTCCAGGGTGAAACAAGTTTTCACGACTTGATTCGCGGCCAGGTCGTCTTCAAGAACAACACTCTAAATGATTTCATCCTGCTTAAGTCCGATGGCTACCCAACTTACCACCTAGCTAACGTTGTCGACGATCATTCAATGGCCATCTCCCACATCCTCAGAGCCGACGAATGGCTATCCAGCACTCCACACCACATGCTACTCTATCAAGCTCTCAACTGGCAGCCTCCATGTTTTGCACATCTCCCTATGATATTGGGGCAAGACAGGTCGAAGCTCTCCAAGCGACATGGTGCTACCACAATTGCCGAATACGAAGAACAAGGCTACCTCCCTGAGGCAATCGTGAACTTCCTGGCATTGTTGGGTTGGTCACTCGATGACAAGACGGAACTGCTGAGTCGTGGGGAACTCGTCAAGTACTTCTCGTTGGAAAGGGTGAGCAAAACCGGGGCCGTGTTTGATAGCCGCAAACTGGAATGGATGAACGGGGTTTACCTGCGTCGCATGGACATAGAGGAGCTTGCCAGGCAAGCCGCCCCGTTTCTGGATACAGGTTTGCCGCGCTCGGTGCAGCGCCCGCTTCATACAAGCTATGTCCGGCAAATACTGCCCCTACTCCAAGAACGTGCCAAGAGCCTTGCTGAACTCCCTCAGCTTGCTGACTTCTTCTTCCTAGATGAGTTAGAATACGACGTCGGTTTGCTTCTAGGCCGAAACTTTGAGGCTGCGTCAGCCGCTCGCGCTATTAGAGTTGCCATGCAAAGGCTTGAGGTGGTCGAAGGCTGGAAGGCAGGTTCCCTCGAAGACACGCTCCGCCCCCTGGCGGCAGAACTCAGCCTCAGTACAGGAGATCTGTTCGGCTTGATTCGAGTAGCCACCACAGGTCGCACTGCTGCACCCCCACTGTTTCAGACTATGGAGGTGTTGGGCAAACAGAGATGCCTTACGCGGCTGGGCACAGCCCTGCGCAGGATGTCCACCGATTGACATGAGTCTGACTATGCTATATTTTTGTACAGCGCTCGAGATCCAGGAGGTCCAAAAATGCCGGACACCAATATGATTGTTTGCTGCAAGCAGGTGCCTGATCCTGAGGCACCACCATCAGTCTTTAAAGTCGATACAGCAACCAGCAAGATGACCCTCCCTCCAGACATCAAACCAGTGATAGGACAGTATGATGAGTTCGCCATGGAGGCCGCTCTGAGAATCAAGGACAGCACAGGTGGCAAGATCACCGTGCTCAGTCTGGGCAATAATATCATCCGCGACGTCATCAAGAAGACGTTGGCCGTAGGAGGCGACGAACTCATCCTCCTCGAAGATGAGACCTTCCAGGAGGGTGATAGCTGGTCAACAGCCTTCGCACTGGCAATGGCAATCAAGAAGATCGGGGAGTACGACTTGATCTTCTGCGGCAGGCAGTCTTCTGACTGGGACGCTGGTCAAGTCGGCCTCGGCATCGCGGAGACACTGGGGGTGCCCGCCGTGACTCTGGCTCGGAAGGTAGAAGTGGCTGATGGCAAGGCAAGAATAGAGCAGGTCATCCCCGATGGCTATCAGGTCGTCGAAGTAGACCTCCCTGCTGTTATCACGGTCACCAGTGAGTTGGGCAACTTGCGCTATGCAGTGCTCAAAGGCATCATGGCAGCAGCCAAGAAGCAGCCCACTGTATGGAAACCGGCTGACATCGGACTTGAGCCCTCACAAGTTGGCGCTGCCGGAAGAAATACCAAACTGGTCAGGCTTTTCCAACCTGTCAAGGAAGCTAGGTGCGAAATAGTTGAGGGTGAGAGCCCGGCCGAAGCTGGTGCTAATCTGGCCGTGAGGCTTAGAGAAGCCAAGGTACTCTGACCTTTGCCACTGAGGAGGAACCATGACTGAATACAAAGGTATACTTGTTTACGGCGAAGTACTTGATGGACATCTGTCTTCAACCACCACCGAACTGCTTGGGCGCGGCAGGAGTCTAGCCAATGAACTGGGGGAGGACTTGTGCTGCGCCATCGCCAGCGATGGCCCCGGCGAAGCTCCGAAGGAGGCCATTGCTTTTGGAGCTGACAAGGTCTACTCAGCGGAGGATCCCGCACTCAAGGAGTATCAGGGATCCGTTCATATCCAAGTTGCGGAGAAGCTAGCCGCAGAAATCTCCCCTCGAATCATACTCATAGGCCAGACACCAATAGGCAGAGACCTAGCTCCTCGCCTCGCTTTCAGATTGCGGACCGGTCTGGCAACAGATTGCATTGACCTCTGTATAGATCCAGAGTCGAAGTTGCTCCAGCAAACAAAACCTGTGTACGGAGGAAACGCTCAAGCCATATTCACCTGCAACACCATACCCCAGATGGCTACTGTTCGGCCAAAGGCCATGTCCCCGATCGAGCGTGATGATTCCAGAACAGGCGAAGTCATTCTCACGAAGCCTGAAATAGATGCCTCAACTATAGCCACAAGAATAGTAGAAAAGGTGAAGGAGGAGGTAACCGGTGTTAAGCTAGAGGATGCCCCCGTAATAGTCAGTGGCGGCAGAGGTATCGGCAGCGCTGAGCCTTTTAGGACGACGCTAAAGGAACTGGCCGACGTCCTGCATGGCGCCGTCGGAGCCTCGCGTCCACCCGCCGACAATGGTTGGGTGCCGGAGGCGCTCCATATTGGCCTCACAGGCAAGATAGTTGCCCCAGATATCTATATTACTGTAGCCATATCTGGGGCCAGCCAGCACATAGCTGGCTGCTCTGGCTCCAAAACTATGATAGCTATCAACAAAGACCCGGAGGCAAACATATTTAGGGAATCCAAATTCGGTGTGGTGGGCCGCTATGAAGAAGTTGTGCCTGCCTTTACCAAGAAGCTTAAGGAATTGCTGGCGGGCTAGGAACGCAACGCCTGCTCGCCTGGGGCCGCAACACTACTCTTTGCTTGCCTTCGCCTCGGCAATCACTCTCTGGGCAATATGGGCAGGCACTTCGTCGTAGTAGCTGAATTCCATGCTAAAGCTGCCACGTCCCTGTGTGATTGATCTCAGGTCTATGGCATAGTGAAGCAGTTCGGCGTACGGCGCCTGAGCCGTAATAACATTGCCGCCGTCTCCAGGACTCATCCCAAGCACACGACCCCTCTTCGTGTTCAGGTCACCAATGACGTCACCCGTCGATACCTCAGGCACTGTCACACTCAGGTCCATCACAGGTTCAAGAAGTACTGGTTGTCCCTCTGACAACCCCTTCTTCAGAGCTTGAGCCCCAGCAATCTTGAAAGCGATATCAGAAGAATCCACGGGGTGAAAGCTCCCATCATAGAGCGTTACCTTCACGTCGACCACAGGATACTTCGCCAGAACTCCCTCTTGCCTCGTCTCATTGACTCCCTTCTGCACCGAAGGAACATAGTTCGAGGGGATGGCTCCACCCACGATTTTTTTCTCGAATTCAAATCCGCCACCTCGAGGCAAAGGCTCTATTTGCAGGAAGACATGTCCATACTGGCCGTGTCCCCCAGTCTGTTTCTTGTGCTTGTGTTCCGCCCTGGTCGGCACAGTTACAGTCTCCTTATAGGGCACGCTGGGTGGTTCAAGCTTCACCTCCACTCCGAACTTCCGGCGCATTCTTTCCTTAACCATCTCCAGGTGGCTATCGCCCACTCCAGAAACAAGAAGTTCGCTAGTGTCTGAATTGTGACTTATCTTCAGGGAAGGGTCCTCTTCACAAACCCTGGGCAAGACAGTGCTCATCTTGTCCAGGTCATTCTTGCTGTGGGGCTTGATCGCCATGCTGAAATTAGCCTGAGGGAAGTTTATGCCCTCCAGGATCACTGGCTTTTCCTGAGCGCAGAGAGTGTCTCCAGTACTGGTCAGATTCAGTTTGGCTATTGCTCCAATATCCCCCGCAACTACCTGGTTCACAGTCTGTTGCTGTTTGCCCAGCGGGATAAAGAGCTGACCGATCCGCTCGGTGGTATCCTTGTTGGCATTCCAGACCTGCGAATTGCTGAAGACGGCCCCCGAGTAGACTCGGAAATAGCTAACCTTGCCCGTAAAGGGGTCAGCGCTAGTCTTGAAAACGAGGCTGCTCAATGGTGCTCCGGTATCCGCCTCAACCTTACCCTCAGGCGAAGGGAGGTAGTCACAGATGGCATCGAGAACGGCAGGAGCACCAATATTATGTAATGCTGAGCCGACAAAGACCGGCACCAGTTTCCCCTCAGCCGTTGACTGCTTCACAGCCCTAGAGATCTCTTCGCTGCTTATCTCGTCCCCCTCCAGATACCTGGTGATGAGGTCATCATCAATCTCAACCGCAGCCTCCACTAGCCTTTCTCGATGAGACCTAGCCTGCTCCAATAGTGAATCAGGCAACTCCACCTCTTCTTCTTTGCTGCCCATATAGGCCTTCATGGTAAGCAAATCCACGAAACCCTTGAAATCACTGGCAGCTCCCATGGGTAGCTGGATCGCCAAGCACCTCGCGGATAGCTTGGCCTGGATTTCCTCCAAAGTGCGAGAGAAATCAGCGTTCTCTCGATCTCCCTTGTTGACGAATATCAAACAGGGCAGGCCCTGTTTCACAGCGTAGTCCCACACCTGCTCGGTGCCCACCTCAACACCCGAGGCAGCACACACCACAATGACCGCGCCGTCGCTCACACGCAGCGCAGCCTTAACCTCACCGACAAAATCAGGATAGCCAGGAGTGTCAATCACATTCAACCTATTGCCCTTCCACTCCTGCGGCAATATAGACAGGCTGATGCTCATGTGTCGCTCTATCTCGCCCGGGTCATAATCCG
>Ga0114919_10003282_pt1 | contig 13066 bp, 25 predicted proteins | sample BlataG_FD_88682 | JGI IMG/M metagenome (GOLD analysis project Ga0114919, IMG submission 88682) | Deep subsurface microbial communities from Black Sea to uncover new lineages of life (NeLLi) - Black_00105 metaG | ecosystem: Environmental > Aquatic > Marine > Oceanic > Sediment | place: Atlantic... | reverse complement strand
GTTTATTCGGTGTTACCCGTCGACGCTCTCTTAGGCGCTCGATATTCTTTTCGATGAACCCGTACAATTCTAATTGAACCTTGAGCTTCGTCATGTCCGTATAGGGGAAATCACGGAGAAATGAACTCGCACGAGTGAAGTGTCCGCAGCGTTTTTGCCATCGTAGATAATCCCAAAGTTCTCGAAGAAACAGATTAAACCTTTCCGCGAAGTATCCCTTGAAACCATCGATACTATAATGCGCGATAAATCCACAGGCCATTGTAAGGTGATAGTAGCCCGTCTTGTTTAGCTGATCCATTTCCCTCCTATTCAGCACCCGCTCGATGTTCCGTAGGGCGTTATTACCCCGCATCTTTCTTTCCCGTTAGCGGCATTTGGAGGTACGTGAATCCATCACCCGTGCGGAAGATTAGTGGACCCTGCACGCCGCATATCTCGACCAGAACATACTCCCCGTGCATCGCCCGCATGGCACGTTTCAGGAACTCAAAGTTTAGCCACGTTAAAATTTGCGGGCCTCTAAAATCCTCAACCTCAAGGGACTGTCCCTCGACGTCGATGCCCGCCTTTGACCAGTTCAACGTTCCCTTCTTCCAATAGAACATATCGCCGTCTTTTTCCGTCGCAGACTTAAGGGCATGGCTAACCGCATGATACAATGCGCGCGACTCAAAAATTGCACATGTCCGACGAGTTCCCCCGCGCAATCTCTCAATCGTATCTTGAACGTGCGGATAATTGGCCACGTCGTATTTCCGCTCGAATAAGTAATCTTTATTTACCTGCCAAAAGTCTCCGCGGCGCTCGATGCGCAGAAAACCTTTGAGTTTCAATATCTCCGGTACAACGAGACAGGGCGAAGAAACCCTAACATCGTCCGGCAGCGGGCAACGGGCCACGCATCTACCGTTCGTCGCCTCGATATACTCCGTATCGAGGTGTATGGCAGACATTGGCGATAATGAATCCGTGCCCCTGGCCGCAAATGCGACGCGTTTACACGCGGCGACGACATTTCCCGTTGTGCAAAGCTCCGCATCCTCTAACACGGGTACTTGCTCCTTAGTCGACAGTACCGCAACGCCTCGCGAATGTAGGTGCTAATCATCGCCCCACCAGAGTTCGATATCTCCTTCGAGTTGGGTAATCAATCCGCGTAGCTCATCGCTCGATATTACAACTTCGCCCGCGTCCTCTATCACCGCATCAAACCGCACGATTTCTCCCGTTCCATCGATTGCGGAGAGCATTATACGATTTTCATGGGCCGTGAGGCGCAACAAACCATAACCATAGAGAAATGTGCCGTGTATAACATCAGAACTAACGTGAAATCTCATTATTCTTCCTTCTTTCCATAGAGTGCCCCTTGGTCGCGCATACCGCGAAGCGCCCGCGATATTGAGTCCACAAGCAGCTCTTCCATGCTCAATGGGCGCGAGGGCCTCGACCATGCGGCCTCGGTTGGGATAATTAGAACCCCGTCGACGAGCGTGTGTCCCGCGACCTGCGTTGCCGTGTAATCTCCACCTTTTATTAGAACATTCGGTCTTATCTCACGGATGATTTCTGTTGGCGTATTTTCTGTAAAATCTATCACGTAATCAACGCATTCAAGACCCGCTAAAACTTCCATGCGTTCTCTTAACGCCAGGAACGGGCGACCAGGCCCCTTTAACCGCGCCTCGGAGGCATCGTCGTTGACCGCCACAATGAGGCACGTCGGTGTTTGACCCTTGCATCGCTCTATCGCCAGCTCAAAGAAGCGAACGTGCTTTGCACGGAGCGGATCGAAGCACCCATTTGTAAACAATACGCGACCGCTGGTCTCGACTCTCCATGCACGTAACTTTCTCGTGAGTGTTGCGCGCTGTTCCTTACCGCAGTACACCTTTTTACTAATCATACCTCGTCAAATTCTCCTTCTTCCTCATCCTCGTCATAGTCCGCATTTGGATCAAACGTTCGCGGTGGTACAACGGGTCCGTCTAAAAGCCCATTGATTGTGTCCGCATCCAATGCCCCAAGATCGTCGAGCGTCATTAACATTTTGGCCGCCCCAAGATTTTCTCCCTCGGTCTCTGCGGGCCCATGTAACGCCCCGCGTATTAGTGTTAATCGCCCAAATGCCCGTGATGAAACCTTCGCCTCTAATTCTTCCGCGGCGCCGCCAAATGCAAGTGGCGGATCTTCTCGAAGGACTTCTCCCAACGCCGCCAATGTCCGCGACGAGAGGTGCGTCGGTGATTTTATTTCAACAACGACGTCGAATATATCTGCGGCTGGGCCCACGCCCTCGTCCATATCCGTAAGCAGCAGCGCATTGGCAATTGCATGTTCGAGAGGCAGCGAGTTTAATTCACCCGCGTTAAAACTAATCCGCATCGTTTCCCAATCTACTCGAATTCCACCAAGGAGCCTAATCTTCATCTTTGAGCACCTCACATTTAGCGCTTAATACTGCGTACGGAGAAACCTTGATATACCTTAGCGGGCAGTCCATCTCACTTCCGTTCGATACAATGAGCCCCTCATGGAACACTCGGTCAAGAAACTGCGCAATACCCACACGCGTGGTCGATTGAAACTCCGTTTTTAACGGCGGCCCAAGACGATTGGGATTATCGAAGAACTCGATCTTCCAACGCCGAACTTCTCCATGTAACATAACGCACCTCCTAATCTGGTAGTAGATTCGCGACCTTCCATTTCCGCTGTCCGCCTGCGAGGTTCGCGCTAACCACCTTACAGTCACCCGGTAAAAGCTCCTTCATAATTTGACGGCAGGCTCCGCACGGCGCACGCGGTACTTTGGTATTACTAACTATTACCATGACTTCCGCGTATTGCGCAATACCTAAATACGCGGCTTGCCACACCGCGATCCGCTCGGCGCAGATACTTAAACTTAGCGCGGCACTTTCCATGTTAGCGCCGAAGACCCGCCTCCATTCTCCCGGGGCAGCGCACTGAATTACGCAGCCGACCGCGCATTGCGAATAAGGGCAGCGGGCATGCTCCATTTGAGCCTGCGCGCGTTCCTTGAGCCGTCTTATATTGAGCCTCATTACTTGTGTTTCTGCCCGTAGATTATCATAAGTACCAGTGTTAGAGTTGAACCGATGAAGAATCCAACTGCGAATGTTAATGCGAACTGAATCGATGCAGACATATCAGTCTCCTTTCTTGCGGCACCAATGTTCGGGGCAAAGCACGTATTTTATCCGTGCATCTTTTGTAGCGCAGCACAAAAACTCCGCGGTCGGCTCGGGCTCGATCCACCAGCCGCGCTCTCTTAATTCTTTCCACGTGCCAACGTCCCAATTCCGGCACTCATGCGCATCACAAAATACTTGCAGGGTCTGTATCAATGCTCCCATTTCAACCTCCGTGTCTCCAATACTTTTCCTTATGGGACCATAGACACCACCGAAAGAGTCCAACTGCACAGCACAAGAAGAGTACACGGAGCCAAAAGTTGTGCACCTCGAGCATTCCGCGCAGCGCCAACATCCATAAGATGGTCAAGATTGAAGTTCTCATTTTATTTTCCCTATCTCCTTCTCAATTTCATTGCGCATTTACTTAGTGCGCGGATTGATTTTTCAAGCGTCTCGATTTGAACGTCTAAATTATCCTTCTTGCGCGGGGTGCGACGTCGTGGAGGTTGTGCAGACCGTTCAAGACCCTGCCCACGTTTCCATATCTCGTAGTTTTCCCACGCCTCATCGTCCGTCGCGCATTTCCAACACAGCGCACCGATGGCCTGATCTCCAACATTTTGAACTGTCCGTTCGCAGACAACGCACGGGAGACTACGCGGCCTACCGCGTGCCGACAGGCCGCCCGTGCGAGTTGAGGAGCCGCCGGTCGGGAACGAGGAGCGAGCGCTTTTCCTTCTCATTGTCATCTACCTCTAAAACTACGTGCTTTGGCGCCACGATACGAATCATCCGCGCCCGTGGCAACCGCGTGAATGGAACGGAGATTTTTAGAATATGCTTTTTGTTTTTTTCTTCTACGGAGTTAAGATAACCCACCAGTACGTCGTCAAAAAATACAAGGTCTCCCTTTTGCGGAAGTTTAGCAACGGCCATGGATAATCTCCTCGAGCGTAGTGTCTAACGTTTTATACTCGTGCGGGAGCATACGTTCCAGATCCTTGACACCCGCGTGAACCGCGTAATGATTGCCACTTCGACACCCGCATAAAATAAAGATAGGTGCGCCCGCTCGCGCCCAAAGCGGAATCAATGATCGCTGTCGTCCATGTAGCATTAAAAACAGTTCTCCAATTCGGTGCGGGTCGCGTTCGGCCCACTTGATTTCAATGAGTTGGAGCTTCCCACTCGGCGTTAAAACGAGAAGGTCGGGCAGTCCCGCCTGATATGCGCTGCCGTGCAATTTTTCAACCCGACACTTCATTTCAAGGAGCAACCGTGCAACCTTCTCCTGATATCGCTTCTCTGGTCCTTTATGTTGGGCTTTGCCTCGTCGAGATATCGATAACGGGTTATAATTCACGATCTTCTCTCTTATGACATTGAAGATGATAACCTATGTTTTCAAATAACTTCAAATTTTCTGGTCAGTCGTCTGCGCGATCTCTGTTCATGTGGTGAACAACCTCTCCGCGTTGAAGCGGACGACCGAGTTTTTGCTCCATAACGATACGGGCCCGCTTCCTATATCCCATTTCTGTTTTAATAAGAATGTATCCATGTTTATCATGCGTTATTCCACCTTTGCGGAGAAACTTTGATTTACAGCGCGGACAACAAAATTTTGAGCGCTCTTTTTTACTTAATTTTACTTTGTATTTCTTTCCGCATGTCTCGCAACAAAGCTCAACTTGCTTTGTTTGTGCGGCAGCGCTACACCATGTTGAGCAATACTTTCCGCGCCCACGCTCTATCTCGTATTGCTTTGCCATGAACTCGTCGCCACAATATCTACAAATTCGTTTAATACGTGGACGCGGAGACCTACGCATCGTCTATTCCAATCTTTTTCAAGTCCTCTTCCGTAAGATAGTGCGTTCCAAGTCGCCCGCTGGAGAGAACGAGGTTGCAACATTGAACTGCAAATTTAACGGCCTCCATGTCTCCCCATGCCACAAAATGCGCGGCGGAATACGCGGCAAGGAATACGTCTCCCGCTCCAGAAGTGTGTTTAGGTCGGGGCACAAGGGCCGGGGCGACAAAGTTATTAACGGTGCGTTCTCCGAGACGCAGCTCTGCCCCCCTATCTCCATGCGTTACTATCGCGCGTTTAGGGAAAACTGCATTTTCTGCCGCCGCGTTCGCCTCCGCATCGTTCATCACCCATGTCCAGTTTTCACGGAGATACGCCATGCCTTCGTCCGCGCGCATCGCCCGGCACGTTTTAATATGCGGGCTATAAACAACACGAGAATCTCTCCCGAGTTTCTCCACGAGTTCATTTATCGTGGTTTGTTCACCTAAGAAACCCTTACCATAGTCCGATATGATAACATTCCGCGTCGGCGGCCCTATGGTAACAAAAGGTTGTACCACCTTGTCCGCGTCCACACGAAATAAAATTTTACCCACGTCCTCTGCCTCTGCCAATGCATATCGAGACTTCGTTGCCCCGATCCGTGTGCGGAAGAATGAGGGTCGACCCGAGAGCACGTCGAGCGATCTGCGCATTGAGGCTGCCCCGCCGGGCATTTCTTCTATCTTCTCTGCGACAAATATCCAATTGCCCCGCGACTCGGGATTTTCTCGCGTGTAGTGTCCCCAGATCCATTTATCTTGTAGCGTCTCTCCGATTACGGTAATTTCGAGAGGCGTATTGCGAATCGTTTCAAGCACGAACTTTTCACCCATTACCGACTACCTCCTGTTTTGTTTTCGAGCCGCCGCCGCGATTTTCCGCTTCCGCTTCTTTTTCTTTCTCCGTACCCCTCTAACGCTGTTATGCTTCACCTCTATCTCCCGTGCGGACTCAATTGCCGCCGTTTCACGATTAGTCATTGTGGTGCCTCAAGTTGATCTATCGGCACAGCGTTTCTTTTCGCTTGACACTCTGAGCATTCGCAAGAAAATAAAATCCGCACTTGGAAACTTCCAAGCCTAAACGGCCAACGTAGCAGTGTATAATAAGCGCCAGAATCGAATTGCTTTGTATATGTTATGCCTTTCCAACGGTGTTTCATACTTTCTCCAGTTGCTCCATCGTGCACTCACGAGCATTCTTATCATCTCGCCAGCGCGAAAAGCGCGGGTGGCGGAGTCTCCCGCGGGCATCGACCTGTTGATACCGGATTTCAACCACGCGTCCGATGTCCGCATCGCTAATCTCAAGTCGAGTATCGTCGTCCATTCCGCCGGCCCTACATATTTCGACGAGCCGTTCACCTCGATATACGGAGCATCGAATCGCGCCAATGAGCCCAAAATACTTTCCGCGCCCCTCTGTAAAACCCGTTACTACGCAATCGACCGTGCGGATTTCCTTCGCCTTGTACCAAGCAATCCCGTAACCGGCCTCGGGACGTTTCAACACGAGGCCCTCGAGCGGCGGTTTGCGCGAGCGCGCAATCTCCATTATTTCTGCGTGCGTCGGTGGTGAATCAAAGCTGGCCTGTATCGGAACAAGATCAACGCCATGTCTAATTCCGAATCCGCGATTATTCATGTACGACATCTGACGCAGGTCCTCGCCCGCCCAAAAGGGCATGGCGAAACCCTGCCACTCTAAACGCCCACCCTCTGCAATTGCGGTTGCGACGTACGCGGATGATTTATCCCGCACAAACAACTCTCCGTCTGCCGCGCTCCATTTCGGCCAGTGCCGCGTAAGAAATGATAACTCTACGTCGACGGGCATGTAGGTTTCCGTAACACTGGAAATGCGCCGCCCATATCCGTATGCGCCCGTATCGTCCTTGACAATCATTAGGCGATGCCCATCAATCTTGGACTCGCCGATTAACTTGGTATCGGGCGCCAAGTTATTCTGCACGTACATTTGACACGCTGGAAACTCCCGCAAGATATTTAGTGGCCACGGATAGCCTCTCATTTTGTTTCTCCATGTAGTCGGCATTGATTGATCCTATGCCCCGCGATCTCGATTGCGGTCGCCGAAATATCGGCCCCGATATATTTTCGTCCAGTAACGAGACAGGCAACTGCGGTCGTGCCCGACCCGATAAACGGATCAACGACCAACTCTCCCGGCTCGGTGGTCTGTTCAATCAACAGTTGAAATAATTGTCGCGGCTTTTGAGTTGGATACTCTAACGCATGTCCGCGTAGCGCCTTGAAGGGCAACACGTCCGGCACGGCGAGGTCACGGAGTTTACGATTCTTGCCCTTGTCCAACATGATGATATACTCGTGCTGGGCGCGGAAGTGGTAGCCCAGGCCGACTATCATCTTGTCCCAAACCAAAATCTTAACGTGATTAAACCACGTTATGCGTACTTGTTCGCGCGGGTCTCGGTTCACAGGTCCTTGCCCGAGGTACGCCAACATCCACGGTAGCGTCGCCCCGTCCGACATAATAAAAGCATGTCGGTTCGGTTTCAGTATGCGGAGTATTTCGCGCAGAATCTCCCAAAGCCTTGTGTTTGGGATCGTCTGAATAAACTTATCAGGCGCCCAAGCATCGGTTTCTATACGCCCGCGCCCCAATCGTGCGGTCGTACCACCGACTAACTTTCCAACGCTCTCGTATGGCGGATCTGTAAGCACGAGGTCCACACTCCCACTCCGAATATCACGAACGGCAATACTCCAGTCACCATGATATAGTGTATTATTCACGCGTGTTACTCCCAGTACGGTACACTCGAACCTCTGATTCTGACTTGGAGGGACATGGTCAACGTCGTTTTTTCTTTTTCTTAGAACGCCTTATCTCTTTGCGGAGTTTCTTGTCCGCTTCCGCAAGTTCGATGCGAGATAACTCACGCGTTAACTTTTCCAGACCGTCCTTCAAACGCGCAATACGTTCCTTTTTGAGGTTGCGCTCGCCGCCAAATTCTCGCTCGTACTCTATCCGAGAAAACTCTATCATTCTCTCACGCTGCGCTATCTTTTCGCGGAGCTCGGGAATCTTTTCGCGGAGCTCTATTATCCGCGTTTCGGCCCGCTCTAAATCGCACCGATATTCCTTGAGCATGGAGATGGAGTTGTCCCAGCGCGCGCGAAGAACTTGTCGGCGTTCCCTGAAATCGGATAGATTCTTATCCATCTTTTCTTCTCCGCATGAGATCACGCCGTACCTCTTGACAACCGACGCATATTCCATTCGTCAGGTCTTGCAGATTAAACTCGGCGTCGCAGTCCTCGCAAAACTCTCGGTTGTCATTTAGTACGTCCGCGAGCTCTCGGTCGTATCGCACGTCAAGGAACGCCGCCTGCGCCGCGTCGGAGAAGAAACCGTCTAATACAAAGGTTGGAATCCCCTGTATTCGGACAAGCGTTCTGCCATCTGTCGTAGAATCTACGTACACGGTTCCGTTGTCGAGCACTCGGAGAATACAGTTCTTGACTGTCTTTTCCATGTCGTCCCTCCTTTCTATCCCTCCTTTCTATCCCTCCAATGGTCAACCGCTCGTGGAGCGGAGTCGTGCGCGACTTGTAGTCCATAGCTCAAAGAGCACCATTGTTTATTTTCAGACTGTTTATCGCGCACGACCCCGCCCCGCCAGTGGCGGGTACGAGGTGTCGAACACCTACGCCGTAACAGCGGCGGCGGCTTCTTCCTCTGCGGAGACCTCGGCCTCTAACTTCTCGATCATCTCACGCAGTTTCTCGATCTTCCGAAGTTTCCGTTGCCGAGGATCGGCCTGTACTGTGACACGCTGTTTCCGTGACTTCCAGCGCTCGATCTGGTAATCGCAGTACGCCATCTTCCCTTCTTTTGTTCGCGGAAAGTCCCGTGACTTGAGCTTGAGCAGGTGCCCCGCCTCATCGAAAAACTTCGGGACTTCCGTCGCCCCTTCGCCGGGCGGTGGGCGCCGACCCCTTCTCCCTTCACCGTCAGTTTTTCTTCCGCGACGTCCTGTAACTTCTGCCATCGTTGTTCCTCCTTCTGTATTGGTTAGATGGTCAGTCTATCTGCGGATCACTTATCCGCGACGCGCGCCGCACGGCGCGCGTTTCGCCGAGTAGTGATACCTCGGCTCATCAGGCGGTTACTTCTCCTCCAGGCTGGCCTTCAGTTCGGCAACCTTCTGTTCGAGCGCGGAGATCCGCTTGAGTGTACGGGCCTTCTCACGCGCGTTGACGGCATCGGGATCGATCCGCTGCGATAAGCCCGTCAAGCGCCGAACGATGCGCCCGAGGGCAGCATCCATTCTCTGTGCGTCTGCATGTCCAGACTTAACGACCAGTCCGCTCGCCTTCTCGACATTTTCTGTCGCGAGTTGAAATGAACTCACCGCGCTGCGGAGAAGTTTCGCGTCGCCCGATACCTTGGGGGCGCCCCTTCGTGTGCGTTCAGTTCTCGCCATGTTAAACCTCCTTTGTGCTTTATCGATGGCGACCTGCCATCTTCGGGCCGCGGGCAGTCAACCCCGCGACGACGCCGCATCCGCGGCGTTTCGGCTTATTCTACCTTGTCAATCAGCTCACGGATCTCATCTATGAGTGTTTGGCACGCTGCACGTTCCTCGACTTCTTCATCGGGCTGCGCGTCCCGCTCACCAATAATTCGCCACTTTTCCATTTCCGCGAGCTTGATCAGTAGCTTGTGTGCTGCGTCCATGTTTCCCTCCTACTTTGTGATTTCTGACTTGCCTCATCGGTAACAGAGTAGTCGGCTCTGTTAGACGTGCAACAGATGTTGCACGTTTCGGCTACCTGAAGGACAGCTCCATTTTGCGCGCCTCGAGACAGGCATCGCAAAGCCCGTGCGTCTCGGTTATCGTCGCAGACGGAATGCGCTTGTACACTTTCTTGCAGTCCATGCAAATGACCTTTGCCATCTGTTGGCGAACGGTCCGCCCGCAATAATAACATTGGTGGACGCTTTCAGCGTCGGTCGAAACATCGTACAGCATCCTCATACCGAATCTGCCGCACGCGGGACATTTGATTTCCATTTCTTTTCCTCCTATACTTTGTTCTGATTTTGACTTGCCTCATCGGTGTTCGAGAAGTCAACCTCGAACAGACTCCCCTGCGAGGGGAGTTTCGGCTCATCTTCTTGGAGAAGTTCTTACCCTGTATCCGTATCTATGCGCGTCTTTGAGGACTGCTTTGGCGCACGCCTCACAAAGGTCAAGCGTGTCATGTTCTCCTTGCAGGCCATATTTTGTGTAAATTACTGTTACCTTTCTTGTTGCCTTTTCTGCATAACACTGCGGAACGCCGATATGATTTGTGCGGCTACAAGAGTTTTCACATTCCATTTTTCATCCCTCCTTGCTTTCTTGAGGACCTGCCTCATCAGTGCCTAAGAGGTCAACTTAGGCAGACGCCGCGGATGCGGCGTTTCGGCTTCACTTCACGGCGGCGATAAGTCCCTCGCGCATCGTAACCTGCGCGTACCATCGGTGCGGTTCGGGGTAGTGCGGACCCTCGAGAAACTCGGTGCCGTTCTTTTTTGGGGTGCCAAACCCCGGCGCGAAGATTCCAAGCTCGTCGCCGCGTGCCACCGCTTGCTTTAGTGCCTTCTTCGTTCTAAAGTTTGTTCTGCAATACATTGTTCTGTCTCTCCTTTACCTTGACCTACCTCATCGGTGCTCGAGAGGTCAACTCGAACAGACGCTCCGTTCGCGGAGCGTTTCGGCTTCACTAAACTTCGGCCCTGAGCTTTGCCAGCTCTCTTTTCAGTTTCTGGATTTTTCTCAGTCTCCGACGCTCTGCAAGGTTGTTCTCGTAGGCGTCCCATTCTTTAGCGTATCTCGATTCCCATACCAAGCGCCCCTTGAGGTCATGTACGCGCTTGAAATATTTAGTGCGACTTGCGCGTTCTAAGCGGAATCCCCATCGGCGCGCCAACGCTTCCTCTTTCCTCTTGTGCGCCTTCGTATGACCTACACCGGGGCCGCACAATAGGTGCGCCAACTCATGAATGAGAGTCAACTCCATGCAACTGTATTCCGACGGCAGCAATCGTATGATACGATGGCTGTAGTCCGCCGAGCCAATCCAATTATAAGGTAATCGATTGACGAGTTTTACAGAGATGGGTCTCTCTCCCAGCGGCAGAAGGAAATCTACCTGCGCCTGTAACTCTGCCTCTGTTTTGTAATACATTGTTCTGTCCCTCCTTTGACCTACCTCATCAGTGCCTAAGAGGTCAACTTAGGCAGACGCCGCGGATACGGCGTTTCGGCTTATGCTCGGCGAAAGTCTTCAGTCGCCTTTTCTTCACAGGGCTCAATTCGGATGTTTAGCGTCTCGGACGGTGCGTAGTGAATCACGTCAATGACGTCAACAACGCTAATGCCTCCAAACAGAATCCCGGTGAGAATATCTTGCGCATCTATTAAGCAGCTAACGACGCGCTGAAAGATCGATCCGTTAATGCGAACTGTAATCTTATACATCTCTCTGTCCTTCCGTTTGACTTGAGGACCTGCCTCATCAGTGCCTAAGAGGTCAACTTAGGCAGACGCCGCGGATGCGGCGTTTCGGCTTTACGAGAGAATCGCAGTCCCTACATAACGCAATTCCGACGGCATGAGTAACTGTCGAACGGCGTCGCTGAGGTTTTCCGCATTCAAATACTTGCGTCCGCGCGTACGTTTTTTGCCGTCGAGCCACAGGTCAAATCCCGGCGTGCTCACGCCTCGGCGAAGTCTCGCGGACGTAACGCGCGAACCGAAAATGCTTTCGGCTCGGATTTGAAAGGTTAATGCGTCGCCTTTGATTTCGTCGGTTAAACCGATACCCTCGCAGGCGGGGCACGTTTTACGACAGGCGCAACGTGCGGCGTCGTTCCGCCAATCAAGGTCTGGCGGAGCCTCGAAGACTGTTTTCCGACCCACGCAGCGCGGGCAAAGCGTAACTTCTTTACTCATCTCTCTGTCCCTCCATACTTCGTTTTGATCTGCCTCATCAGTGTTCGAGAGGTCAACCTCGAACAGACGCTCCCGCGCAGGGAGCGTTTCGGCTTATACTCGGTGAAAGTCCTCACTCCAGGCAAGGTTTTCGCCACTGCACTTGCAGATTGAAAACTTCTTTGCTTGTGTTGGAAGGCACTTCCTTTCTTTTCCATCGAGCTCGATAACGGTGAGACCGCTAAACAAAGCGTCGTTTAGAAGGTCCTGCGCTTCATTCAAGCAGTCAACGACAGCTTGATATTCTTCGCCACCAGTACCGATTTCTGCGGTTGCTTCCAGTGTAATAGTAACCGTGTACATCTCTCTGTCCCTCCTACTTTGTAGTTTCTGACTTGCCTCATCGGTGTTCGAGAAGTCAACCTCGAACAGACTCCCCGGGGGTGGGGAGTTTCGGCTTATGCGAACCCGAGCTTGAGGGCTGCATCTAAATCGCCACGTGCGGCCCTGCGCCGTAAATCGTGCGCGCGCCTTGCTTCCTCTGCCACGCTGTCCAAGTTTGCCTGACACTGTTTTAGAAACTCTGCGTTCGCCGAACGCCAAGTTTTGTAGAACCGATACAGGTAAATGCTATTGAACCGTTTGTAACGCAGCACGCGCTTGCGCGCTCCTTGCTTTAACCACTCGAGGATAGCCTCGAATCGGAAAAGCACGGGACCGACGCTGTAAACTTCGGAGCCATCAGCCCATGAGATGATTCTGGTACGCTCGATACAGGGTGCATGCCCCGTATTGAAGCATCCTAAATCACCCTCGGGTCCCACTCGATAGTGCCTGGGCTTGAGCTTTCGGTTCGGATCCTTTACGCGCTTTTTCATCTCTCTGTCCCTCCATACTTTGTTTTGATTTACAAACCCTCGCGCGAACTATCGAGCAGGTGTTAAACTCAACCCATCGTCTTTAACTCTTTGCAGAGGTCGTTAAAGCCGATTTGAAGTTTCGCCTTGATTTCAGGCTTGCGCTCTTTTTCGATAAGCGCAGCAAGAATCTGGATCGCAGAGACGGTTTCCTCTTTTT
>Ga0114919_10003281_pt1 | contig 13066 bp, 16 predicted proteins | sample BlataG_FD_88682 | JGI IMG/M metagenome (GOLD analysis project Ga0114919, IMG submission 88682) | Deep subsurface microbial communities from Black Sea to uncover new lineages of life (NeLLi) - Black_00105 metaG | ecosystem: Environmental > Aquatic > Marine > Oceanic > Sediment | place: Atlantic... | reverse complement strand
ATCAATGTATCTGAATGTCATGATCTTATTGCATCTTACCAAGTACATCCACTTGTCATACCAATTCTACATCATTTGATAAGATCCTTCTTATTTGCAGAATCCCTATCAGACACTATTCGGAGTGGTTAAATGGGAATAATAGATAAAATAATTATTTTCGGACTTGGATTTATTGCAGGATGGTTATGCTTATGGTATTGGCAATTTATTCATGTCACAAAAAAGATGAGGAGATGAGAAAAAATGGAAATAAGAAAAGGGATATGTGTTAGGAGAGGAGTAAATGAATAATGAAGACATTGAGTTGGTAGAACTTTTAGTTTTTCTGATTGTATTCTTTTTATTATTTATTGCATGGTTACTGTAAGGATGTGAGTAAATGATCTTCAAGAACAAAACAACAGAGAAAATACCATGTTGGAACTGTGAGTTTTATGACTGGGGATGCCCCTTACTTAAAAAGTTTGTAAAAGCATGGCAGGAGAGTTTTCAGAAAGAATCAGATATATATGGAGTAACTTTCAGGTGTAAAAAATTTAAAAGGAGAAAGAGGTGAAATAAATGGATACGACAACAGTAATAGTAGTTTTGTGGAGTTTGGTAGTTTTAGAAGCCGTAATAGCAGTATATATATGGAAAAGAAAGCATAGGAAGGAACAAGATGAATAAAGACAAGAATATAAAATCTACATGTATTAACTGTAGCAGGACTTTCAATCGAGTTTATAATAGTAATTATGGATTTCTAACAAGCCGTTTCTGTGGATATTGTAGAAACGAATTCTTAAAAAAGCATCCAAACGAAGATATAAGCATTTACAATTATTTTAAAATAAAAGATAACGGTGAGAAAAATGAATAAGAAAATCAGAATATTTTTATGGAGAATAGGAGTCCTACCCGAAGAAGTCTGTCCCATTTGTGGAAATGACAAGAGTTTTGCCCACGGATTTAAAGATTGGAATAGAAGATATTACTGCACAGAGTGTGGATTGTTTGAGGATAAAACATGTTAAATATAATTTTTTCAGTAATTTTCAGCTTGGTGATAATCTACTTAGTTAAAGAGTTGAGGGAGCCACTAAAGGATATATCCCGTATGGGGCAGGCAGAAAATACTTTTAAGATAGAAATAATAGCTTGGATTTTGTGCATGGTAGCAGTTGATATTATTTATTTAAAAGTATATTTTACGGTGGCTACGGTAGGAGTTATTTTAATTTATCTATGGAGAGTGAAGAAATGATTTCAATTATAATTCCAACTTATAACGAGGAGGAACATATAGGAGAATGTTTGGATAGTATTTTAAATCAGGATTACAAAGATCATGAGATTATCGTAGTAGATGGGGGATCAAAAGATAGGACAAGATATTTAGTGAGAAAGTATCCTGTTAAACTATTAAACAATCCAAAAAAGATAACACCTTGTGGATTAAACATAGGAATTAGAGAAGCAAAAGGAAAATACATCGTTCTTTTAAGTGGACATAGTACAGTATCTAAGGATTTTCTAACTAAGAATTTAGAGACTTTCAAAAAAGTAAAAGCTATATGTGTGGGCGGACAGCACGAAGCAAAATATGAAAATAATTTTAGTAAACTTATTGGGATAGTTTTACATTCAAGATTTAGTGGAGGAAGATCATTTTATAAACGAAAAGAAGGATTTGTAGACACGGTGGGATTTGGCATGTATGATGCAAAGACTCTAAAAAAGAATTTAATAGACGAAACTTTTATAATAGGTAATGATAATGAGTTGAATTTCAGATTAATCAATCAAGGATACAAACTTTACTACAATCCAGAAATTAAAAGTTATTATTACAGCAGATCATCACCAATTAAGTTTGTGAGGCAGATGTTCAATTATGGAGTGGCAAAGGCGAGAATGATAAAAAAGGATAGAAGGAATTTCAGATCATCATTTTTAATACCCTCATTATTCATTATCTATCTATTCTCTCTATCTTCTTATAATCCTTTTTTCTACAAGTTGCCTATGATATTCTTTATTCTAACGAATTTATTTTTTTCAATAAGAGAAACAAGAAGATATAAAGTAATGTGGAGTATACCCATTCTTTTTTCGTTGTTTTTCATGTTATATATCTACTTAGGACTTGGATTTATAAAAGGAGTGATTAAATGTTAAGAGAAATCGGTAGAAAGATAGAATTTCTTTTTGATACTATAATGGTGCTAATAGTTTGTATTATTGTAATACCCCTCCTTGCATTAGTTGAGTGTTTGAAAGAGAGAGAGGAATACAGATGAAGATATGTTATGTGATGGCAAAGTGGCAATCTATACATGATCAGAGATTCTTAGATAAATTTAAAGAAAAAAATATAGAAGTTTGCACTACACGAGTAGGGATAAAAACAGCAATATTGGATTATTTTAGGCTTAAAAGAATACTTAAAAAGGAAAAACCCGATATACTTCACGGGGGATGGATTTTTGGTAGTGGTTTCGTTTCTGCACTAACTAAATATCATCCCTTCTTGCTAATGCCATGGGGCAGCGATATTTTGATAAATTCTTACGAAAATTTACTCTACAAAAAAGTAGCCCAATATAGTATAAATTCTGCTGACATGATCACTTGTGATGCAGAACATGTGAAAAATGAGATAATAAGATTAAGTGGATACTCCAAGAATAAAATAATTGTTTCTCCTTGGGGAATTGATTTAAAACGATTCAATATTTATAATACTTCAGATACCCTTAATCTAAGTAGAAATAGAAAGAGAATCATACTAACAAGAAACTTTGAGGAAGTATATGGTATTGAATATTTTTTGAAAGCTTTACCCAAAGTAATAAAAGAAGTTCCAGAAACGAGAGTTTTGCTATGTGGTAAGGGAAGATTGGAAAGTAAATTCAGGAATCTAATAAAAAAAGAAAAATTAGAGAATTATATGTATTTTATAGGAGATGTACCTAATGAGAAGCTACCTCATTATTTGAATATGTCTGATCTTTACGTTTCACCTTCTCTAAGTGATGGTACTTCGTTATCTCTATTAGAAGCAATGGCTTGTGAACTGCCATGTGTGGTAACAGATAATCCTGCCATATGTGAATGGATAGAAAATGATAAAAATGGATATATCGTACCAAAAAGAGATTCAAAAATATTAGCAGAGAGGATAATAAATTTATTACAGGATGAGAATAAAATGGAAGAATTTGGGAGAAAGAATGGACAAATAGCAAAGAAAAGGGCAGATTGGAACAAAAACTTTGATAAATTGTTAGGAATTTATAAAGAGCTGATAGAGTGAAAACAAATATGAAGATACCACCAGTAAAAATATGGTTTCCAGAAAGTGATAGAGAAAGGATACTTACAAAAATAGATGAAATTTTAGAGTCAGGAAGGATGACACTCGGAAAATACAATAAACAATTTGAGGAAGAATTTAGAGGATATATAGGGACTAAATATGCTATAGCTGTGAATAGTGGAACAAGTGCATTGGAAATAATACTAAGAAGTATAGGTATCAAAGGTAAGAAAGTAATTGTTCCCATGCAAACATTCATTGCAACTCCAGCTTCAGTAATTCATGCAGGAGGAAAAGTAGTTTTTGCAGATTCAGATCAAAGTATGAATGTAGATCCCCAAGAGATAGAAGATAAAATAAATTTTTATGGTAAGGATATAAAAGCCATTATAGTTGTGCATTTAGGTGGTAATATCTCTCCAAACATAGATGAAATTGTTGAAATTTGCAGGCATCATAAAATCCCATTAGTAGAAGATGCATCACATGCACATGGAAGCACTTTTAAGGGATATAAAGCAGGGTATTTCGGAACGGCGGGAGCTTTTTCATTTTATCCTACAAAAGTAATGACATCAGGAGAAGGGGGAATGATAACTACAGATAATAAAGAAATTTATAAAAAAGCGTTAATTCTTAGAGATCAAGGGAAGGCAGGATTTACCCAAAATTTCCATACAGAATTAGGATATAATTGGAGAATGCCAGAAATCAATGCAGTTCTTGGATTATCACAGTTACATAGATTAGATGAGTTTATAAGAGATAGAAGAAAGACAGCAAAGATATATGATAGAGGATTAAAGAAAATAAAAAGTATTTCTCCGTTATACATACCAGAGAACATCAAATCAAACTACTACAAGTACATAGCTTTAATAAATGTAGATAGGAAGAAAATTAAAGAGGAATTGAAAGATAGGTATAATATATCTCTGCAAGGAGAAGTTTATGAAGTACCATGTCATCTACAACCCATATTTAAATATTTAAATTATAAAAAAGGCGATCTTCCAATGGCAGAACATTTATGTAAAAATCACATTTGTTTGCCAATATCAGCTATGATGGCAAGACAAGAAGCAAAGTATGTAGTAAATTCAATAAAGGAAGTGATTAGATGAACATAGGAGTTACGGGCGGATCAGGATTTATAGGTAGCCATTTAGTTGATGGATTGATTGAAGAAGGGCATGAAGTAACAGTTTTTGACATGATGAAGCCTCATAGAAACGATGTAAAACACATTCTTTTAGATATAACAAATCCTCATAAGGTGAACATAGCATTGACAGGAAATTATGATGTAATCTACCATTTGGCATATATAGCCAATGTGAACGATGTGCAAAAACATCCAACGGAATCATGGGATATAAATTCACAGGGAACTGCAAATGTTCTCGAAGCATGTAAAAGAAATGGGATAGACAGATTAATTTTTGCAAGTACAGTTTGGGTATATGAGTTGGCAAATACAATTGAAGTGGATGAACTAACAACTCTTGATATAACTAAGTGCAACCATCCCTATACAGCATCAAAGATAGCTTCAGAACTTTTATGCCATGCATATAATAATCTTTACGGACTAAACTTTACAATACTAAGATATGGAATACCTTATGGTTCGAGAGCAAGGGGAGGAACTGTAATATCCCTCTTCATGAGAAGAGCTTTAGAAGGAAAACCATTAGTAATCAAAGGAAATACTTCACGAAATTTTATTTATATTGACGATCTTATCAAGGGGAATATCTTGGCACTCAAAGAAATAGCAGAGAATCAAATATACAACTTAGACGGTAAAGAATCAGTATCTATCAAAAGAATAGCCGAGATAATACAAAAAGAAGTTGGCAATGTAGAAATAAAGTACGAAGAAGCAAGATCAGGGGATTATGAAAATAAAATAGTTTCTTGTGAGAAGGCAGGGTTTGATCTGAGATGGGAACCAGAAATAAATTTTGATGAAGGAATAAAGAGATATATAAAATGGTACGAAGGAATGATAAAATGAAAGTATTAGTTACAGGAGGTTGTGGATTCATAGGTTCGCATGTAGTTGACAAGCTTTTGGAAAAGGGGTATGAGGTTACAGTTCTTCATAGACCGACATGTAAATCTAAGAATTTAAGACATGTAAAAGGTAGAATCGAAGAAGTTTTTTGTGATGTCCAAGATTTTAATAATGTGAAAAAAGTAGTAAAAAATGTTGATTCTGTAATTCATTTGGCAGCATTGATTAATGTTGATCAGTCGATTCAGCATCCAATGCCTTTTTGGGATGTAAATGTGAAAGGGACTCTGAATATTTTGGAGTCTATTAGAAAAGAAAATAAAAAGCTCATTTTTATGTCCACTTGTGAGATTTATGGAAATGTTCCAGAGGGTAAAGCAACGGAAGACCATCCTACGAACCCAAGATCACCTTATGCAGTTTCTAAATTCTGTGCAGAAAGATACTGCATGGCTTATTATTATACATATAACTTACCAATAACAATAATAAGAGGGTTTAATATTTTCGGAACACGACAATCAGCAGATGCTAAAGGTGCTCTTATACCCAAGTTCGTTAAAAAGGTTTTGGGATATAAACAACCTTTAATTTTTGGAGATGGACTTCAATCGAGAGACTATGTATATGTAACAGATATTGCTGAGGGATTGGTAGAGGCAATAGAAAAAGACAATTTAAATGGAGAGATAATCAACTTGGCTACAGGAGTCGATCATTCTATTAAAGATATCGCTTATAAAATAATAGAATTTTGTGAAAGAGATTTTGAACCCAAGTTTATTGATGCAAGAGCAGGAGAATTGAGAAGATCAGTCGGTGACTATACTAAAGCTAAAAAACTGTTGAATTGGAAACCCAAAATAAATTTTGATGAAGGACTGAGATCATATGTTACAGAATGTAAGTTTGAGAAGGAAGAGTGGAAAATGTGAAGTACAAAGTAATACTCTTAATTATATTCTTATCTCTCCTCCAGAATATTACTCTTTTTACAGATAATATAACTGGATGGGATGCTGTTTATCACATGGGGCAGACCAAAATTATCTATAATGAAGGAACAACATCCTTTCGTAGTCCCATTTGTTTTGGGATTCCTTTTTATAACGAAAGTCCTTTAGTATTTTATTTTACAGCTTATTTTGCAAGAATATTTCATCTTAATATAGATTTAGTTATAAAATATATTCCTCTTTCCTTTACCTTTACGACTTTAATAGCTTTATATTACTTTTTCAAACTATTTTTAAAATCGGAAAATCAAGTGTATTTAGGATTAATTATTTTTTCTCTTATAACACTTCCGACTTATTATGCTCCATGTAGGTTTTTACTTTTTGTAATTCTCTCTCTTTATTTTACATATACAGCAAAAAACATAATTTCTTATCTTTTAATTGGAATCACAATGGGGATTTCTTTCTTAATTTATGCACCGATAGCATTTGTATTATCATTTGTTATTTTTATCTTGATAGTGTATAAGCATCTGGGGAATATAAGGCAAATGTTGAAAGCATTGGCAATTGTAGGATCGGTATATTTCTTGATAATTAGTATTACAATCGTTCCAACATATTATAGAGGAACATTATCAGGCGTACCCACAGAAGATTCTATCTCTTCAAACATAAAAAATGAGATAGAAATAACAATACCAAATATAGGAATAGGTGAAGACCTCAATACTCATTATCTTCGGAAAATAAGAATACCTAATATATTCTTTTTTTATCAGGGGTGTGTGGGGCTTTTTTTACTGTCTCTTTTCGGGATTTATAAGAAAAGAAAAGAAGTTATTTCTCTTATAATCCCTCTTATCTTATTACTTTTAATAGGGAACATTAAATATTTTCACAATAAGCCATTTTCATGCCTTATATTTTTCTCAATTCCTTTAGCTGTAATGGGAGTCTTCTCATTTAGATATAAAAAAGCATTAACAGTTATCTTTATAAGTTATTTATTTCTCTTTACTTCAAAGAATTTTTATCTTTTTATGAATTACGGTCCACAAGAAGAAAAATATGAAGAGGTATCCAAGGCACTGTCAGAAGGTGTTATCTTAACAGATCCAGAAACAAGATTTTATCTCACTTATCATTTAGGTACGACACAGTGTTATCCTTTAAATTTAAAAGAGTTGAACGATTACGGATGGGGAGAGAAGTGGAAAATACAAAAAAATATCTTTGAGTGTTTAATATATGGAGATGAAAGTTTATTAAGACGAGAGGAGATACAGTATATTGTAGTTCCTAAAAATCCTATTTATCTCAATGAACAAACAATATATCAATTAAAGAGATTTGAGTTAGATGTTCAAATATTTAAAGAGAAAATAAACTCTGTAGATTGGACACAAAGAGGATACAAATTGATATATGAAGATGAGCATGTAAAACTATATGAGGTGACAAAATGATTGATTTTTTTAAAAAAACATACAGTATAATCATGTACTATTACTCCATGTCGCAGAAATCTGTAAGTATGCCCTTTTATATTTATTCTGCTAATGCATTGACATACTTGATGTTGGAAAAAGTTCCTTGGTGTCCACTCAAGGGAAGGTGGCTATTTATTTTTTTAATGATTTCTACTGCGATAGCATTACTTTTGTGGGGATGGTTTGTATATGGCTTTGGGAAGATGTGGGATACTGAGCAGAGAGTACTTGCTTTGCGTTCTCCATTTGTTAGGGGGTTGTTTTCTCCAAGAGAGATAATGCAACTTAAAAATACATGGTTGCCATTATTTAGAGTAATGAATACAGATGGAAAATTAGATAAAACCATAACTGTGATAGAGCATTGGATAAAAGAAGGAAAAGTCTCATATGATACGGAAGAAGGAGGAATAGAAAAATTAATAAAAAGGATGGAGAAAGCATGAAAGCAATTATATTATCAGGGATTAGATGACTAAATATACATTAGATGAACTAAGAAAGACAGAAAAAACAAGAAGTTTACCTATATGGTATAGAATAATTATCTATCCAATTTCAATGAGGGTACTTTGGATAGTTGCAAATTATACAAAACTCACACCAAACAAAATTACAATTATCTCATTTATATTCGGTATTTTTTCTGCATTTTCTTTTCTACAAGGAACTCGAATTTATTTAGTTATAGGTGCTTTTTTATTTGAGACAAGTTACCTCTTTGATTGTGTTGATGGAAAATTAGCACGACTAAAACGATTGGAAAGTGGACTTGGCAGATATTTAGATTCTATGTTAGATCAAACAAGGATTTTCTTTGTTGTTTTATGTTTAGTCTATGGTCAGTATTTATTAACAAGAGATGTTCACTACTTTTTATTTGGCATAACCTACATTTTTCTTTATTTGATTCATTGGATCAGTCAGTATGAATGCTATATAATCAAAAAGAAGTTTTATAAAGAGGAGAAGGTAGATACCAATTTCATAGAGGATACACAAAACAAATTTCCTTTTATACAAAAAACTAAGGCGTATTTCGATTCAAAACGAATTTCGATTTTCATGAGTTTTGGGGAAGCTGATGCATTAGCCTTCTTTATATTTCCTATATTAATGCAAATCAAGCTGGGTTTATTGTTAGGGTCGGCAATTTTATTCGAAAATATATTAATGGAAGCTTATTTCATCTTCATGAAAGGAAGGAGTAGTGTGTTCATAAATAAATCAAACACAGATAAAAAAGATGTGAAATATTTGGAAGTGATTAAATGAAAGTGGATTTTTTTGCTTCGGGTTCTGCTGATATTCTTACCTTTGAGAGAATTTGTCCATATATTGACGATCCTTGTATTATCTATATTCCCATAACAAGATGGGGTGTCGATATATCTCGCACTATCAGATATTTAGAGGATCATAATCTACCATATCGTAAAGTTCCAAGAACAAATCCAGATTGTGTTATTGTAACACAAGCACATAAGATTATTGAATATCCTTATTATAAACATAACCTTTCAATGCGAATTATGTATAGCGTAGGTGAGAAAGGTGCAAATCATCAAAAGGGATTTAATCGTGGATTTGATGCAATATTAGTTTCGGGAAATTATTCAGCAAAACTAATTGGAAGTTTCATGCCAACAATAATCGTAGGGTATCCTAAATTCGATCTTTATTTTCGTGGTGCATATAATAAAGAAGAGTTAATTAAAAGATTTAAATTAGATAATACCAAGAAGACAATACTCTACCTTCCAACATGGGGTGTCCATTCCTCTATAGATAGGTATCATGGCGTCATGAAGAAGCTTATCAACTCACAAGAATACAACTTTATATTCAAACCCCATACCGTGACAGTGGGATGGGAGAAGGAAAGAAAAGAAAGAATAGGTCTTTTCAAGAATGAAATAGAGAATGGTAAAATGGTATGTTTGCTTCAACAGATAGGACTCGATATTCTTTTCCCAGTTGCGGATATTGTGATAGCCGATGTGGTGGGAGGTGCAGTTTGGGAAGCTATCTTAATTGCACGACTTCCAACTCTTGCGATAAACAAAACAGGCAATTTCAAAAGAGAAAATCTTGAAGTAGAAGTAGAGAAATATACCGTTGTGAACGATGATCCTACAACATTTATAAGGGATATTGAGCAGATAGAAGAGAAATCTAAAAAATACAAGAAAAAATGGGAAAAGAAAGCATCAGAAATATTTGCATATAGAGATGGTTATGCAGGAAAACATGTTGCCATAGGGATAGAAAAGTTTGTAGGGCAAAATAGGAAGCCCATTTCTTTATATAGTAAAATATATGATGGGATTATAAGTGTAATACCTTCTAAGATAGTGTTCTTCAAGCTTTATGTTAGATGGTACATATTAAAAATAGTTATATCACTACGGAGAATGAAAAATGGAAAAAAATAAATTATTTATTCCTGGACCTATAAATATTTCGGAGCATTTGAAAAACATTACATATTTTAGAGATAATGAATTTACAGAGATGATATTGGAAAACGAAGAACTATTGAAAAAAGCAGTTAATTGTGAGAGTGGTAGAGTAATACCTTTGACTTGTTCGGGAACGGGGGGGATGGATGCAATCGTGACAAATCTGATAAGTAATAATGACAAAGTTTTAGTGATAGATGGAGGTACTTTTGGAAAAAGATGGTATGAAATTTGCAAGTTTTATGGTAGAAATGTTGTGAAATATTCTGTTCCTTTCGGAAAAGATATAAATTTTGTTAAATTTAGAGAACAGATAGAAAAAATACAGCCAACGATAGTATTAATACAACATCATGAAACATCATCGGGGCAACTTTATGATATTAAGAAAATAGGAAAAATTGCTAAGGATCATAACTCACTTTTTGTAGTGGATGCTATCTGTTCCTTTTTATCCGACTCTTTCAAAATGGATAGTTCTAATGTAGATGTCGCTTTGATAAGTAGTCAAAAAGGACTTTTACTTGATAGTGGAATGTCTTATATCATTCTTAATAACAAATCAATGGAACATCTTTTAAAAATTAAACAGTTAAGCTATTACTTTAATCTTAATAATTATCTCCGCCATCATAATCTTGGAAGGGGGCATACTCCCTTCACACCAGCAGTAGGCTTAGTCTACGCTTTACATAATAGATTGGTAGATATAGATATTGAACAGGAAATAAAAAAGGTTTCACAAAAAGCTCAATTTTTTAGAAGTAAAATAGTAGAATTCCCTCTAAGGATGATTCCCGAAACACCTTCAAATTTTTTAACAGCATTGATAATTGATAATAAAGATAATGGTGCAAAAGATTTAACCTTTCAACTGAAGAAAAAAAATATTTTTATTTGTCCAACAAATAATGTTGAAGAATATCTACCAAACTCATCAGATATTTATTTCAGAGTGGCACATACAGGTTGTGACAAATCTGAGCATGAAGAATTAATTGATGAAATGAGGAAGTTTTTTAGATGAAAAAGGAAAAGATAGTAGTCCATACGGCAGGAAGTTTTGATCTTTTTCATTGGGGGCATGTGAATATATTAGAAAGATCAAAAGAATTAGGTGATTATTTACTGGTTGCTGTGAGTTCTGATAAATTGATAGAATCATATAAAGGTAGCAAACCCATTTTTCCATATGAACACAGAGCGAAAATTGTTGAAGCTATGGGGTGTGTTGATAAAGTTGTTAAACAAGATGTATTACATGACATAAATATCCTAAAAAAGTATAAACCAGATATAACAACAATTGGTGATGATTGGAAAGGGAAATATTTAGAGGGATTGGATTGGATGAGAAAACATGGAAAAGTTGTTTATCTACCATATACTAAGGGAATCAGTACAACAATGATTAAAAAGAAAATTATTGAAAACGCATATGATATTGTATATGCACAGTTGAAGATGGAAATTTTAACTGATGAAAAAAGGTGTTAGACAATGAAATGTAAAGATATAAAGATAATAGTGGAAGATAGAATAGAATATGGAGAGTTACAAAATTTATTTAAGAAAATGGATAAAGCTAATGACATAATCCCTGCACGAGATATGTTTCATTATGATTGGAGAACAATGAAAAGAGATAAAATAATGTTGAAGAATTCTGTTTTTATAAATGCAAGAAATAATAAAAATGAAATTGTAGGATCAGTAAGAATTGTAACAGACAAAGCATATACTTATTATATAACTGATGTGATGGTAATACCAGAAAGAAGAAAAGAGGGAATAGCAACAAAACTGATGAGTGAAGCAATCAAGTATTGTAAAAAAGATGGGTTTATGAAGATATTTTTAGCGACTACCCCCAATAGAGAAGAATTTTACAGACAGATAGGATTTAAGGAAGCATTATGTAGGCATTTTGAAGTAAAATTTAAAAAAGTTAAAAAATATCTTTAGTTGTACTAATATAGAGGAGATATCATGCAATTAGAAACATCATGTGAAAAAGCTATTAATTGGATAAAGAAAAATACTACGAAAGGAGTTCATGTCAGTTCAAAAAATAAAGTTCCTTATCCTGAAGTAACAGGATATACAATCCCAACACTATATCAATGGGGAGAAAAAGAATTGGCAAAAGATTTAGCAATTTGGTTAATTGGTCAACAAAATAAAGATGGTTCATTCTCTTCAGTAGGAGGAGTTCCATATACTTTCGATACGGGACAAGTAGTTCGAGGTTTCCTAACACTATTGAATGATTTTTTACCAATTGAAATTCCTCTAAGAAAAGCATGTGATTATATTGTTTCACAAGTAGAAACAGACGGAAGATTGAATACTCCCTCTACAAAGGCATGGGGAAAAATTGCAGATGATAGAATTCATCTTTATGTGTTACCGCCACTTATTGAAGCAGGTAAGAGATTAGAGGAACAGAGATACATCGACAGTGCAAAAAAAGTATTGAGATATTATCTAAGTCGAGACAATCTTACAAAATTCAATACACTTTCTCATTTTCATGCATATATTATTGATGCTCTTTTCGATCTCGGAATTCCAATACAAGGTGTTATGCAGAAAATAGCAAATCTTCAGAGAAGAGATGGTAGCATTCCTGCATACAAAAATAAAAGGTGGATTTGTTCTACAGGAGTTGCACAGTATGCTATCATAGGATATAAGTTGGGTATGTATGATTTTGCAGATAAAGCAGTACAATATCTCGAAAAAAAACAAAATCCAAGTGGGGGATTTAATGGTAGTTATGGTTGGAGAGCAAATTACTTTAAACACGAAGAAATTAGCTGGGCAGT
>Ga0114919_10003280_pt1 | contig 13066 bp, 7 predicted proteins | sample BlataG_FD_88682 | JGI IMG/M metagenome (GOLD analysis project Ga0114919, IMG submission 88682) | Deep subsurface microbial communities from Black Sea to uncover new lineages of life (NeLLi) - Black_00105 metaG | ecosystem: Environmental > Aquatic > Marine > Oceanic > Sediment | place: Atlantic... | reverse complement strand
GAGCCGGCGATAAGCGCCAGAGTACATAAGAACTCGGCATGCCGGTCTCTTTGGACTATCTGGGTTGATATGGGGGCGGGTTTGATTTTCAGCTTCCTGCAGACGTATTGCTCAACTTTCGGATCCAGATTCGAGAACGTTCCCACGGCCCCGGAGATCTTTCCCACGGAGATGGTCTCGATTGACCTTTTCAGGCGCTCGATCTGTCTTCTGACCTCGGCAAACCAGAGGGTGAACTTAAGGCCCACCGTTATCGGTTCGGCATGGACCCCATGAGTCCTCCCCATCATGGGCGTAAGCTTGAACTGGAAAGCCCGTTTCCTGATAATCTTGGCCAACTTCTGCAGATCCTCCAGGATCAGCAGGCCGGCCTCTCTCATCAATACCGAAAGCGAGGTGTCCAGAATATCGGAGGAGGTCAGGCCGAAGTGGACGTACCTGGATGCTTCGCCTACGTTTTCAGCCACGTTGGTGAGGAACGCAATCACGTCATGCTTGGTCTTCTCCTCGATCTGCGAAATTCTCTTGACGTCGAATTTGGCCTTCTTCTTGATCTTGGCCAGAGCAGACTTAGGGATAATTCCCAGATTGACCATGGCCTCACAGGCCAGTATCTCGATATCCAGCCATTTCTGGAATTTGTTCTGGTCGGACCACAGGTCCTTCATCCGGGGAGTGGTGTATCGTTCGATCATCTTGGCTTCTTCTTTTTTTAGTCAATTTGGTGGAAACCTTCCTTCGGGAACCTCAGGACAAAGAAGGTCTCCGCTACGTTGTTTCCGATGCAGCGGAAAGCTTCAGCTTTCCACTTGCAGCTATTACTTGTCTACCTTTTTCCAATCCTCCAGGAATTTGTTTATCCCGATGTCGGTAAGGGGGTGTTTGATCAACTGCCCGATCACCTTGAAGGGGATAGTGGCGATATCTGCTCCCATGGTGGCCGCTTCAACCACGTGGAGCGGGTTCCTTATGCTGGCCACAATTACCTCGGTGGTGATCTCGTAATTCTCGAAGATGGTCACGATGTCCTCCACCAGATCCATTCCCACGTGGCTGGCATCGTCCAGTCTCCCCACGAATGGGCTGACGAACGAAGCCCCTGCCTTGGCGGCCAAAAGCGCCTGGATAGGGGAAAAGACCAGGGTGCAGTTGGTTCGAATCCCCTTCGAATCCAGAACCTTTATGGCCTTCAAACCCTCCTGGCACATGGGAATCTTCACCACCACGTTCTTGTGCAGTTGGGATAGATCCTCAGCGTCTTTCACCATCCCGTCAGCATCCAGAGCCACCACCTCGACGCTCACCGGACCATCCACCATCTCACAGATTTTTTTGATGATAGTCCTGAAATCCCCCTTGCCCTTTTCCTTTGCCAGCAGAGTGGGATTGGTAGTTACGCCGTCCAGGATACCTATGCTGGCGGCCTCCTTTATCTCCTCCAAGTTTGCAGTATCGATGAAGAATTTCATGTGCCAACCTCCGTAAGTTGTTTATGTACTGTGGACATCTTCAAGGGTCTATGGAACCAGGCCTCACGACGGGACAGATTCCCGCCGCTATGCGAAAAAACGAATAGTCCGTCATAGAGCAGGATATTTAGTTATGCCTTTATTGAGGGCCAATTCAGTACTTCACCTCAACCAGATGAAGCCCGCAAGCTGGTGCCGTTGGACCCGCTTTCCTCCTGTCTTTTGCTTTCATTATGTCACTGAAGTCTTCAACTGAAAAATATCCTCTGCCGACTTCTACTAAAGTCCCTACGAGACTTCTGACCATGGTGTGAAGAAATCTGTTGGCTTCAATTTTGAGTAACAGCTCATCTCCGTATTCTTCCCAAGAGGCTAAGGTAACGTTGCAGACGCTATTGTCTTTCGCTGATTCAGCCACGCAGAAGGAGGAGAAATCGTGTTCACTTTGAATCTCCTCCGTGGCTTTCCTAATCTTGTCCAGATTCACTGAGTAGAGAACCTCCCAAACATATCTTTTCGAGAGTGCAGTTCTGCCTCGATAGAGTCTATACTTGTACAGCCGGCTGGTTGCACTGTATCTGGAGTGAAACTCGGAATCCACCTCCTCTGCCTTCTTGATCACCACATCACCGGTAAGAAGCCCATTCAATCCTTTGAGGATCGTTTCGCTATCCAGTGGGTTGTCCGTCTTGAAATTTGCCACCTGGCTGAGGGCGTGCACTCCCACGTCGGTCCTGCCCGCTCCAATCAGGTTAACCTCTTGGTTTAAGATGGTCTTGAGTCTCTCCTGGATCTCACCCTGAACCGTGCGGAGCTTTGGTTGTACCTGCCAGCCGTAGAACTCCGTTCCATCATATTCGATTTCAAGTCTAATGTTCCTCAACATCCAGTGCCCCCTTAAACCACCTTAACCAAATAAGATACACCTGTCAGGACGAAAATCAAGCATAAAAAAAGAAAGTCGATCGGCTTGAAGGTCAGCCTCTGGAACGAGCTTCGACTCTGTCCGCTGCGGAAGCCCCGTGCGTCCAAAGCCAGAGCCAGCTCGTCCGCCTTTCTGAACGATGAGATGAACAGCGGAATCAACAAGGGCAGGGTTTTCCTTACCTTCTTGATCAATCCTCCTTCAAACGATGCTCCGCGGGACATCTGAGCCTTCTTCAAGGTGATGGCCTCCTCCAGCAGCAGAGGCACAAATCTCAGGGAGATCATCGTGATCAAGGAGAGTTCCTCCACCGGGAACTTGAATCTCCTTAAGGGCGAAAAGAACCTGAAAACGGCATCCGTCATCTCCACCGCCTGGGTGGTAACGCTCAAGAAAGCCGCCGAGAAAATAAAGATAGCAATCCTCCAGCTATAGACTGCTCCGTTAAGAACGCCCTGATGACTCACTTTTATCAGCTTAAGATCCCAGAACCTGGATGTCTCTGTCGGGGCAAAGAAGATATGCAGCACAAAGGTGAGCACAAACAGCCAGAAAAATGATCTTAGATTGCGGAAGAAATAGGGGAGAGGCACCTTTGACATTAAAGAAAGGAATAGCAGAAACAGCGATATCAGAAGATAGACCCGCAAATCGATCGTCGCCACCGTCAGGATCATTACGGCCAAAATCAAAGCAAGCTTGGTTCTCGGATCCAGCCGGTGAATCACCGAATCAGCGGGAACATACTGCCCTATGGTAATGTTTTCTAAGAAGGCCATAGAGATGAATATGAACTTACCATCTTCCTCTTTTGACGCCGTCAATATATCAGGGCCGGTTTGCTTTGTCAAACGCAAACTTCAGAGACGGCACGACGAAGGGAAATGCGACCGGTGGCCGCTAAGTAGGGCATCACTTCCGCGTGCATTCACCCGGGATCTAAACCGATCAAGGGTTCGGGAATGTGGGTCCAATTTTCACTGAAATAGAGTTACTTATGGCTGTGCATAGCTACCCTTTTCCTCTGAAGCCTCCAGAGTGCGGCTGTCATCAGAAGGGCGACTAAGACCAATTGCCCGGAGCAATGTGAGGTGGGCACTTGTGGGCTCGGGACATACCTTATGGTGGCGTAGTCAGCAGACGTCCCCATGCCCCAGGAGCAGCCGGTCACGTAGACGTTGCCGCTAAGGTCTGTGGCTATGGCGGAGGCCTGGTCGTAGCCATTTGCCTCGCCATCATATCTTTTGACCCAAGCCGTATCTCCGTGGGGAAGATACTTTATGGTAGCATAATCCTGGGATGTCCCCCCGCTGCTTGCCCCGGTGACGTAGAAGCTGCCCCAGGCGTCGACGGCTATAGCTTCGGCACAGTCACCGTCATTGTCAGGTCCATTGTATCTCCTGACCCAAGCGGTGTCTCCGTTGGGAAGATACTTCACCGTGGCATAGTCCAAGTTGGTTGGGCTGTCCCAGCTGAAGCCGGTCACGCAGACACCTCCCCAGCGGTCAATGGCCATAGCATGGGCCTCGTCCCGGTCGTTTGCCGGACCATCGTACCTGGCCGTCCAGGCAGTGTCCCCGTCCGGGAGATATCTTACGGTGACATAGTCCCGGAGAGTTCCGGGAGCGCTGCTGTATCCGGTAACGTACACATTGCCCCAATCATCCACCGCCAGCGCTGTAACTCTGTCTTCCCCGTTGGAGGCACCATTGTATCTCCTTGCCCAAAGCTGATTCCCGCCCGGACCGTACTTCACCGTCGCATAGTCAAGGCCAACCAGACCACCCCAGCTGAATCCGGTCACGTAGACGTTTTCAGAGTCGTCCACGCACACTGCACAGGCTTGATCAAAACCGTTGGCCGGCCCATTGTACCTCCTGACCCAGGCTGTATCTCCGCTGGGGTGATACTTTATGGTGACGTAGTCATGGGAGGTCCCGCTGCCGGAACTCGCTCCCGTCACGTAGGCGTTGCCGCAATCGTCCACGGCTAAAGCGTAAGCTTTGTCTTCACCGCTCGCAGGTCCATCGTACCTTCTTGCCCACAGCTGGATTCCATCCGGATCATATCTTATGGTCAGGTAGTCCAAGTCAGTATCGTCGCCCCAACTCGATCCGGTAACGTAAACATTGCCGGAGTCGTCCACGGCTATGCCACAAGCTTTGTCCGCACCGCTGGCCGTTCCGTTGTATCTTCTTACCCAAGCCTCATCTCCAGTGGAGAGATACTTGATGGTAGCGAAGTCACAGGACGTACCGCTGCCGAAACTCTCTCCGGTAACGTAGACATTACCGGAAAGGTCGACGGCTATGGCCACAGCCTTGTCCTCGCCGTTTGCCGGTCCGTTGTACCTTCTCACCCAGGCGGTGTCGATCTGACCAAGAGCCGGAGCCACCAGCACAAAAATCCCAATTACCATCAGGGTCGCTATTACGCCGGTAAATCTGACTATTCGCACGGCAGTTTCCTTACTCAGAGAACTGAGGTCTCAGGGGGTTTTAGTTCTAGCCTTGCCTCGTCTCCAAGTTGTTCCTTTTGCAGTAAGAAGAATCGAAGCCGGCGTTGGCCGGCACTAATCTGATCGGCGACAACCAGGTGAAGCGTTAACACAATTGCCTGCCTTTAACAGGGCATATGTGTGCACTCTGAGGCTACGTCCTCTGTTCATACGTCCTGACCCGATAACTCAGTTGGGAGGGTCGTGACTTGAGGAATCGTCAAGCCGCCTGCAAATTTATGGTTGCCAATCCTGGCTTTTGTATGTAACTTCACAGTAGCATGAATAGATTTGTTGAAGAGATCGTCGGACTCATATCTAAGGAGACCGGTCTCTCAAAGGGAGAGATCAGAGTTCTGGTGGAGGTTCCGCCCGATCAGAAGTTGGGCGACTACGCCTTTCCGTGTTTTGTTTTGAGCAAGAAGCTCAAGAAAGCCCCGAACCAGATTGCAGGTGAGCTTGCCCTCCGACTGAAGGTCACTGATCTAATCGAGGAGATCTCCGCGGCTGGTCCCTACGTGAATTTCAGAGTGGACAAGGCAAAACAGGCCGAGCTGGTTCTGACTCGAATATTCGACGAGGGAGACCATTATGGTTCGGATCAGAGCGGCAAGGGCAAGACTATCGTGATCGATTTCTCCTCGCCCAACATTGCCAAGCCCTTTGGCATGGGACACCTCAGAACTACGGTGATAGGGAATGCACTCTATCATATCTTCAGGAAGTTAGGGTACGGGGTTGTGCGCATCAACCATCTGGGTGATTGGGGGACCCAGTTTGGAAAGGTTATCTTAGCTTACAAGATGTGGGGTGATGAAGAGGAGCTCCTCAAGGATCCTATATCCACCCTGTACGACCTTTATGTCAGGTTTCACAGGGAGGCGGAGACCGAGCCAGACTTAGAGGACGAAGCCCGCGGGTGGTTTAAGAAGCTGGAGGACGGCGATCAAGAGGCCACCGGGTTGTGGAAGAAATTCAGAGACTACAGCCTGAAGGAGTTCAATCGCGTGTATGAGATGCTGGACATAGACTTTGACTCCTACCCCGGAGAGAGCTTCTACAACAAATTCATGGATCAGACGATCGATGAGATCAAAGCCCAAGGTCTGGCCGAGATGAGCCAGGATGCTCTGATAGTCGATCTGGAACAGTACGATCTCCCTCCCTGTCTTCTGAAGAAAAAAGACGAGGCGACCTTATACGCCACGCGCGATATCGCCGCCGCCATATACAGATACGACACCTATAAGTTTCACAAGTCGCTCTACGTGGTAGGTAGTGCCCAGAACCTTCATTTCAGACAGGTCTTCAAGGTGCTGGAGCTTATGGGACACAAATGGGCAAAAGACTGTGTGCATGTCGACTTCGGCTGGATTAAATTCAAGCAGGAGATGATGTCCACCCGAAAGGGGAACATCATTCTTTTGGAAGACGTTTTGAACGAGTCCATCCAACTGGCTCAGAAGATTATAGAGGAGAAAAACCCGAAGCTGGAAAACAAGGAAGAGGTGGCCAAAGAGGTGGGGATCGGCGCGGTCATATTCGCCGACCTGGCCACCCGGCGAAACAAAGATATAGACTTTGACTGGGACCAGGTCATCTCCTTCGACGGGGAGACCGCTCCGTATGTACAATATACCCATGCCCGGCTGTGCAGTCTTCAGCGAAAATACGGAAAGCCCCTTCGCAAAGAAATAGACTACAGAGCCTTCTCGACAGAAGAAGAGCGAACTCTCATCAAGCTGCTGGAGGTTTTTCCCGCGAAGGTCAAATCCGCGGGGGATGCTTACGAGCCGGCTTTCATCTGTTCGCATTTGATTGATCTCTGCTCCACTTTCAATCGTTTCTATCAGAAGGAAAGAATCATAACCGATAATAGAAGGTCTACTCAAGCTCGCATGCTTCTGATCAAGGCAATTCAGGTCACGGTGAAAAGTGGGCTTTCCCTTCTGGGGATAAAAGCACCGGAAAGAATGTAGCTGTGGGGGCGATTCACGAATCGCCCCTACAACTTTTCTTGCACACGATCAAAAATAAGTTGCGAGGTGTTTATGAGAATCTTTAGAAAGCTCCACCTGGATGTTTTGTGTTGCCTGGTCTACGGATCACTTTCTGCCGTTATTGTCTTTGTCTTGACCCGGGGAGGGATCGCTCTTAGCCTCGATTCAATAAATTATCTCTCCATTGCGAAGATGATTAGCATGGGTCGATGGTCGGAATCATTTGTTCTCACCTGGCCTCCTCTTTTTCCAACGTTAATTGTTCTGATCAATTCCTTTGGATTTGCAGGGGAAGAGTCCGCCCGGATCATCTCAGTGGTTTCCTACTCCACATTGGTGATGGTGATGTTTCTGCTTGCCAGAGCAACTGCCGGGAGACTGGTCGCCCACCTGACCTCTTTTTCGATGTTGATTTTCGCTCCACTTCTTTTTGTCTATAGCTACTGCTGGTCAGAGACGGTCTACATTACCCTTTCAGCCATTTCGCTGCTCGTCTTAGACAAGTTTTACAAATCGACTGATGTGACCAGCAGAAAATACTTGATATTGGGTGCTATCTTTGTCTCACTGGCTTTTCTCACCCGTTACGCTGGCGTAACTTTGTTTTTAGCCGGGTTTTTGGTTGTTGGATTTCAGAGGGGGATTAAATTGACCGCTGATAAGATCAAGAACTTAGTCTTTTTTAGCGTGATTGCATGTACGCCTATAGCTCTGTACTTGATTGGCTGTTTACATTATAGGGGTGAGCTTGTGCCTTCCGCAAACCAAGTCGTAACCTCCCTATGGCAGAACCTCGATTTGTTTTTCAGCACAATTTACCGTGATTTTCTAACCTTCGATTTGCGCTTCCAGGGTCATGTGGCCAGTCGGCAATCAGGTGTCCCGATACTTCTCTTAAGCCAGGTGGCAGGGTTAATCTCTCTGATTTTGTGTGTTATGTATTTCCTGTTAGGGTGGTTTAAGAAAACAATTAAAGACCAAGCTGTACCTATTATTTATGCAGCATGTTATGGTGTATTTATCATAATCATCAGCACGGTTCGGTATCGCACCTTCATAGACTCCAGATTGAGTTCTCTCCTCTACCCGTTTATTATAGTCTTAATGTTTTTTGTTATCATTGTTGTTTGTAGAGGGGTTGCTCAGACGAGAGCCAAGTTGTTGTTCTGGGGACTATCGGTTTGTGCGGTGTTGTTTTTCTGGTCCATTCAATTAGGCTCCACTGTCGACCTGTACGTGCGAGTGACTCCTCCTCAGGCGCCGAAGGTCGAACAAGGTGACATTACGGGAGACGGAATTTTTGACGTGTCGGATCTCATGTATTTGATCAACTATCTTTATAAAAGCGGTCCGCAGCCACGACCCTTGCAGAATGCAAACGTTAACTGTGATGGGACTATAAATATCGGCGACGTGATCTATTTGGTCAATTACGTATACAAAGCTGGCCCTCCGCCTTGCAATCTTGAAAACCCCTGAGTTTTTCACCGGTTATATTGCGCTTGACCTTATAAGAGTGCAGGTTCTCTCAAAGGAAAACAGGGGCTAAGCCCCCAGGCGTGTTACCGTGATCTTCGGTCCGCACGGAGACTCGGCTTTTTGTTGGCGTAACCCTGACCCAGTGTGAGTAATGCACAAGGATGCCTGGGTGGTTTGCCGTTCCCGGTGCTATTTTGACATAGTCACGACTATCTGCGGAGTTTCCCCCGGCGCATATGTTATTAGGGTGTTCGATACGGCCGGTGATTACGTGGGTGAAGCGGAGTTAGAAATTCCCCCTGCGTGAAGAAGGTAAAAAGCAAGGCCCTGGCGCCGGTTATTCGCCTTTGACGATATTTGAGCTTGAGGCGAAACACAACCATCAATTACAAGGCAGGCCTGATTCTTATCCTGCTTTGCATCCTTTCTGCGTGCACGCAAGAGAAAAACCCCGCTGGCAGTCCATCAGGTTTTCATTTCGAATCCTTCCAGGATCGGCTGCAGGGAAAGCTTCGGTAAGATAATTCAGACTTGGGCAGGCGGATAAGTTGTCCTCAGCTCCTTCAACGACACCATCCGCATTGTTCACGCCAAAGCGCGTTGAAACTGCTGTGCGGAGATACAGACGGATCTGGTCAAAGCCAGATTGGGCTACGACCCCTTTGAGATTGACCAGGGAGACACCTGCAAGCGCATGCGCTACCCTGACCTTACCTCCCTTATCTACGATCCCTCCGACAGCACGTTTCTGAGCAGGGTTGGGTTATAGTCGGGCCGGACAGGCCCGTGGGTGCCTGAGGATAGCAATCTCAGGTACAAGGCGCGGAGGTGCAATCCGACGGATCACGGACGTAACCCTTTTAGCTGCATATACGTAAGGAGTCCGGGCTATGTTGCTACGATTTCTGGTGATAGGCAATAACCCTTAGGTATCCCGGGAAGACCAGTCGAGACTGGTGGCGAACCTGCCATTAGTTCCCATAAATGCAATTGTACAAGATTTCTCTTGACATTTAATTCCCGACGTGTTATACTGAATAGTAACGATCGGAAAACCTGTCAGGATCTTGCGCTCACCGTAGTTGGGCTGTTGACAGTTCCTCTTCGGCACCTTGGGAATAGACGTTGAGTGGCTCAAAGAGCCATTCGCTTGCAGAACACCAGCGGGTCTGTCTTTTCGCTTTCCACAGACTCTTCGCTGTGGACATTGATGCCTTCTTGGAAGAGGGCCTGCAGAGCACGGCGCGGGATTTCCCAAATCGAAGTGGTGCTTTGACTGAAAGGATAATCATGGCACTTCGCTCTTTCGACGGCTCGGATAGAGAGAAGCTAGCTATACGTCTCAGATGGGCAGTCTCGATTAGGGCCCCGTAGGTGGTAACACAGAAACTCTATGACTTGTCTTCGGAGGGGGTTCACGCTGGCAGGTACTACTGATTCTATTGAAAGGAGGATATTCATTATGCTTCGAAAAATCTTGACTTTGTCTGTCGTCTGTTGTTGCGCAGTCATTTTCCTGGCGACAGGCGACGGCAACGTGGCCCGAGCCTCAGAATGGGACAAGACCTTTGGCGGAAGTGATGACGACCACGGAGAGTGCGTGCAGCAGACATTTGATGGGGGATATATTATCGTGGGGCACAAGGACACGGGTGGACGCACCGGGGTGGATATCTATCTAATCAAGACAGATTCTTCCGGTGACACCGTCTGGACGAGGACGTATGCAAGGTGGGGTATTGACTACGGAGAGTGTGTCCGACAGACCCCTGACAGCGGTTACATAATAGCAGGGAGTATCCAAAGCGGCTCGCAAGCGTATCTCATCAAGACCAATTCTTTGGGCTATCAGGAATGGGCCGAGGATTACGGGGGAGCTTACGGCGAGAGCGGGGAATCTGTCCAGCTTACGTTCGATGGAGGTTATATCCTGACCGGACGGACTTATTCCTATGGAACGGGCACGCCCTCCTTTAACAACGTCTACCTGGTGAAAACTGACGACGAGGGTGATGTCGAATGGGATACCGCCTATGGAGGGCCTTGGATGGATGTTGGGCGATCCGTCGACCAGACGTCGGACGGCGGATACATTGTGACCGGACTCACAAGCTCATGTCTCTTCAAGTGTTACAATGTTTATCTTATTAGAACCGACGGCAACGGTTCCAAGGTCTGGGAGAAGCGTTACGTTCTTCAGGACAGCACCGGTTATCAAGATTGGGGTGAGTGGGTAGAGGAGACAGACGACTCAGGCTTCATCATAGCAGGAATCAATGACTCTTTCCAGAGTTCTCTCGGCAGCAGTTGGCTCATCAAAACCGACGAAGATGGGGATACATTGTGGACACGGATGTTCGCCGGTGAGGGCTTCTCCTCCGTTCATCAGACCTCAGATAAAGGCTACGTCATGACTGGGAGTGTGGGTTCTGGCATCGGTCCTGGCGGTTTTGACGTTTATCTTGTCAAGACCGATTCGACAGGAGCCACCGAGTGGACAAGGGCTTGGGGAGGAAACTCCACCGAAACAGGCCGAGCCGTGCGGCAGACTTCCGGAGGTGATTACATCGTGGCGGGATTCACGGCATCTTCAGGCGCCGGCGGGGATGACGTATATTTGAGCTTCAGGGAGGATCCGGGCTACGTTTGCGGCGATGCCGATTCGAGCGGTGTGGTTAGTCTCAGCGACGTTATCTATCTGACGAACTACCTTAATCATGGAGGTCCCGCGCCGAAGCCCGAGGAGGCTGGAGACGCTGACTGCAGTGGAACAGTAGATTCGGGAGACATCACGTACCTGAACAATTATCTCTACCAGAGCGGCCCTGAACCTTGTTGTCCGTAGGAGCCAAAGCCCATAGACCCCGCGAGGGGAAAGCCGACTGACCGGGCCGCTGGGTTTTGTCTCGGACTGTCGGCCTGAATGGCTAAGAGAAGCAGCCAAGGGAGAATCCTTGGCTGCTTTTTCTTCCCAGAGGGGAAGTCGCCGCTCCGATCGGATCTTGCAGCAGGTGTGCGAAAGTAGACTCAGGCGCAAAAATTTGTCCCCACGCGGACAACGCACAGCACCTGTTTAGCCTTCCTGTCCGGTTGCCCGGTTTTTTGTTTGGGAACCGAGTGTCTTTGCCGATAAAGCAAATGAGATCGTGTACGACGCGTTCTTGGCCTTCGGGGTCTTCGACTTCATGGTCCGAAATATGGCTTGACATTTGCCTGGGACGGTCGGTTATTGTAACACGCTGGGTTAATGTTTACCTATGTCAATCATCTGACAAGTTGGGAGAGTTATGGTTAGGGCAAAGAGAGGATCTGATGCTTCGATGCCGGAGGAGCTGCCGGTTCTTCCTCTGATGAGCACGGTTATCTTCCCGCTGGGCATCTCCACCATCCAGGTGTGGTATCAGCGAAATCTGAGACTGCTTCAGGCACAGGCAAGAAGGGGGGATATCATCGGCTTTGCCTTCGCCCGTGGCACTGACATGGATCAGCTTACCCCGCAGCGGGTGTCCACTATCGGAGCCGCAGCAAAGATGATAAAGGTCGAGGGATTCGGTGAAGGGGGAAAACAGATCACGGTTCAAGGGTTGAGGAGAATCCGTCTGAAGGAGTTCACTCAAACCGAGCCATACCTGGTGGCGAAAGTCGAATATGTGGAGGAGATGGGAGGGGATCCGGAAGGGGAGAGGCGAGAGGCCAGTAGAATTATGGAGATGGTCAAGCGCTTGGTGGAACTCGACCCCGCTTATCCCGCCGAGCTTTATCATATCTGCAGCATGAATGCCGATGCTCCGGGGAAGCTTGCCGACATAATAGCCTCGGCATTTCACTTCGATCTTTCAGCCAAACAGGCGATTCTGGAGGAGTTGGACGTCAGGAAGAGACTGGCGAGATTAGCCGATCTGCTGGAGATGGAGATCGGTAAAGCCGAGCTCCCCAAGAACGTCACCTTCGACGCGCGCCGGGACCTGGAAAGAAAGATAAAGGAGCAGGTGTTGCGGGAAGAAATGAAGACCATAAAGGAGGAACTGAAAGATGCGGGGCTTCACGAAAAAGAAGTTGCAGAGTTGAGGAGCAGGATCAAAGAGTCTTCCCTGCCTCCCTACGTGGAAAAGCAGGCTTTGCTGGAGGTGGAGAGATTAAGGCTGATATCCATCGCCTCGGCTGAGTACGGCATGGTCAGGACGCACATAGATTGGCTGGTTTCCATCCCCTGGAAAAAGGAAAGTTGCAGGGAGGTGGATATCGAGAACCTGGAGGCGACACTGACCCGAGAACATTTCGGCCAAAAGAAGGTGAAGGAGAACATTCTTCAGCTTTTCAGCATTCGCAAACTCAGGAAGGATTTAAAGGGAATCGTCCTCTGCTTTGTGGGGCCGGCCGGAACGGGTAAGACCTCCTTGGCTCAAGCCATCGCAAAGGGGCTGGGGAGGAAATTCGTCAGGGTAAACGTAGCCGGGGTGAGGGACGAGGCGGAGATTAAGGGAAAACGCTCCACTTACGCCGAGGCATTTCCAGGAAAGATTCTCAATGCCGTAAGGGAAGCCGACTGCACCAATCCCTTGATGATGATTGAGGGGATGGGCAAGATGGGAACAGAAAACCTCAGGGGTGACCCGGCGGCCGCCTTAGCAGAGGCCTTGGATCCCGATAAAAACTCCAACTTCACCGACAACTATCTGGGAGTTCCTTTCGATCT
>Ga0114919_10003279_pt1 | contig 13068 bp, 12 predicted proteins | sample BlataG_FD_88682 | JGI IMG/M metagenome (GOLD analysis project Ga0114919, IMG submission 88682) | Deep subsurface microbial communities from Black Sea to uncover new lineages of life (NeLLi) - Black_00105 metaG | ecosystem: Environmental > Aquatic > Marine > Oceanic > Sediment | place: Atlantic... | reverse complement strand
TCGTACCAAGGGAGGTGGTGAATTGAAGATGATTTGTGCCGCGGCGAGGTGAAATGCTAATACAGCCGCTAGAAATAAAAATAAGGAGATCTTCATGGGATACATCCCAGAATAAGGGTGGTGGGCGATGGTAGAGTGCTAAAAGTTTGGAATAAAATGTGCACAGTTTTAAATTACTTCTATCTTCGAGCAATAGCGTATTCGCGATGAGTTGTAAGAAACTAGAGATCTAATACAATACACTTTATGTTCGTTTGATCATATATTTTGCATAAAATATCGACGAAGGATTGCAGAATCACAATGCAGCTTCTATCAACGAATTTATGACTCGAAGCTATAAATTATTGGTCTTACAAACCCAAACATATGTTAGAAAGCCTAGCATTCATCGCTTATAAGGATTTTGGCAGTCTGACAGAAACAGAGGAAGAATGGAACAGCTGGAGTTACCACATGAAGTTGGAGCTCAAAGTTGACAGCTGGCGTTGCAGCGGGGGTTGCAATTGTAAAAAAAAACTCTTTTTTCTTTTTTTCTTAACTCTGATCTACCCATTGCTAATTAGCTTGTGACAGCCTCTAGATACGACATGTGTAACATAAATGGAGAAAATAAATGCAAATCAGAAGCCTGAATGGGCAATAATTAGATAGAAAAAATTGATACAGGACACAGGAAAAAAAATTAGGCATAGATTATTTCAGTCACTCTCTCCAATCCTAAGCCAGACCAATATCCACTTCACATAACACCAATGAAGTCTTCTTCTTGGGCAACAAGATAGCTAATTTCGTACCAGTCTTACTGCCTCCTGCACATTTCACCACTACACGCTTTCCCTTGGTCAGCCCCTTGGTTGGTATCTTCCCACACAGGTTGAATGCATTCTTACTCTTAGGGCCTGTCCACTTTTTATAGCCTATATAGATCTCAGCACCTCCAATATCACTTGGATTTGCATTAGATTTCACTAAAACAGCAACATGGCTGACTTTGCTCTTCTTTTTCAACACAACTGTCCACCACGGGTTCGAGGACTTTGCTCTGGTAGCAGTACAGGTGTTGGATTTAGAGCCATCTGTTTTGCAGGAGCCATTGACAGCATTTGAAGACTTTTTTGAACCAACAGTGGATGATTGTCTGGTCGGCTGGCCTGTGATTGGTGAGTAGCCACAACCTTTATCACCGGGGAACTGGGGCTTTGGTGGTGGAGGTGGTCTTGGAGGAGGTGGTCTTGGTGGGGGTGGTCTTGGTGGAGGAGGGCGGGGAGGTCTTGGAGGTGGTGGGCGGGGTGGTCTTGGAGGTGGTGGAGACACTAGAGCAGTTATACCAGGAGGCAGGTCACACACTACTTGACCAGGCCACAAGCAAGCATTTGTAGTACGAGCAAACATTAGCCCCGCTCCGCAAGGTCGGTGCCATCCTTGCGTCTTAGTACATTCATAATAGAATTGACAATTGGTGGACGTATCCCCAAAAACACCACCCTCTGGATACGCTGTCCTGGCCCAATTACAGAAGCATGTAGCATCCCCTTGGCTGCAATTGGAGTTGACAGGAGGTGGGCCAGACCCTGCTGGTGCTGGTTGTCGGTATGGTGGGTTGGGGGCAGGTGGGGGGAAAGGAGGGGGAGGAGGACGGAGAGTAATGGGTGGGACTTGACCTGTAGGGAAGATCTTAATATTCCAAAATTCTTCTGGATAAGATCCATTTCCACAAAATGGGACGCTTGTGACATAGGCGGGGGCGGTGTCTGGAGCTTGGCAAGAATTGCCAGTGAGATAATACCACTGGAAAACACATCTGGCAGTGATGCCATCGCATTCTAAAGTGGAAGGCAGTACATATTTCAATATATATGTACCATCTGTGAGGTATACTTTACTGTAGTCATCAACATCAATATCATTGGGCATGTACCACCAAGGTTGTCCAGGGTTCTGTTGACCAGTTGCCTGTACGAGAATGTTTTGATCTAGACACGACTCCGTCAATGCTGCCTTCTCTGCATTCACCCAATCTGCTGCAGTTGGGCTGCCTGATGGAGCTGCTATTCTGCATATTCTGAAACCAAAGCGTCCTCGGTGGGCGGCAGTGATTCGGACGTGGAGGTCGATGGTGGCGCCTTTTTCGAAGATGTTTGTGTCGGGGTAGATGCGGGATGCGGGGGCATAGGCACCTCCTGCTTCGAATGATCTAGTTGCGTCTGTCACTGCATTTCCACAGATACCGTGCTGCCCATTAGGCCAGGCTGTGGTGGTAGTAAGGGTTGGAGAGAGAAAGAGAAGGAGTTTTAGTCTTTAGGGTTTGTGTGTAATTGGAGGAAGAGTGCGGGTCGATAGGTGCCTCATTGTTTTCTGTGTAAAAACTGATTACTTACTGTATACATGGTTTTTACTAACAGTATTAACACCACCAGCAGAAAGGCAGTGGGAGCATCCTACATATGTTCCATCAAGGTCGTCTCTGGAGGAGGGTTGAAGAGGGGGGAGTGGAAAGACGGGGAGGGGATATGAGAAAACGGGGAGATGTTGGGACATCTCAAGAGATGCGTTAACAACGTACTTGTAAACGTTATTCCTACTTTGTGGCACCGTTAGCTCTCCATGACCATGAACCAAGTGAAGAATGAGCGAAAACAAGGCCACCAGAAAGGGTAAAAGCTGTCTAGTCGTCTTCAGTATTTCAGTCATTACGTGTCAAGGTGCTTTATTTTTGCTGTGTATTAAGATATTCATATGGGGAATAATTTTATTAAAGTAATAATGTTCAAAAGTACGCGTGTGCCACAGCGAAGTTTGAATTAAAAAGCGAAATGATCACTTATTTGATATTCCAAAGAGTGATATGAATTGAAACCTCTCTGTAATATACCACTGAGACATAAAAATGTGGATCCGATATGTTGTTGACCCAAGAATTGTCCAGTGTTTTGAATCTCTCCTGGAGCTTTCTATGCCTTCAAATCGGAGAGAGATGTCCCCAGGGGACGGGAGTTGATGTCCTCCGGCCACTCTGTAAACTGTTTTCTTGTACTTACTACATACTTTCTGAAAGAAGTATGGCCTTGGTTTAGGTTATGCCATCCCAAAGTTGCTGGCTGCAGAGCTGGTATTCTTTAGAGTATACTAAAGTAAATTATCATCAGATTTACCTCAAAAGAAAGAAAGAGAAGGGTGGGGAGCGCCAAAGAGATCTCCTGTCCATATCATAAAATTGCCAGGTTGTTGGCTACTCCCGGTCACTCCATTCACATAATCCATCCATAGCGATAATTATCAATTACTAGTGGGCATACTGTGTACTACAAGTTGTATAAATAGACGCTTATAGAAGAGTTGATATAGAATTTCAAGCGTTGAAAAATGGCGGGAATGAAACAGTTTACGGTTTCGGCTGCAACGCATGCTGAACCCAAGCCGTTGCGCTTACACAAAGTTCCTAGATACCACGGTAACCAAGCCAGAAGCATTGTTATCGCCCAAGCAATGAGATTTGACAACAGCAGTTTCCACTCTGATGCTTTGGCTCGCTTTCAAACAACAGACTCTCGCCTCAATGTCTGGACTAAGAGCAACCTGCTTAGGAAGCCTCCTGCAAATCAGCCTGAGATACTCCCATTCGACCAACAGCAGCAGAGGTCAGTCCCTCCTATTCCACCAGCCTCTCCCACCCCAAGATATTTAACACCTTTCATATCTCCCTCTCCCTCTCCCTCTCACGCTCTTCCTCTCCTCTCCTATTACAGGTCCCCTCCTTCCTCCTCCTCGCCCTCCCAACCCCCCATCCCTCCAATCTCTCCTGACGACATGTCCAAGACAGTCAGAGCAGTCATCTTAGCTGGTGGAGAAACCACCAACCCACTCACCAAACATAGAGCCATGCCAGCTGTCCCGCTCGGCGCCTCGAATCTCCGCATCATCGACATCCCCATCAACAACTGCCTCACCTCAGGAATCAACAAAATCTATATTCTCACCCAGTTCCACAGTTCTGCCATCAACAGCCACATCGTCAGCTCCTACCCGCCTCTCTATCTTGGAGGGCCAGATAAGCAATGTTGGGTGGATGTTCTAGCTGCTCAGCAGACCCCCAGCGAGAAGGATTGGTACAAAGGATCAGCTGATGCACTTAGAAAGAATATGTCGGAGCTCAAAGATGAATCCCGTGGTATTTCCCCCGCCACTGAGTATGTAGTCTTGTCGGGTGCAGCTATATATAATCTAGATATTCCTAGGATGGTGGCTCAACACAGAGCTACAGGAGCAGACATCACCATGGCATTGCACCCAGTGGGCTATGAGGAAGCTACAACTAAAGGAATTGCCCGTGTTCATCAGTCTTCTGGTAGAGTGCTGCGATTTGAAGAGAAACCATCCACTGATGAAAGTCTGCAGGAAATGAGACTTGATTTTGTCGACCAGTCACAAAACCAACCCAAAAATGTGTTCCTAGCCAGCATGGGCGTGTATGTCTTCAAAAGAGAAGCTCTCTTCAGTCTGTTGGAACCATCCAAATCACCAGCAGCAGCAATCACCCATATAGGACACCATGTCATCCCTAATGCCATTGCTCAAGATTTGAAAGTCTATGGCTTCCGTCACGACGGATACTGGAGGGACGTCAGCAACTTGGAGAGCTACTACGAAGCTCAGCTAGAACTCACCTGGCCAGAGGCTCCTCTGAAGATGGACGACATTGCTAGTGCAATGAATACCAGAGGCAGAGGTCTGCTATCCCCTCCAGCCCGTATTCTGGGCTCTGCAAGTGTAGATTGCTCCTTGTTGAATGACGGAGCCGTTCTCAACACAGGAAGTGTCGTGAATAACAGCATCATTGGAGATCGAATCTACATTGGAAAGAATAGCATCATTGAAAGCTCAGTGTTGCTGCATTGCCCCGTGTGGACTAACCAAGTACTGAGAACCAAGATGATTGCAGCAGGGGAGAGAGTGTATGGAGTGGGTGATGACTGTCACCTCAGAAGATGCATTGTGGATGAAAATGTGTCCATTGGGAATAATGTCAAGATATTGAATACTGCTGGTGTCATGGAAGCTGATAGGTCCAAGTCTGATGGGTATGTGATTAAGAATGGGTTGGTGGTGATTATTAAAGATGCTATTATTCCTGATGGATTTGAGATTTAGTTTAGTTTAGTTTAGTGGTAGAGAGTATATATGTATGTATGTATACGTGAGCAGGCAGGCAGGCTGGCTGCTGGTTTGCTTTTGTTGATCAGAGTGGCTGGTTGCATGTCGCTTTTGTGCCTGGGAAGAAGAAGAAACGAGGCAAGAATGAACGAATGACAATTTTCCCGACCGAATCAACCCAACTAAAAACTATATGTCGATAGTAAGGTATTCTCCTTTCATGTTTTCTTTTATGTTTCTTGGTACTTTCGCCCGTCTTTCCTCCAGTTTTGATGATTCTCAGTGGCATCGGGTGAAAGTTCTTCTAACTTTTGGAAATTTTCTTACTTTGTTTTTTTTGGCACATTATACAGAGAGAATACTGAAATTTTGAGATTTGATGATGTTGAAATCGATACCCTAAACAGCAGCAAATAAGGGTTCCAAAGTGGCGATGACAATTTACTTGTTATGTTTTTACGTTTTCAAAAGCAGAGAGTATCTTGAACTTGTCCAAATATGGCAGATTATGTTATTGGAAGTTACAACGAATGCTTGTTTTTTCTGACTATTGTTAAACTACTCTTATGTCCTTGCGAATGTAATCAGTAAACAACAAACCCTGTGTTGCATGATACCACACATCCTCTTCAACATCGACATCAAAAGACACCAGTTCTTACGACCTGAGGAGACTGCATCGGACTCACCGTCTGACTGAACGTACACAAGTGCACATCATTACTAATCAAATCAACCAATTCCTGCCACTCCCCTGGCCTCTCTTCAGCAAACTGCTCCGTCACCTCCTCCTTCCCCAACAACAGTGCCAGGGCAACATGCAGGTTGATCAGTTCTGCCAATTCACATGCCTCCATCAGTGCCTCTGCTCCTTCCCTTAATCCCCTGCTATTATTATTATTATTATTATTATTTTTATTATTATTATCATTGCTACTAATAAAATCCACATCTCTGTCTAAGTTGGCAAACTCATTGCTGGCCACAAACAATGAAGAAGCTATGCTTGCTGCTGACACCTCTATCAAGTGACTGGCTGCCATCGGTACTTCTACTGCCACACAAGCCAAGGCAGAGGGGAGACCTCCTTGGAGATTGGCCATTGCTTTTGACATGTGTGACAGGGATTTGAGGGCTCCAGAGTCTAGGAGGGTCCAAGCGTGGTGTCCCATGAGTTGCCATGCTTTGTATGCTGCGCCTCCACTGGGACCTAGCCAGCCGGGAGGGGCCCCTACTGCTCCAGCTTGCAAGGCTGCTTTGGCAGACATGGCTTTTGTATTCTTCTTCTTCTTGACACCTTTCTCTCTGGTAATCCTAGTTGCAGTATCATCATCGTCGTTAGCATCATCTACTTGTTGATTCACTGTATCTTGGCCTGAAAAGTAACTCCACAGCCAGGTACCCCACCCATCATTTTGAATGTTACTACTATTGCTGCCTGCACCACCACCAGCATCGGTGCCACCTTCTTCAGGAGGGGCCAAGAACCGAATCAAATCCACTGCCATTTCAAAGTTATTATTAACAGCCAGCACAGCTTTCAATATTCTAAGTGCAAGTCCTTGCCCAGCAATGCTCCCCTCTATTCTATCCACTATTAATAAACAACAAGCAGCTTGTTGTAAATGGCCATTACTGAGCAACCAGTTGCCTAGCAGAGAAGGTGGGCCCACTGCAGAGAAGAGAAGGGGCCATAGTTCTGCGTCAACTTTTCTCGCCACGCTGACTGCTATCTGAGAAAAGAGAGATGTAGAGAAGCTCTTTATTAGTTTAGCGGCTGCTCTTAGTAATGGGCCTGCTTGTGTCTTCTTCCTTGTATTAATCCTGTAGCCAGCTCTTGTCTTCTTTACTCCGCTGCTTTCATTATCACTATCTCCTTCTTCTAAAGCTGATAGATTGGCAGCATATGACGATGAGAACCTTGTTCCACCACCACTTTGAGAAGAAGAGTTTGGCGGTACTATAACAGGCAAATCAGCATCTAACTCCAGGCATGTAAACAACAACCATTCCAAACTTTGGGAGAAGTGAGGCCCAGTGGAGTACCATTTAGCTAGTGCCTGGGCATCTGTAAATTGACCATTTTGAAGCAGCCTTCTCAGCAGGCAAGGCAGGACTAGTTGGCTTTCTGCCAATGGGACAAACCCTGGTAATGGTGCATCTGCTTTTGAAATCGATGACGACACTACCTGTTGCTGCTGCTGTTGCTGTTGTTGTTGTTGTTGTTGTTGTTCAGAAAAAGAGAAGAGGCTCGTAGCTTCACTACCACTAGCTCTCAATTTACTACTACTTGCCATAGCCTGGTGTCTGACAGTACGTTGAGTCACCCCAACAATAGCCACCTCCCCTGGTAACAATGCAACCGGATATACCTCTTTATCAAACTCCAACTCAGGATCAGTAGACGTCGAATGAAATCCTAATACTGATGTAGCAGAACCACCAACATTATGAGATACATCAGCCATCATGCCAAATATGTGAGATAATGAAGAGGCAGGAGAAGAGGCAGAGAGGGCAGGAGTGAGTGGAGCACTCAGTGCAGAGGGGAACCAGAGCTGTGTTCCAAGGGGGCCATATGTCCACCAAGGCATTTCAATACCAAGCTGCTGCTGTTTGGTGGTGGTGGTGGTAGTGGTAGTGGTGGTGATATTTTGAATAGGGGCATTAGTAGAAGAGGAGCAGAGACTGTTGCTGCTGCTACTGTCGGCTCTATGTAATGAAGCAGCAGAGGATGATGCTATTGGTGACGAAATTGCAAGTGGAGGAGGAGGAGGAGCACTATTAGGAGTTGTCCTACTATTTTTTTTGTTATTAAAGATGGGAGGATGCGGAAGCCAGAATCGTTCTATTTCATTAGCTATTATACGTTCAGATCCTCTATCTAAATCTAGTACAGCAAGAATACCACCAGATCTCAATATCAGACATTGACATGGCTGACCGCTCGGTGTTTCTCTGATTTTGAGGGGGGAGAGAGGCACCTTGATACGGAGATGTTTGAGTGGTAGAGATGATGATGGTGGTGCATCTGTTGGTGGTGGCGCTTGTGCGGATGTACATGGTGAGGGTGGTAGCTCGTCTGAGTCCGATGGCTGTTGGTGTTTCTGTTTTTGGTGTTTTTGTTGTTGTGTGTGGATAGATACTGATAAATGAGTAGGAGCAGCAGCAGTAGAAGGAGTAGTGTGGTATCTATCCCCGTCTTCGCCCTCACACCCACCATCACTAGTAGTAATACTTTTATCAGGCATAATGAGTGCTATTTCCTTGACTGGAGCTGCATACCCTCCCATAACTGACAATTCCTTCAATAGAACTAATGCCACTTGCTGCTGATGCTGCTGATACTTCATCAATTGATGATGTTGTTGTTGTTGTTGTTTCATGTGTACTACCTGAAGGAGCTGTACTTCCAAGTTTCCAAAAGCCATTATGATATATCCATTCACTACATCCATAGCAGAAGGGATGGCTCTCAAGATGTATCTTGCAATGAGGGAAGATTCATCTAGGTGGTGTTTGGAGTATAACAGCAGTTGGGGTACTGCTGCATCTCCAGATGATGATGATTGTAGAGGAGGAGGAGGAGGAGGAGGAGGAGGAGTCTGCCTCCTCCCATTATAACTACTGGGAGAGAATATATGTTGGCCATCCTCATCAATTATAATGTCACTAGCAAGTCCTTGCACATTACCACCACCACCACCACCTGATTTACCCCTGATATTTCCCTCTACCACAGCAGCAGCCACAATAACACCACCAGGCAACCATCTCAAATGATGTACCCGTATCTTCTTCTCCTGACTGGCATCTCCAATCAATTTCCATTGTCTGGTGACCAGCGAATAGATAGCAAGACCACGGCTCCCCGCTACTGCTACGTGTTGCTTTTCCCAGTCCATGGAGGCATGGCGCAAGGGGTAGTTTGAGGATATGTATTCTTGAGGAGCTTGTATATGCTGTAATGTCAGTCCTCCTCCTCCTCTTTGACCTTTCTGGTCCAACATACCTCCTCCACCACCAGTGTAACTATTGTTATTATCATTGTTGTTGTGCATGCGGCCACCAAAGAAGGAAGGGATAGTATCCAATGTGTCATGCACACTATGCAAGGCAGGGTTGGTCCTATCACCAGGGACTTGAGATACCAATAACAATCTATCTGCAGCAATCAATACCTCCAAACCCTCCCCACTGCTAGTAGTAGTAGTAGTGTTATTACCACTATTATTATTGAAAAACATGGATACGTTTGCACTATCCTCTGCATCAACATCTATCCCTTGATTCTGTTGTTGTGTGGAGCTGCACGCCCCACCAAACACAGCATGCTGTTGGTGTCCTTGTTGAGGAAGCCTCCCAAATGATACTTCATAGAAGACACTTTCATCAGTAATATCATGGGTACATTTTTCCAGAATGGAAGTTTCAGATATGAATAATTGGTACCCATGAGGGCCCCAACAAAGACCAGTGATACTTTGTTCTAATGGTCCTGCTAAGGAAGGGCCGACATGCGATGGATTGAGAGCACTGGGTGAGCCCGCACCCATAGTAGTGTCATCTCTTCCAACTGAAGTAGTACGTATTGCTGCTTCTGCAGTTTGTCTCAAGCTAGACATAACTCTACATCCAGATGGTGTCCATACAGCCACCCCTCTCTTGGAATACCCTACTGCTAACACTTTACCATCTGGGGACCATTGTAAGGAGGATGCTGAGCCTACTACTGCTGAAGAGTAGCCCCATTCCACTACTGACAATATCCTTGCTGGCACAGGTAATAACATTACTGCCTGACTTTTTGGCATTGCTGTTAGATGTGGGTGGAGGTGGAGGAGAGGACTTGATGACTCGGCAGCAGCCGGAGATGATGACGTTGATGATGTTGTTCTTCTTTGCAGTCTTGACAAGGAGGAGGCTGATTGCAGGGGAGACATCAAGGAAGAGGAGGAGGAGGAGGAGGATCTCAACGCATTGAGATGATATAAAGCAACTCTTCCATGGGATAGGCCCAGTGCTAGGTAATTAGATTCTGCATGAATAGCGGCAGTGACAGCTAAGGCTGCTGTGGCAGCATTTTCAAATTGATGAGAAGAAGAAGAAGAAGAAGAAGAAGGATCATAAAGCCACATTAAAAACCTGGTACTTGCTTCAGGGGTAGAAGGCACCCCCATTCCTGAGCTTGTTGTACACAGCGCACACCGACCATCTTGCAATATCAAGACCAACAGACATGCTGCAGGTGAGTAGGTCATTGATGTCACTTGAATAGCAGAGGGTGGTAATACGAGTAGGTGGGCCGTATTGCAGAGAGAGGATGACGATGTTCTCTTAGGAGGAGCTAAGTAATGGTGCTGATGCATTAATGGCGTGTTACCCGTATCAGTAGAAGTAGAAGTAGAAGTAGTAGTAGTAGTAGTAGTAGTAGTAGTAGTAGTAGTAATTGCTGGATTAAGGTTACTACCACTACCTTCATCACCACCTATATGTACAGTACTGCTGGTCCTTCTTCTATGTCTGGATAATTTCTGTTTTTCTAGCTCTAAAGCAACAAATGGATTAATTTCACTTCTCATATGACCATGCCAAGAATATATTCTAATGGTACCATCTGTAAAGGCAACTAGGAGAGATTTATGGTCTCCTTGTAGAGCAGCTACTACTGATGATGATGTCGGTCGAGTATCGTGTTGATGATGCTGTTCTGGTCCTGGTGGTCCTGTTGCTGTTACTGGGAATTCCAAGTCATTTTGAAGGTAAATGTGCATTGCTTTAAGCTCTATAGAAGACGTTAATCCTGCTGCTGATGAAGAGGCTGCTGCTGCTGATGGTGATGATGATGTTACTCCTTTCAAAGGCCAAATGACGTCCTTGGTAGTCCTGACGCCATACAGATGGACCATGTTTTTATCAGTTGCCACGGCTAATATCCGGCGACTAGGACACCAACACGCCATAGTGTTGAGTCCATGTTTTAGAATGGATTGGTCATCATGGATAAGTTGTCCTAGTTTGAGTCGGTGCTGGCCTGTGCTCCAAACTTGGATGGTGGTGGGATGGACGACGATGAGCAAGTCGGCAGCAGCTGAAAGGTAGACAGCTTGGGTGTCTGTGGGACTAGAGCATCCTGTGTTGAGTATGCGAGGCCAACCATAGGCGAAGTAGACCATGACAAGTTGTGTAGAATGAAATAATAGGGACTTTGCTGATTATTCTTGAAAGTGATCAAAAAGTTTACGAGTGATCAGGACACCAAACGTAGTTTGCGTCTATTCTAGACTTTCTGTGAATACCCTAGAAACAATTTACTTGAATCGAATGCAAAACAATGATGCAAGTGGATTAGTAAAGGGCCTTAGAGCCAGTGACAGGTGACGTCATAAAAGGAGAGGTCGGGCGTCAGCTTGAGATTCTGTCAAAGTGCTTCATGCTGGGCCATCAGCGAATAATTGATACGACATCCACATTTACACCATCCATCTAAGCTCCAAGATACAGTCATCACGTCCAGACTTTCGTAGGTTGAGAAGGCTGAGTAGCACTTCCAATTCGATGAAAGAAAGCACAATATTTGTTGTGCTAGGAGTCGTGACTATCACTTTACTAGTCTTGTATCTGTTAGATCTACAGCATCTATTCTATATATTCACGAATATATCGCCATACTTTTGGAGCAGCTTGGGGATCAGTCTTTGTGTTGGTCTTTCAGTCATAGGAGCAGCTTGGTAAGTTGAAATGCACGTGATTCCTACTCGTTCAGGACCGAGTGAATAGATAATTTGTGTCAAAATCGACATAACACACTCGTCCTCCTACAAATTACCCTCATCCAATCGCTCCCCGACTGATCTGTCTTCCCTCTCTCCCCATTTCTTCCCTCTCTTTCGACAGGGGGATTTTTATCACAGGAAGCAGTCTGGTAGGTGCTGCAGTTAGAGAACCTCGCATCACATCTAAGAACCTCATCAGTATCATCTTTTGCGAGGCAGTAGCAATCTACGGCGTCATTGTAGCTATTATTTTACAAACTAAGGTAGACAGCGTCTCCCCTAGGCCAGATGGTACTTACTCTTTGGCAGCCATGAATGCAGGATATGCAATCCTAGGAGCAGGATCAGTAACAGGGTGGTCTAATTTAGCATGTGGGTTGTGTGTAGGGGTGGTGGGCAGCAGTGCGGCACTGTCGGATGCTGCTAATTCGACATTATTCGTAAAGATATTGGTGGTTGAGATTTTTGCGAGCGCTTTGGGGTTGTTTGGAGTTATAATAGGGATAATTATGTCTGGTAATGCTGATTTTAAAGCTGGGATGTAATATAGTAGTGAACAAAAAGTGATGAAAAGAATAGGAGAGAGGGGTAGGGAGGAAGAGGAGGGGAAGGATTTGAGGAGGAAGTGCACGTGCTCTCGGGATCCAGATGGGGGGAGTTTCTGCCTCGTAAGCACCACGGATTGCACCATGAGATTACTTCATATAAACATTCAAGAAAATATTTTCGCTCAGTTTCCATGATGGTCAGCCCCACTTTCCTGCAAAAGTGGGCCTTTGTGGGCATCGCAATTTTGCTGATTTCTGCATCCCTTTCTCAAGCCTTGCCAAGGAGCTTATCTGGCATGGATATGCATCTATCGACCTTCCACAGGCGATTGAATCAAGGTGAGCGTAATAATATACATTGTTGAAGGGTTCCAATTTCCAACCCTATCACCTCTCTTCCAGGAAATTCAAGGGGACTGAAGGCTCCTATCCCCTCCGACCCATCCCTCCATCATTAATATTATTTCTCCCACCTCTTGTATACCAATGTTTCTCACTCACAAAGCGCCCCCGCGCCCAGGCCGACCAGAAGATCAGGAAGGCCGACGGCCCCCTGGCCATCGAGCTCGAACGCACCGAGGACATCCTGG
>Ga0114919_10003278_pt1 | contig 13070 bp, 12 predicted proteins | sample BlataG_FD_88682 | JGI IMG/M metagenome (GOLD analysis project Ga0114919, IMG submission 88682) | Deep subsurface microbial communities from Black Sea to uncover new lineages of life (NeLLi) - Black_00105 metaG | ecosystem: Environmental > Aquatic > Marine > Oceanic > Sediment | place: Atlantic... | reverse complement strand
TCTGGGCCCGTGGTGCGGCCGCTGCCATATTGTCGTGCGGCACAGGGTCTGTCGGGGGTCTCAGCTACCTCCCGGGTCGTTCCAACCCGTGCTCAACGTCTGTGCCTGCGGATCAAAGTGAATAGTCGGGTCCCGGCGGCAAATAGCAAGCAGGACGGGGATCTCCTCGCCGTCCCGCACCGGCGGCGTATAATGCTCGCCGGCGTCGGTCTCCAACAAGAAGGCCCACTCAACAACGCCCTCGCGGAACTTCGCCGTCACCTGATACTTGTTTACGTGTTGGCGGGGTTCCATCAGTCCACGACCTCGATGCCCATCGACCGCGCGGTGCCGGCGATGATCTTCTCGGCCGCGTCTAGGTCGAACGCGTTGAGGTCCTTGGATTTCGTCTCGGCGATTTTGCGCAGGTCTTCGCGCGTCACGTGGCCGACCTTCTCACGGGTGGGCATGCCGGCCCCCTTCTCGACGATGGCCAGCCCCTCCTCGACGGGTTTGGCCGCCTTGAGGAGCAGCACGGCGGCCGGCGGACTCTTGACCGCGAAGTCGAAGCTCTTGTCCTTGTAGACGGTGATCTCCACCGGGCAAGTCATCCCGTCCATGTGCTTGGTACGCTCGTTGAACTGGGTGACGAACTGTCCGATGTTCACACCGTGCTGGCCCAGCGCCGGGCCGACCGGCGGCGCGGGAGTGGCCTTTCCACCCGAGGCCTGCAACTTGATTTTGGCAACAACGGCCTTAGCCATGGCAGCTTCTCATTCTAGCGACCCTTCGCCGGCCCGCTGGCCGACCGCCGGTCAGCAGCGTGTCGATTTCCCCGGCAACACAACCGTTCGTAGTGAGACCCACTCTCCAAGCGGGACGCCCGACAACCTCGCTCCGCGCCACCCTAAATCTGCTCCACCTGCCAGTATTCGATCTCGACCGGCGTGGCACGCCCGAAGATCGTCACGATCACGCGCACGGTGCCCTTTTGCGTATTAATCTCGTCCACGTCGCCTTCGAAGTTCTCGAAGGGTCCCTCGCGGATCTTGACGCGGTCGCCCTGCTTGAAGTTGAGGTTCGCCAACGCGGGCGTCTCTTCGGGCTCGACGGTCGCGGCGAGCATCTTCTCGACGTCGGGCATCTTCATCGCGGTGGGTTTGCCGCCGGAGCCGATGAAGTCGCCCACGCTGGTAGTCTCCTTGATGACGAACCACACGTCTTCAGGGATGCTGCCGTCGGGCTCGGTCGCCATCTCGACGAAGACGTAGCCGGGATACAGTTTTCGCTGATAGATGCGGGCGGTGCCGCCGCGCAGGCGTTTTTCCTTCTGCGTGGGCACCAGGATGCGGCCGACGCGCTCTTCGAGCTGCTCGATCTTGATTTTGCGCTCCAGCGCCTCGCGCACGCGGGTCTCCTTGTTGGAGGCCACGCGTAGGACGTACCAGCCCATGCCCTCACGAACAAGCTCGAACTCGTCGGCTTGGGGCTGCTGCGACGACTCGGCCGCGTTGGTTGGGGCCGCGGCGGCTTCGGGGGTCGCCGGCGACGACTCGTCTGTCGGCTGCTCCGGATCCATTACACTCCCGACTCTGACCCGCCAAATATGCTCTCGAAGACAGGAATCTTGAGAACCTTGATTGACCTAAACAATAGAATGAACGCTATGTTCATGACAAACAGGAAGAAAGCCAGGGCCATCACCATGACGATCACCACGCGGGTGGCGCCGAACACCTCCTTGCGGCTCGACCAGTTGACCTTCTTCATCTCCCCTTCGGTGGCGATCATGAAGTTAACGGCCGCCTTGCTCTGACCGACCAGCCGAAAAACCAGGTAGCCCAGCACCACCAGTATCGCGACCGGCAGGAGCACCCGCCACCACAAGTCCGTGGTGAAGCGGGCCATCTGGTCGTAGACGAAGTGGGCGCCGGCGATGGCGATCACGGCACAGCCGGCCGCCGTGCCCCAGCGGACATAGCCACCCTGTCCCGGCTTGAAGATCCGCAGGGGCGAGCCGGCCCCGGTGTGTCGCGGCGGCGCACCCGGCGGCGCAGACCCACGCGACCGCCGCGCTTGCTTGCCCCGATCCAGGCGCCGCTCTTTCTCTGCTTGTTCGGCCACTGTCCCACTGGCCTTGCGTTGGGAAGCGCCCATCTGGCCTCGCTCACTCAAGGGTTCACGTCGATCGGGGAGCCTACCGCGGCTCGATCAGGTCCACAGGAGCGGAGGGACTCGAACCCCCAACCTGCTGATTTGGAATCAGCTGCTCTGCCAAATTGAGCTACGCTCCTACCCGCTTACTTCCGTTTGAGCTTGTGCACCGTGCGGCGTCGCAGCCTGGGGCTGTACTTCTTGAGCCGGAGCTTGGGCACGCCGCCCTGCACGTTGACGCTGGTGCGGTAATTCAAATCACCGGTCTCGGTGCACTGCAACCAGACCCACTCGCGTTTCTGCCCCTTTTTCGCCATACGCCACTCTCCGGCGAACCGTACACAGAGTCAGCGGTCGGGCCCTGCCTGAGTCCGACCACTGCTCGGGTTAGCTCATCTGCACTTATCGGCTGGCGCGTCGGGTTACTCGAGGATCTTGGTCACGACGCCCGAGCCGACGGTGCGGCCGCCTTCGCGAATCGCGAAACGCAGCCCATCTTCCATCGCGATGGGGTTAATGATCTCCACCATCATCTGGATGTTGTCGCCCGGCATGCACATGTCGGCCTTCCCACCGTCACGCGCCTGCAACTCCTTGATGCTCCCGGTCACGTCCGTGGTGCGCAAGTAGAACTGCGGGCGATAGCCGGGGAAGAAGGGCGTATGCCGGCCACCCTCTTCCTTCGTCAGCACGTACACCTCACCGAGGAACTTGGTGTGCGGCGTGATGCTTTTGGGCTTGGCCAAGACCTGGCCGCGCTCCAGCTCATTCTTGTCAACACCGCGCAGCAAACACCCGACATTGTCACCGGCAATGCCCGACTCCAACGTCTTGTTGAACATCTCGACCCCGGTGATGATGGTCTTGCGGCCCGGCTCGGCGTGCAGCCCGATGATCTCGACCTCGTCGCCGACCTTGACCACGCCGCGCTCGATCCGGCCGGTGCCGACCGTCCCGCGCCCCTTGATGCTGAAGACATCCTCGATGGGCATCAGGAAGGGCTTGTCCTGCTCGCGCAGCGGCTCGGGAATCTCGCTGTCGAGGGCTGCCATCAGCTCGACGATGGGCTGGTAGCCCTCTTCGTTCTTGTCCAGCGCGGCTTTGAGGCAATCGGTGGCCGCGCCCTTGATGAACGCGATGTTGTCGCCGTCGAACTCGTACTTGCTGAGCAGCTCGCGACACTCCATCTCGACGAGCTCGAGCAGCTCGGGGTCGTCCACCAGGTCGGTCTTGTTCAGGAAGACGATCAGGGCCGGCACGTTCACCTGACGGGCCAGCAGCACGTGTTCGCGGGTCTGCGGCATCGGCCCGTCCGCGGCGCTGACCACCACGATGGCGCCGTCCATCTGGGCGGCACCGGTGATCATGTTCTTGACGTAGTCCGCGTGGCCCGGGCAGTCGATGTGGGCGTAATGACGATTGTCCGTCTCGTACTCGACGTGCGCGGTGGCGATGGTCAGAATCTTGGTGGCGTCGCGGCGCCCATCCTTCTCCGACGCCTTGGCGATCTGGTCGTACGACTTGTACTCGCTCAGCCCGCGGGCCTGCTGTACCGCCGTCATCGCCGCCGTCAGCGTCGTCTTGCCGTGGTCCACGTGACCGATGGTTCCAACGTTCACGTGCGGTTTGGTTCGCTCGAATACACCCTTGGCCATGCACGTTCTCCACTGCTCGCCCGGGAGCACTCACCCCCGGGGTGGCCGCCTCCGGGCCACAATCCGTTTTCTCACTGCCGTTCCATTCCCGCACCAACCTCGGTCCACCGCGGGAGCATAGCTGCTGATGGGGGTTGAACCCATGACCTCGTCCTTACCAAGGACGCGCTCTACCACTGAGCTACAGCAGCAACCCCCGGCGACGAGCCCGATGCGGCGCCGCCGGCGTCAAGACGCATGTAGACCGGCTGACAAAACCGGACTGAGCATTGTATTGCCCCCGGCCAGCTTGTCAAAAAGAAAAATCCGCCGCAGAGTCCGTCTACTCGGGTCATAACCCGGGCCCGGGCCCCGGCAACACGACCAATGACCCATCGGCGGTGGACGCTCGCCGGAGGCGCCGCCGTTCGCCAGTGTCCTGGGAGGCCCGCCGCTGCTGCGGCGGTCCACAACAGTCCACATCGTCCTCCGGATCGTGCTCGGGGTAGTCCTGCTGCTGGGGCTGAAAGCGGGGATTGCGGTGGCCGTTACGCCGAGGCCTGGCGTGACCTTCGCGGAGGCAGTGTTAAAGGTCACGTTCCACAATGCCTGCGCAAACCACCGTCGCAAAAGGACTTGCGCCGCAAAGCCAACCGCCGAAACGTCGAGAGAGCGGCCCAAGGCTCACCCCCGTGGCCGCGGACGACCTTGGAGGACGAGTGGTAAACGCATCGGTCCCCGCGCTGACCCGGTTCGGTCGTCGAGCGGAGGGACAGTGCTTCCCGGTTCGGCGAGCAGGTTTCACGCCCTTCAGCGGCGTCTGGCTACGAGCAACTCGGCGGCCCAGCCGGAGTTGTCCTCGAGGCCGCCGCGCGCGGCAACCTCCACGGCGTACCCGTGCTCTACGACGATGCTGCGCAGGCGTTGGTAGCGCTCCCAGCGTGGGGCGTTGGTGGTCAGCAGCCACCAGCGTCGGCCGGCGCGGCTTGCCGCGTTCGGCAGCAGCGTGGGGTCGTCCTGCCCGCCGAGCGGGACCACGCCGGCGGCAACCGGGGCGTAAACCACGGGGGGTGCCAGATCCGGAGCGTAATAGCGAACGGAGGGGACCGCGGTCACGTCCACCAGCACGAGCTCGCCGGGCCGACGACCGCGCTCCAACGCCTCCAGCACGTGGGGGAAGTCGTGGAAGGGGGTATAGCGGGACTCGGTCGGCACGCGAATGACATAAACGGCCGGCAGGACCCCCAGGAACATGGCCGACACCAGCGCCGGCGCGCCTCGGCGGACGGCCAGCGTGCTCACCGCGCGCCACAGGGTTGCCAACGCCGCCGCCACCGCGAACATCATCGGGACGGCCCAGAACGGCATCATGCGTGTCACGGCGAACGGGTAGCGCTGTAACAGTGCCGCGCCGAACATGGCTAGCCAGGGTCCCAGGACCCAGCAAGCCATCTCGAGGCGGCTGCGGCGAGGCCAGGCGCGCAGGCCGAGCAGGGTCAATACCCAAATGAGTGCGGCCACACCCAACAGGAAGATTCCCTCCGACGCCGGCCGGTAGGGAACGAACCAATCCTGCGGGAAGAACAGTTGCACGGTGCTTGTCGCGGCGAATGACACGGCCCGCAGCCAGGAATGCAAACTGAAGGGTTGGATGTGCCAGGACTGGGTGTATTGCACGAGCGAGGGGTCGCCGGCCTGGGCTCCGGCCGCCAGGTGCCAGACGCCAAGAACCGAGACCGCCAGCGCCAGCAGTGCTGCGCCGCCGGTGGCGATGCCCGCCCGGCGTGAGCCGTGCGTCGGCTTGAGCACGACGAGCATCGCCGACAACACGACAAGCGGAAGGATAGCCCCGTAGCCGAACCACGGGCCGACCAGGCACACGGCGACGATCGCCGCACCGATTGCCCAGCGTTGGCCCGCCGATCGGCAGCGCCTGACCCGGAACGCCAGCAACGCCATCAACACCGAGAAGAACGCCTCGCAGCCGTACTGCTTCAGGTCGCGCGAGGCGATCAGCAGCATCAGGCCCGAGGCACACAATCCCGTCCCGGCCAACGCGATGGTGCGCGGCACCCGCAGCGTCCGCACCGCCAGGTACGCCAGCGGAAGCAGCAACACGCCACAGAACCCCGGCAAGAAGCGATAAGCGAATTCCGGCGCGCCGCCGAGGCTCCCGAAGAACTTCGTGGCCACCGCGAAGAGTGGGGGAATCGGCAGGTCGGTTTGCGTAAAGAGCTGGGCGTACGACAGATCGCGAACTGCCACGGCCACCCAGGCCTCGTCACACCAGAAGGGCCGGTCGCCCAGATGCCAGAACCGCAGAACCGCTCCCCAAGCGACGATGATGACCAGGAGCATCCAGACGTACTTGCCTCGCAAGCGTCTCATGGGCTCGCTACGTGCTACCAGCCGTGGCCGAGGCGGCTTGCTGGCAGAGGAACAGCACCGCCATGCGGACGGCCAGCCCGTTAGTGACTTGGCGGAGGATGCTGGAGCTAGGGCCGTCGGCGATGTCGGCGGCCAGCTCCACTCCGCGATTGACCGGCCCGGGGTGCATGATGAGCACGTCCGGCTTGCAGCGGGCGTGGCGCTGGCGGTTCATGCCGAAGAACTGCACGTACTCGCGCACGGAGGGGAAGACATTGCTGGTGATGCGCTCCCGCTGGATGCGGAGCATGTTGATCACGTCCATCTCGGGCAGGATGGCGTCGAAGTCGTGAACGACGCGGGCACCCAGTTGCTCGAAGTTGCGCGGCACGAGCGTGGGCGGCCCGACCAGCGTCAGTTGGGCACCCAGCTTCAGCAGGCCCTGCAAATTTGAGCGCGCCACGCGCGAGTGGGCGATGTCGCCGACGATGGCGACGTTCAACCCCTCGATGCGCCCCTTGATCTCGCGGATTGTGAACAAATCGAGCAGGGCCTGGGTCGGATGGGCGTGTTGGCCGTCGCCGGCGTTGATTATGCAGCAGTCCACCGCCTCGGTCAGGAGCAGCGGGGCGCCGGCTGCCGAGTGACGCACGATCATGATGTCCACACCCATCGCCTCGATGTTGCGAGCGGTGTCACGGAGCGATTCGCCCTCGGTGGTCGAGGAGACCTTGGCGGAGAAGTCGATCACGTCGGCGCTGAGTCGCTGAGCGGCGAGCGTGAAGCTCATGCGGGTGCGCGTGCTCTCCTCAAAGAACATGTTGACCACCACGCGGCCCCGCAACGCCGGCACCTTCTTGACGCTGCGGGTCGAGACCTCCTTGAAGCTCTCGGCGGTGTCGAGAATGAAGAGGATCTCCTCCCGGCTGAGCTCGGCCAGCCGGAGCAGGTGCTTGCGGGTCCAGACGGGTTTCTCGCCGGTCGGCCGCGTCATTCCAGTTCGACCTCGTCGATTCCGTCCACTTCCTGCAGTTTCACGTTGATGTTGCTGTCGGCCTCGGTCTTGATGGTCAGGCCGACGAAATCGGGCTGGATGGGCAGCTCACGCCGCCCGCGATCGACCAGCACCGCCAGCCGGATGGCCATGGGGCGTCCCAGGTCGATCAGCGCGTCGAGCGCGGCGCGAACGGACCGGCCCGTGTACAGCACGTCGTCCACCAGCACCAGCCACGTGTCCGTAACGTCGAAGTCGATCTCCGTCTTACGAACCACCGCGTTGGGGCCGATGGCGGTCAGGTCGTCGCGGTAGAGCGTGATGTCCAGCGCGCCGTGGTGCTCGGGCGGCGCGCCCGCCTGCTCGAGCAGCGGCATCAACCGGCCGGCCAGCACCTCCCCACGCCGCCGAATCCCAACCACCGCCACGGGACGATCCCTCGGCACGGCGGCAGCGATCTGGCGCGCCATCTGCTCCAGGGTGGTCTTCATCTGTTCTCGGTCGAGTAGCGTTGACATTCGCAATAAGCTAACCGCAACCCGACCGGCCGAAAAGGAGGGGTGAGCGTCAAGTCCATGGGTAGTGCGGGCGTCCCCGCCCGCCGGTAGCGCGTCAGCGACGCGGGCGAGACGCCCGCACTCCCCACGTGATTTCCTGCTGCCCACAATGCTGACGCTTACCCAAAAGGAGGCGCCCGAGGCGTCGGGCGTTTCCGTTTTGGGTGTGTTTGGCCTAGTATGCATGGTTTCCGGCCTCAGGCCCGCCCGCCGGTGGGCCGCAGTTTCGCAAACAGGAGCCGCGCATGGGAGCAAAGGGATTGATACCGCCGCACGGCGGGACGTTGGTTAACCTGGTCGTCGATGGGCAGCGGCGGGAAGCGCTCGAGCAATCTGCCCGGAAGATGCCGCGCGTCCGACTGCCGGAGCGGGAGCAGTGCGACGTGGAGCTGCTCGCGATCGGGGGCATGAGCCCGCTCAGGGGGTTCATGGGCGCGGCGGACTTCCACCGCGTTTGCGACGAGGTGAAGCTCGCGAACGGGCTGGTCTGGAGCGTACCGGTGACCTGCTCGACCGATGCCGGCACCGCTGAGCGAATCGACCGCGGCCAGCCGGTCGTGCTGAGCGACGAGCAGGATCGCACGCTGGCGGTCATGACGGTTGAGGAGAAGTACCCGCACGACAAAGCCAAGGAAGCCGAGAAGGTCTACCTCACGAGCGATGCCGCTCATCCGGGGGTGGCGGTGGTGCAGTCGCAGGGCGAGGTGTGCCTGGCCGGGCCGGTCGAGGTGCTCACGCCCCGCCACGAACCGCCGTTCGCCGAGCACCGGCGGACGCCGGCGCAGACGCGGGCGGCATTCGCGGAACATGGCTGGCGCACGGCGGTCGCGTTTCAGACGCGAAACCCGATCCACCGGGCACACGAATACATCACCAAGTGCGCGTTGGAGATCTGCGACGGGCTGCTGATCCATCCGCTGGTCGGACAGACGCAGAAGGGCGACATCCCCGCCGAGGTGCGGATGAAATGCTACGAGGTGCTGCTGGCCAACTACTACAACCCGCGGAACACGTTGCTGTCCGTCTTCCCCGCCGCGATGCGCTATGCCGGCCCACGCGAAGCCATCTTCCACGCGATGATTCGCAAGAACTACGGGTGTACGCACCTGATCGTCGGGCGGGACCATGCCGGGGTCGGTAAGTACTACGGCACCTACGACGCCCAGCGCATCTTCGACGAGTTCGACCCGGCCGAGATCGGCATCACCCCGCTGAGGTTCGAGCACAGCTTCTGGTGCAACAAGAGCGGGGCGATGGCGACCGCCAAGACCACTAACAGCTCGCCGGACGACCGCGTGTTCCTGTCGGGCACGGCGGTGCGCGAGATGCTTTCGCGCGGCGAGCGGCCGCCGGCCGAGTTCACCCGGCCGGAAATTGCGGACATGCTGATCGAGGCGATGCGGACGACCGGATGAGCAACCCGCCCGTCATGCAATCCGGCCCCGATACGGTCCCGGAGGACGTCTGTGCGGCGATCCGGTCGGCGACACGCGTCGCGCTCATCGGACACGTGACGCCGGATGCCGACTGCCTGGGGGCACTCGGGGCGTTGTGGCTGGCGCTGCCGGAACTGGGAAAACACCCCCACATGACTCTACCGGCGGGAACGGTCTCGCGGAAGCTGTCATTTCTGGTCAAGCATGCGGGCATGACAGCGGCCAGCGAGTCGGAGTTGCGCGCGTGTGACCTCGTTATCGTGCTGGACACGGCCAAGGCGCGGCGCGTGAACCTGGACGGCAAGCTGGATGCGCTGCCCGGCATACCCGTGCTCAACATCGATCACCACGCCACGAACACGCGCTTCGGCCAGTGGAACTGGATCGGGGCGGACCGCAGCAGCACGGCGGAAATGGTGTATGAACTGCTGCTGGCGTTGGGCTGCCAGATCACGCCGACGGTGGCGACGTTGCTGTACGCCGGTGTGCATACCGATACGCACGGTTTCTCGCTGGCGAACACCACGGCGCGCAGCCTTCAGGTCGGCTACGAACTGGCTCACGCCGGTGCGCGGGTACGCGAGGTGTGCGAGCGGCTGCATCGCAGCCACAGCCGCAGCGAGTTCGACCTGCTCAAGGTGGTCTACGGCAACACGCGCGTGAGTGAAGACGGCCGGTTGGCGTGGAGTAGTGCGTCGTACGAGGAGCTTTCTGCCGCCGGCTGTGCCGCCGCCGACATTGACGACCAGGTTAACGTGCCGCGCTCGGTTGAGGGCATCGCCGTCGCGATCCTGTTCACCGAGGGCGACCCCGGAAAGGTGCGCATCAACTTCCGCGGCGAGGGTGAGGTGTCGGTGCTGGAGCTGGCCCAGAAGTTCGGCGGCGGCGGACACCACGCCAGCGCCGGAGCCATGCTCAACGGCACGCTCGCCGAGATCGCGGACCAGGTCATCCCCGCCGCGGAGGCCTACGTTGCCGCGCTCCCGAACAACGCCGGCTAGCACCTGGACTGGCGTGCCATGCAGCCGTCGGGCCGCCGGTGGCACGGTCAAGCGTCGGCTTGGCCGTAGTCGCGGCACCATGCACACGGCCTGACCTCGTCGGACCGTGCTACCCCGGCCGCTGAGACGGCGGAGCGCCCCCTTGTCATTCCGAGCACCAGCGAGGAATCTTGCCACCGCACTCGGCATGCTTTGGCGAATAAGCCCGGAGCATAGGCGACGATCACAGGGAAACCGATATGACGCAACACAACACCAAGTCGGCAGTGAGCCACCCCGGCGACATTCCGCCGGCGGATTTTCGCCAGGCGATGCACCGCGTCGCCGATCTGCTGGCCGACTATCTCGAAAACGTCGGCGAGTACCCGGTGGTCCCCCGGATCCAACCCGGTGATGTGCGGCGCTTGCTGCCCGCTGTGCCTCCGACAGAGCCCGAGCCGCTGGACCACGTCCTCGACGATTACAAGCGGCTGATCGAACCGAACACGACGCACTGGAATCACCCGGGCTTCATGGCGTACTTTGCCATCACCGGCTCGGGGCCGGGCATCCTCGGCGAAGCGCTCGCCGCCGGGCTGAACGTCAACACGATGCTGTGGCGGACCGGGCCGGCCCCAACCGAGCTGGAGGAGCACGTCTGCGATTGGCTACGGCAGATGATCGGTCTGCCGCCCGACTTCCGCGGACACATCAACGACACGGCTTCCATCGCCTCACTGTTGTCACTGGCGGCGGCGCGGCAGCGGACCGGCTTGGACATCCGCCAACACGGTATGGCGGCACGCTCCGACCTGCCGCCCCTGACCGTCTACGCCAGCGAGCACGCCCACTCGTCGATCGACAAGGCGGCAATCACGCTCGGGCTGGGGCTCGACAACCTGCGGCGTTTGGCGGTGGACGAGGAGTTCCGCTTGGATCCGGCGGCGCTGGAAGCGGCAATCGCGGCCGACCGCGCCGCGGGTTGCCGCCCGATTGCCCTCGTCGCCACGGTGGGCACGACCTCGACCACCAGCGTGGACCCCGTGCGTCCGCTCGCCGCGATTTGCCGGCGTGAGGGGCTGTGGTTGCACGTGGACGCGGCGTACGCCGGCAGCGCGGCGATCTGCCCGGAATTCCGCAAGCTGATGGATGGGTTGGAAGAAGCGGATTCGATCGTCGTGAATCCGCACAAGTGGCTGTTCACGCCGGTGGACTGCTCGGTGCTGCTGGTGCGCGACGTGGATACGCTGCGCGCGGCGTTCTCCGTCGTGCCCGAATACCTGCGCACCGCCGAGACCGAAGTGACGAACCTGATGGACTACGGCGTTCAGCTCGGCCGCCGATTTCGGGCACTCAAGCTCTGGATGGTGATCCGCGCGTTCGGCGTGTCGGGGTTGCAAGAGCGGATTCGATACCACTGCACCCTGGCGCGTGAGTTCGCCGGGTGGGTCGAATCCGAACCGAGCTTTGAACTGTCCGCACCGGCCCCGTTCAGCACGGTGTGCTTCCGCGCGGTTTGGGAAACGTCCCCCGAACGGCAGGAGGAGCTGAACGAGCGTTTGCTCAACGAAGTCAACGCGGCCGGGCCGGTTTATCTGTCCCATACGAAGCTGCGCGGCCGCTACGTGCTGCGCCTGACCATCGGGAATCTCCGTACCACACGCCAGCACGTGGAAAAAGCGTGGGAACTGATCCGCCAAGCCCGGCCGCGCCTGACGGGGTAGGCCGCGGACAGTGGCCGCGGGCAAGCGGATCGCGCGGGGTTGCCAACCCAGTGCAAATCGGCTTGGCAGCCGGTATACTCACCACTCACATTTGCCGGTCGCCACCGTAGCTCAATTGGCAGAGCAGCGGTTTTGTAATCGCCGCGCGTCTTGCGCCACAGGCTGGAAACGCGGTTCCGAAAGGCGCATTTTCTCTCCCATTTTCTCTCCCGAATCCGACGCCGCCCCGACCGCCCGGCTAATGCCGGCCTTTTGTCCGCCCCTACCGCCGAGCCGGCAGGTCGTACCGTCTGTGAACGAGATGGAGACTCAAAGCTTGCCACGCGCCGCGCACGCTTTGGCTAGCCCGCGAGCTGGGGTCCACAAGGTCAGGACAATTCTTCAAGGGTGGGGGACCGGTTCCCGCTTCCCGCGCCTATACACATCCCCTGTGCCCCCTAATCACGCAACGAGTCGCGATAGACTTCCAAGAATCGCCTTTCGGCTTCCACGGTTCCGATCAGGACCATCTCGGCCTTCGCGGGCAACGGCGCATGCGGATCGGGATTAATATCCATCGCGCCGTCCTTGCTGACCGCGATCACGCTGCACCCCGTCTTCGCGCGGACGGACGACTCCGCCAGGCTCTTGCCCTGAAGGCTGGCCGGTATGCGGATCTTCAGCACGTCCAGCCCCTCGGCCACCATCAGGATGTCACTGCGCTTGAGCAGGTTGAAGACCGCATTGGCCCCCATCGATGCGTACGACATGACAAAGTCGGCGCCGGCTCGATGCAGGGTCGCCACGTTGCGCTCCAACGTCGCTCGGCTGATGATCTGCACGTCCGGACGCAGGCGCCTGCAATAGATCGTCAGGTAGATGTTCGTGTTGTCGTCGCCGGGCGTGATGATCACCGTTGGCGTCTTCTGAATGCCGGCTTTCTCGAGAACCTCCAGTTCCGCTGCGCTGCCGAGGACGAGCCGTTCCGAAGCCAAGGCGACCGGCGGATTGCGGTCCACGATTCGGAAGTCGATGCCGCGATCGGCGAGCGCTCGTGCCGTGGCGCATCCGACCCGACCGCCGCCGATGACCAGAACCGGCGCCGCAGACACGTTGTAGATCGCGAATTGCTCGTCGTAGTTGATGAGCTGCTCCTGTGAGCCGGCGAGCACGAGCACGGTATGCTCCGTGATCCGCGTCTCCGGGCCCGCCGTTTCAAAACGCCCGCGCTCCCAGATGCCGGCCACCGTCACGCCCAGCTCGTTG
>Ga0114919_10003276_pt1 | contig 13071 bp, 11 predicted proteins | sample BlataG_FD_88682 | JGI IMG/M metagenome (GOLD analysis project Ga0114919, IMG submission 88682) | Deep subsurface microbial communities from Black Sea to uncover new lineages of life (NeLLi) - Black_00105 metaG | ecosystem: Environmental > Aquatic > Marine > Oceanic > Sediment | place: Atlantic... | reverse complement strand
TAACGTAACTTTTAATTAGTTTTGGGAACAAGGCTTTATTTGGCGGGCTTTCTGCTCTGCCGGCAGAATTTGCCCATAAGCGTCATCGCCTCGTTCAATCTTTCGGCTGAGCCGTCCATCTTTGTGTAGGCATCAACCAGCTCCAGCAATTCCGGGGCCGGCTCGACAGAGCCATAATGATGTGCCACGTTAACAATGGCGGCATCGAGGCCATACTCCATCGCCTTTGCGAGATAGGCCCTGCAGATGCCGATTCTTCTGGCAGGCAGGTCGCGGGCGCAGTTACTTATGCCGAGCGAGCAATGAACACCCTTCATCTCAGGGTCGCCCTTGATTTTCTTTATTGTCTCGAATGCCCTGTATGTATATCCGGGCACGCCCGGCTCCATCGGCATATCTATCGCCAGCGGGAATACGGTCGAATCGAAGAAAATCTCCTCGGGCTTAAAACCATACTGGTCCACTGCCGCGTCAAAAATCCGCTTGCTCAAAGAATACAGCTCATTAACCGAGTGCGAGCCGCCCGGGCCGGTCGGTGCCTCTTCGCTGACCAAAAGACCAATGAACGAATAGTCGTAATGCCTCTTTAGCGGCAGCAGGTTATCCATTGTATAAACCTTGACCGAATTTATAAGCGGCTGCCTGACCGGCTTATTTGTATTGTACCACTCCTTCAGGCCGGCTGTCAGAACATCATCGTTACTGCTGTCGATGCAAATCGGCACACCATTGCCCCAATTGCGGACCATCCGGACATATTCAAGCATCATATCCACAGCAATCTGCGGTTCGTCCTCGCCAAAGGCATCCAGATTGACCGCGATATAATCAGCACCCTGGCTCACCTGCGATTCAATCAAGGTCTTGATATAATCCAATGGTTCGGACGACGCCGAATACGCATCGCGACCAGGTTCGATTAACTGCTTCATTATCTTGCCGGTCTTGGGGATTGAAGCATGAACCGATTCGCCGATGGAAATCAACGGTTTTTTCATCGTATCGTCCTTCCCAAACAAATAATTCAAGATTAAACGCGAAAAAACTGCGTCTTTCAAGGTTTTTTGAAGTTCTATTGCAGGGTATAGGACGTGCAGCAAATATCAGGCAACGAGGCTCTTGGCCACATCGACAGCTGAAGCCGCATCAGTTGCATAGCCGTTGGCGCCAATCTTGTCGGCGTAACCCTGGGTTACCGGTGCGCCGCCTATCATAATCTTAGCTGAAACGCCGGCATCCCTCAGTGCCTTCAGGGTCTTCTCCATACCAGGCATTGTTGTGGTCAAAAGTGTGCTCATACCGACCAGCTGCACACCTGCGGCCTTGGCCTGCTCAACAAACTTCTCAGCCGGAACATCCACACCAAGGTCAATAACTTCAAAGCCGGCTCCTTTTAGCATCATTGCCACTAAATTTTTACCGATGTCGTGCAGGTCACCTTGCACAGTGCCTATTAGAAACCTGCCGATTGGCTCGACGCCGGCTTTAACAAGCTCCGGCTCAAGGATTTTCATCGCCATCTTCATCGCCCTCGCAGCAATAAGTACCTCAGGTATGTAAATCTCATTGTTCTTGAAACGGCTGCCGACAACGTCCATACCTGCAATTAATCCGTCATCGAGAACACTTTTAGCCGCTGTGCCCTCCTCAAGGGCTGACTTGGTAATTTCTACTGCGGCATTTTGGTCGCCTTTAATAATTGCCTCAGCTAATGCTTTCAAATCTGCCATCTCTGTTTACCTTAACACTGTTAGAGAACCGAGGGAAAAATTCTAACGTGGTCAATAAAACTAAATTAACCTGCTCACAGGGTCTCCATTTACTCTTCTCACAACCGAAACCGGAATTAAACATTATTCCACAATCCAAAGCAAGTTCTAAATTAAACTTTTTTAAACTTTCCGACCACAAGAGCAATTTTTTACGAAATAACAGCTAAAAAACAAACTTATATCACTTGCAAAAATCTTGTATAGTAATATAATGACGTGTTTTAGTCCCCAAAGGCTATTTGCTTTATGAATAGTCCGGACAGTAGGATAACGCAAAAAAACTACGGCGTAGAAATACCCCGATTTACGAGATACGAGCAGTGAACAGCGAGATATGAAATATGAGTAATTACATAGTTTTGGTAAAACAGGTTCCCGACGTAACGCAAATCACCGACAATGCCTTCGACCTCGAAACCGGCACGCTCATCCGGAGCCGACTGGTCAGCGTAATCAACGAGCTGGATTCGCAGGCATTAGCCTTTGCAAACCAAATGAGGCAGGACAGCGGTGACAAGGATAGTAAAATCATTTGCCTTACTATGGGACCGCCAATGGCTGAAGAGGTGCTGCGATATGGCCTGAGCCGATGCGTCGATACAGCCGTGCTGCTGACCGACAGGGCTCTGGGCGGAGCAGACACGGTGGCGACAGCAAATCCGCTGGCTTTTGCCGTCAGAAGAGTGGTAAAAGAAATCCTCAACGAAGATAATGATTATTATGTGGTTTGCGGTATGCAGTCCGTGGATGGTGACACCGCCCAGGTACCTCCGCAAATTGCTGAAGAACTCTCCCGGCCCTGTATTGCTTATGTCACCAAGGCCGAATACAAGAAAAACCGCTTTGAATTCACGCGGATTATCAGCGGTGGCAGTCAGGTGGTTGCTGCCAAGAAGCTGCCGGTGGTAATCACGGTTGCCAAGTATGAGTATCCGCTATTTGCGACATTTGCGACAACCAGACACGCAAACAGAATGGAAATCGTTCGCTGGGGCAGCGAAGATATCAAGGCAACGCACATAGGTGTTAGCGGCTCGAAGACACGTGTAATACGAGTTTTTCCACCGGGAAAAAGCACCAGAAAATGCCGGCAGGTCGCAGATGCAGAATCATTAGCCGGGATGCTTGTCGCCTGCTTCAAGAGCGGCAAGGACGAGGCTGGCCAGACCAGCAATGACCAAGCAAGTCACTACGTCTTGCCAGGCAAGCGAGCCAATAAATTTTACAGAAGCTTCGAAGGAACAAAGAAGGAAAACGAGGATTTTAACATTTTAGCCGATATACTCAAAGAACTTGGCATCAGCAAGATTAGTCGGATTGATGATGCGGCCAAAGAAAAGATTCTCGCTGCTGCGGGCGAGCATTTCCACAAGAGGGCATTGGATGATATGCTAAACGGGCTGCAGTTGACAGAACCAAGCTTCTCAGGCGAGGTCTGGGTCGTCGCCGAACACAGCGATAGTGTGATACATCCTGCGACATTTGAGCTTATCGGCAAGGGCCGCGACCTTGCCGATTCTTTGGGGACAAAAGTAGGCGTATGCTTAGCTGGCTGCAACGCCGAGTCAATGGCAAAAGAATTAATCGCCGCCGGTGCGGACAACATTTACATCATTGACGATGAGCTGCTAAGCGTATTTGACCCAACCGCACATCGCAAAGCTGTAGCGGATGCGATAAGCACATACTCACCGCAGATTGTTCTCTTTGCCGCAACTGCTCAAGGCAGAATGCTGGCGCCAATGGTCTCATACCGAGTTGGCTGCGGATTAACCGCCGACTGTACTGGGCTGGATATCAGGGATAGTTCAAGAAGAGGCCAGATAGCTATCCTGCTCCAGACCAGGCCGGCTCTGGGCGGAAACGTTATGGCAACTATCTGCACGAAAAATTCGAAGTCGCAAATGGCGACGGCAAGGCCGGGCGTTATGAAGAGACTCCCACCAAATGACTCAAGAACGGGCAAAGTCATCAAACACAAAGTCCAGCTTTCCAAAGCCGATATTAGCCTGGAAATTGTAAAGACCGAGTTAGGCACCGGTGATGTAAACTTTAATGCCGACGTAATCGTCAGCGGCGGCAAAGGCATGCAAAGCCAGGACAATTATGAACGGCTGGTCGGCTCGCTGTGTGATGCTATCGGCAAAAAACTGTGTGCACAGGTTGAGAGAGGCGCTTCGCGTGCGGCCGTGGAACAGGGCTTCGTTGAACGGATGCACCAGGTTGGCCAAACAGGCACCTCTGTCGGGCCAAAACTTTACATCGCTCTGGGAATCTCCGGTGCCATTCAGCATATGATAGGGGTTGCAAACACCGAGACCATCGTTGCTATCAACAGCGACCCCAGCGCACCGATACTCAAGCAGTGCGATTATTATATTGTCGGAACGGTTGAGGATACCGTACCCAAGTTAGTGCAGGCATTAGAAGCCTAAATACGAATGACCGAAATACAAAATCCAAACAATACACTTGGAAGACCGGACGCTCGCGTTTGCAAAAAAGGGTCAGAGCCTTCGTAACATTTTGGTCATTTGGTATTTGAATTTCGGATTTGTTTCGGATTGTAGATTAATGTTGTTTTTTGTGAAGGAGAATTTACATGTATTCTGAAGTGAAAGTAGCTGCAATTCTTTCGCTTGCTCTTTTTTTGCTGAGTGCAAATCCTGTTTCAGCAGAGCCTCGTTTGGATCTGGAAAAGCCGGGTGACCATCTCATAGCTGCACCGATAAAAGGCGATATCTTTGTCCACAGCAAATCAGAGAGCTCAACCACGAGACTATATCTGACGAAAACGGCGGAGGTAGGTGATGATGTACATGTGCTTGATAACAGTGAGTTGTTTATTTGCGGGGCCACGGTAAACGGTGATGTCACAACAAGAGATACCAGTCGTGCGTTGCTTAGTAATATGTCTTTAGGTGAGGCGAGGTCTTATTCCCAAAGCCGCTTGTTAGTAAATCAGGTATCTTTAAAAGAATTGAGTTGTTATGGAAGTAGTGATGCTACGTTTTGTTCAGGTTCAATAAAAGAAAGTATATGGATTTCAGAAAAGAGCAGTCTGCATATATTGGGCGGTTCGGTGACGGGCAGTATGAGAGTTGCAGGAGAGGGTCGTGTGATTATCTACGGTAAAGACTTTAATTGCGGCTTTGGCCGAATCGACGAGAAAAAATCAAAACATATCACCGGCACGTCTACAACAGGTCAACAGCTGGACTTCGATTTAGACACGGCTGAGAAAGGAGCTGTTTACCTGAAACCGATTCCTGAGGATCACGAGAAAATAGGAGTCAGGATCGAATAAATCGTAAGCAGACATTTTAATATGATGCTATAATTGTCGGTATTCGATATTCGGATTTATATAAGCCAGAGGTGCAATAGAAAGTGTCAAATAATAAAGACTACAGCAAAGTATCTGTTTTGATAGTTGGTGCGGGGCCGGCCGGTCTGGCAAGCGCAATACAGCTCAAAGCCGAAAAGCCTCAGATCGATGTTTGCGTGATAGACAAATCAGCCGACCTGGGCAATCACAATCTCTCCGGTGCAGTTTTAGAACCCGAGGCACTGCATACACTGCTGGATTCTGCTGTGCCGGGATGGCAGGAAACCGAAGACGCCAAAGATGTGTTGGCAAAGAAGGTCGACAAAGACAACGTGATGTTCTTTCTGGGAAAGAAGCTGTCGTTTAACATTTTCTTTATGCTCAAGCTTGCCAGGCTGTTCGGCCTGGGTTTTGGCCAGATGATACATATGGGCGATTATTCCGTATCGATAAGCAAACTGACTAAATGGATGGGCCGGATAGCAAAAGAGCTCGGCGCCGAGGTGCTGACCGGCTTTGCAGCCGAGGATATCATTCTCGACGAATCGCTCGGTTGCGCAAAAGCCGTCAAGCTCGTTGACCAGGGGCTCGACAAAGAGGGAAATAAGCAGCCGAACTTCGTCGAAGGAGAAATCATAAATGCGGATTTCGTGCTGCTTGCCGAAGGATGTGACGGGCTTTTGACGGAAAAATTTACAGAAAAAGCAAATCTGCAAAGGCAAAGCCCTCAACTGTATTCGGTAGGCGTCAAAGAGCTCATAAAGGTAAGCAGCGAGCAATATGAAAAATTCGGCGATGGGCGCGTCGTTCACGCGATGGGCTTTCCCTTATGGACGCCATTTATTGGCCCGGGAATGTTCGGCGGTGGAATCGTATATCCCGGCGAAAAAGACCATATCGCCGTCGGTATGATAGTCGGCGCCGATTGGAAATACTGCGATTTTAACCCCCAGGATGCCCTGACGAACTTCAAAAATCACCGCTTCGTAAAGAAGTTTATCGATGGCGGCACGGTCGTAGAGGCAGGCGCAAAGATGATTCCCGAAGGCGGATACTACGCTATCCCACGCGACCCACGAACCGGTTCCATCGGCAAAGGCAACGTAATGATACTTGGCGATAGTGCCGGCTTCGTTAATATGCTAAAAATCAAAGGCCTGCACAACGCTATTGATTCTGGCATTCAGGCGGCAAAGGCAATCGCTGAAAATTTGGACAACCCCAAAGCGGCGGCCTCAAGATATACCGAGCTGATTGACAAGTCGAATATTGCCAGGGAGATGAAGTCGGCGATGAACTTCCGCCAGATGGTTGCAAAATTCGGACCATTGCAGGGGATGCCGCTTTCAGTTTTTGGAGCCCTGCTGCCGAAATTTAAGATTGAAAAAGACTATGAGGCGATGACCCCTGCTCCGTACCGCCTCATACCAAACCAGCAATTCGATAAAGACACCTTTACCGCGATGGCGGCAACCGAGCATCGAGAAGAGCAGCCATCACATCTGACGATTCTCGACCCCGAGATTTGCAGGACCAGATGCACACCCATCTTCAACAGTCCGTGTATTACGTTCTGTCCGGCTGGGGTATATGAGACGGTGCACGATGAAGTTAAGGCGGCCAATCCATCCAACTGCCTGCACTGCAAAACCTGCCAGAGAAAATGTCCCTTCGACAACATCAGGTGGACTGCTCCCGAAGGTGGAGGCGGGCCACGCTATAAGCAAATGTAAAAGAAGCACATATTAAAAACCAAAGCATCTGGGCCTCTCAATTCAACGTAAAAACCATGGAAAAGCTGGAGAGCTTGGCGCATAAAAAACCGTCCTGTCTAAAAAACCATCTTTTCGAACAGGACGGCGTTCGAATGTTAGTAAAAAAGTCTCCTCGACCGCTTCTTTTATCGCTGCTTCTGGGCTTCCTTCTTAGGCTCCTTCTCCAGCTCCTTCTCGGGTTCTGCCTCCTTCTCGGGCTCTGCCTCCTTTTCGGCCTCTGCCGCCTTTTCGGCCTCTGCCGCCTTTTCGGCCTTTTCCCGTTGAATCGCCTCGTATATTTCCATCCGGTGAACCGGTATCTCCTTCGCGGCTGTTATGCCCAGACGAACCTTATTTCCACGGATATCGACGATAGTAATTTTAACCTCATCACCGATCATAATCGACTCATCTCTTTGTCTGCTTAAAACCAACATTTTCAGCTCCTTTTGTCAGCCGGCCTTATTATATTTTACGAAGAAATCCGACCATTTGTTCAACCTGCTGGCCGGCAAGGGCTTTTATATGCCGTTGTCCCATAACGAGTTAGTCTAAAAACAATGACCAACAGACCAATCTAACACAACTATATTTTCGGCCAATTCCGAGACCGAAAACAATCATTTTTAATTTTGTTTCGCAAACAAAGATTAATTATTGGGACCCTGTGCACATAACCACCTAAAAAATCTACACTTATCTAAAAAGGAGGACCTGAAAAAAGATGCATCAAATTTGACAAACCCCCCCATTCGCTTTTTAGGCGTGTTTTCGCCGAAAACTATATCGGACAGCCAGCCAGTAGCCGGCAATTGAGCCTAATGTGCCAAAAGCCACCATCTGCACAGGCAAAATGGAAACAACCGAATTGGGGAAAAAGACCGCCGGCCAGCGTCCAACAAGATGCTCCAATACATCTTGTTTGACGTAAGTAATTATAGAAAAACCAGTTACCAGAGCACTGGCAACTGTAGGCCAGATATAGCCGACATTGAGAAATTTCTTGACTGCAAAAGAAACGAGCCCAAACGAAACCACTACTGCAAAAACGATCTGCCCGATAGCCGGCTGAGCCACGACCGAACCTAATTTGTTGTCGAACATTCGCACATCCTGAGCAAGTATCCCGATGCAAAATTGAGCTATCAGAACCGAGCCGACCAGCGCAATTGTTGAACTTAAGTATATATTTGGCTCAGACTTAGATTCTTTTTCGATTCTATCCCGCTCAGGCCTGCCGATGATTTTCTGCCCAATCAATACACCCCCAAACCCCGCAGCCACAATAGCCAGCCAGAAAATCGGCTCCCATTTAAGCCCCGCAAACAGTGCCTGGCGCTGGGCTGTGGTTGGATTTAACTGCATCAAACCAGCCATACTACCGCAGCGTACAGCCCAGACCGCTAAGCCGGATGGCGCTGCCAGGACCCCGATTTCTCGGCCGTAAGGCCATGTTAAAAAATACCCGATAAGCCCGGACAACAATGCCAGAACCCCAAGAGTTACTGCCCCGCCGAGACTTATAGTACCGGCCAGTAAGGATACAGCCCCGAACGGCTCAGCCGGTGCTGCTAAAGGCCAGCCAAGAATACCTATCAAAATAGCGCCCGTCCCCACCGCAGCAGCAATCCTCAATCTCATTAGCCAGGATAGTTCCACTAATTAGCTCCCTTAATCACACCGCCGATACAGTAACACCTAAATAATCAATTATCAAATTAAAAACGCCCTACGTTTTACGTGCGGTTTTCTCTTTTCCACAAAATTTATTTGGTCGCTCTCTTTTAATCCGTTGGTTTAGACCCGGTCTCTGGCCGGGGTTTGTTCTGAGCGTTAGCGAAGGACCTTGTTTCGTCATGCACCAGTTAAGGGACGCCGCCTTGCGATAAATTGCAAAATAAAAGCCCGGGCGTGAGCCCAAGCTCAATTCGTGCCCGACCGCGAAGCAATCTTTTACTCTTCACACCAACCTTTTACTACGAAGCGCACACACTCATCATTTGTACTTGCATTTCTCAATGATGCATCGTAGTTAAAGGCAGCAGAATTTTTTTGTTCAAAGTTCCTGGCTATGACGCAGCCGTATGCGTTAGCGGAATTATGAAATGTTACGTCCGCATTCGGGGCGTAAATTGCTCCATAAAAATCGCTGCCGTTCTTGAGAATGATACTCTCACAGCTATCAAGCCCGTATATTGTAAGTTTTGTTGGGTCCTGGGCCAGGTTATTAACAGCACCGCTGTTTTTGACTTCAACACCTCCGGCCAGATAGAGAGTTAAACAAACGCCATCATCATCGACTACCTGCAGCTCGGCAGAATTCTTAAGGATTACGTCGCCGGTAATATAAAGGGTAACCGGCCCATCAACTGTAATTATTTTGCCGTTGCTAAGGTCAATTCCATCATATTTTCCGGAACTGGTTATTGTTGTGGTTGTTGTGGAATCCTCTATAGTTCCCTTCGAGGGCAACGACTCCAGCCATCCCGGCACCGCTACTGGCGGCAGCTCATATTCCTCCGTCATGGCATAAGTCTCGCCTGTGATGGTCGCCCACGTCGCGTTGATAATGACATCCGGGTCTCCACCGACGCCCACCACCACATCACCGTTGACAATTACTCCATTTTTGAGGTCAACAGCGCCTGATTCGATGCTGTTGGTGCCGACTTTTAGATTTTCCTCGTCCGAGTCGTAATTGTACCCGTCCACCATACTGCCGTTTTTCAGACTTATACTCTCATCCCCACAAATTGCCGGCTCAAATGGCCCCACCAATCGCAATGTGCAGCTAATGCTTCTTTGGGATTGGCCGCAAATTCCAGTAGATTCAATGGTATAGCCGCTGTCAATGTCACCTGTGACTGTATAGCTGAAAACCGCATCACAATTCGGCAGGGCCTCATATGTCGCCTCGGGCAGAAGACTGTCATCCCAGGGTCTTGCTTTCAACTTCTCGTTCATCTCAAACAATGCCTTTGTCAGCCCGGCATCGGCAGCACAACGTGCTGCAACCTCCGAGGCCGTTCGTATCGAGAAGGTACGGCTGTTTAAACCGAGACCCAACAGTCCCACACCAGTTGCAAGCAATATTACTACCGCAAGCAACACCATGACCGTTGCATAGCCGGGCTTTTTTGATTGTAGCGATTTGTTCATATTCTTGTCTAAGGCAAACTGATATTCCTACCCGAAACTTGATTTTGACGAAGATTAAATTGCCGCCTCCAACCTGATTTCGCTGTTTTCTAAAGTTGCCGTATAGTCAAACCCCATATACCCAAATTCGTTGACTTACTACTCCCTCCAATGCTTTACTACGAAGCGCACTCCCTCATCATCCACGCTGGCATCACTCAGCGCTTCATCATAGTGGAAATTGCTTTTGCTCATCATCTGAAAGTTTGAGGATATACAAGCACCATAAATATCACCGCCGGCCTTAATAGTTGTGTCGGCATTAGGAGCGTAGATCGCCCCGTAGAAACCACTCTTTGCCTTCAGTTCAAACTTTTGGACTGCATCGCCTGTTCCATATAGCTTAAAGTTGCCGGGAATCATAGTTTCGTTATTGATTCCGTTAGAATTACCTGCAATCAAATTGCCGTCCAAATACAAAGTCAAAGACGACCCGGACTTTATCAGAATTTCACACCCCTGACCAAGAAGCATGTTGCCGGCCATGTGAAGTACAACATCTCCACCGCCTATTTCCAATACGGCTTTGGTCTTCAAAGTAAGACCGGTATATTTGCCACTGTTCGCAGGGCCGATTTTTAAGGTTGTACCCTGCACCTTAATGTCCGTACCCATATCGGCGAGTACAGGCGGGGTCACCTCCGGAAAATCGGCATTAACGCCTAAAAGTATCTCTCCATCAACGTCTGCGCCATAGGTTATCATGTGCCAGGGTATAGTGCTGGTGGTGGCAATCGTCACCGGGACGTCAGTAGCGCCTGGGTCCATGGAGTTATACCCATCGACCGAGGTATCCTTCATTAATATAAGCGAGCTCTGGACTAAAATCCCATACGGAAACGTAAACAGTCCCTCTAATCCTACGGTCGCATAAACTGTTTTTTCGGCCTGGCCGCATCTTCCAATGGATTCAACTGTTAAATCTTTTAAGCCATACGTGCTGTATATACTAGCTGCAGTTATTTTATAGCTAAAAGTTGCATCACAATTCGGCAGCGCCTCACTTGTTGTTCCTTGGAAAGCAGGACTGCCCAGTGGGTCACTGACCTTCAGGCCTTCACGAATTTCCGCTGGATTCACTTTCAGTTTCTCGTTCAGTTCAAAGACTGCCTTTGTCAGCCCCGCATCGGCAGCACATCGGGCCGTAATCCCCGAGGCGGTTCGTATCGCAAAGATACGACTGTTCAGACCCAGACTCAGCAATCCCACACCAGCAGCAAGCAATATTACGACCGCAAGCAACACTAAGGTCATTGCGTAGCCGGGCTTTTTTAGATGTAACTGCCTGGTTCTATTCATCTCGACCTCACCTTTGTCAGACTTTTGTTACTAATTGTGAACAACAGCAGACGATACAACTGTAGCCGTCTGCGTTCCGTCATCGAGTGTCAGTATCATCTGGGCAGACCGCCCGGCTTGCTTGAAAACACAACCGGATACGTTCTCACAGACGGTATTGACGCTCAATGTTGCCCTTGGGTCCAGCTCACCGTACTCAACATTCAGTGACCCCTCGGATTCATAGAAACGTGCATAGCGGTCAACGACAGGAGAATCACCATCTGCGTAGTAATAAACCTCAACCCAATTGCCGCCCTCATCCAATAAGAGCCTTTCTCCACTTGCCCTGCGCATCACAGCGTCGAACATTTTCCTCGCAATATAGCCGTCAGTTACTACATCGCAATATGTACGGTTGTACATCTTGTTCCATCCACGCTGACTATCGGCCAGGACAATGCCGACAACCAACAAGACAATAGTCGACAGTACCATGGCTATTACCATCTCTGTAAGCGTAAAGCCCCGTTGAGTTGAAATTTTCTTTTTGGGCATAGGCAGTTATTACCTCGAACTATTTTACCTTGATGTGTAAGTTGTCAGTTTGAATGATTTTCTATAAGAGTCGCCGGAACCTCGCGGTCCCCAGCGCACAACAACGTTTAGGGCCCGCAGCCCGCCGGAAACATCTTTCCACGAGAGCACTGCCCGGTATTCACCGCCATCAGTAGTAGTAATTCTATATCTTCCCAATAACGTAAAGTCTGCCGACAGCTCACTGCCCTCTTCGATTATCTCAATTTCCAGGTCTGAACCGAGATGGGCTATTGGGTCATAGCTCTCGGTGCCTTCAACGCCTCGCCAACTCTCGCAAAGAAGCACCCCAATTCTGGCAGCCGCTATCCGCATATCAGCTTTGCGAGCATCAAGAGCAGAATAGTATCTAAAATGGGACGTTCCAATCACTACCATTGCCAGTATGGTAATCGAACTCATTACGTCCACTAACGAAAACCCCTCGCGGAGCCAAAGTTTGTTTGCTTTTGGATGCATTTTCCTCCCCCATAGTTGAAGAAACAAACCCCGAATTGTGCTTGCCCTTTCCACTTAAATTATACTCAATATTTTAATAACGCCAAACTTTTAACTATAGGCGGTATTTGAATAACGCAAATTTCGGCCTGTCCAATTCCCAATTCAGTTGTTATCGGTCATTCTGTTGCACTTCGTATACAGCTCTGCCGCCTTAAAGACAATTATGTACGCTGCATTTTAATCGTCACAAATTGACAGGCGGTTTATACAAAAATTACCCCCACTCCCCCGACGCCGTTTACCACCATCGCCTGACCAAACCTTTTGAAGCCCCGAAAACCAAGGGTGAGTTGATAGTGAAATCCCTCTCTCATTGTAAGCTTACGCGCGAATCTCAAGTGAACAATTGAAAACCACAGACAGCGAATCACAAATTACTGCGCTGTATCCCAATCTTTAACCGTCTCACTTAATTGCGAGATAACACTACCCTTATCTTCTCCCTCATAGATTACATAAAGGCGAAACATCTGAAGTGAGTAACTTGCATATTTAACTACCAGACTGTGCTCTATCTCCATCAGTGACTTTGGTTCTTTCTTATCAGCAGCAAAAATCTTAATATCTTCTGCCTCTTGCTCATACGCCATATCACGAATTTCCTGTTGCTCAAGTTTGGCCATTTCGGCAGCTGTGTGCCTCT
>Ga0114919_10003274_pt1 | contig 13075 bp, 11 predicted proteins | sample BlataG_FD_88682 | JGI IMG/M metagenome (GOLD analysis project Ga0114919, IMG submission 88682) | Deep subsurface microbial communities from Black Sea to uncover new lineages of life (NeLLi) - Black_00105 metaG | ecosystem: Environmental > Aquatic > Marine > Oceanic > Sediment | place: Atlantic... | reverse complement strand
GCGTTAAAATTTCTTATAAATACAATATTCCGTTTCATCTTTTATAAAATGTGTTTGGGGTTATCGATGTCTTGACATTTTTTACCGTTAGACTTGGGTTATCGATGTCCTGGCATTTGACAGTTACGCCCTTATGGCGCATCCGTCGAGCCACTTTATTTCCCAAAGCAAGGAGCTCTTTTTTAGCCGCATCCAAAGAGGTGATGTCGCGTAGAAAAGTCTGTTCATGGCCCATAGACTTCACATCATGTTCCGGCATCACATCTCTCTCATCTACTCCCATGGCTAACACATGCATTTTGACACCCTGTTTTCCAAATTTTTTCTCCAAAAACGTGACGGGCGTTCGTCTTAGATCCCGAAAAGTGCGGATGTTGAAGCGACGTAAGGTCAACTGAGTCATTTTTCCGACCCCCCACATTTTTTTGACGGGGAGCGGATCTAAGAATTCTCTGATACCATTGAGAGGTACAACGGTTAAGCCATCGGGTTTGTCAATATCAGAGGCAATCTTTGCCACAAATTTTGAAGGAGCAACACCGGCGGAAACTGTCAGGCCTGTTTCTATTAAAATTATTTGCTTAATCGTTTTCGCAATATTCTCGGGCGGACCGAAAATACGTGTGGAACCGGTTATATCCAAAAATGCTTCATCAATAGATATGGGCTCAACTAATGGTGTAAAACGATGAAATATTTCAAATACTCGTTTGGAAACCTCTTTATATCTTGACATCCTGACCGGCAGGAAAATTCCATCCGGGCAACGGCGCATTGCTTGAGCCATGGGTTGGGCAGAATGAATACCGAATTTTCGAGCTTCATATGAGGCAGATGATACCACACCTCTTTCCCTGCTCCCCCCGACTATGACCGGCTTTCCGTTTAAGGCGGGATTGTCCAGCACTTCAACCGAGGGATAAAAAGCATCCATGTCCAAATGAATGATGTGTTTTAACTGAAATTGTTTATTCATAAAAACTGAATTCCCTGATCTGAAAAATCCTTTCCTTTTTTTATCTGATGCCACTTCTAAATACAACCCCTGAGACAGATGGCGGCGGCATGTTGTGGATTTAAATCGTGCCCAAATTTTTGAACCCAAGCATTACATCACCAACCATCGCAATATAACTGGTTCATTTTACTCGAATTTCTCATGAAGAATTAATCTGGCTGTTTAAATATGGATTAGATTTTTGCGAGACAATATAGCAAGGGGCATACCGGATTGAGACTTATTGCAAAGAATGGTGTATTTATTTGTTATCGTTTGATTTTAAGGATCTTGTCCCATTCAGGCAGATAGGCATTTAACAGGCTTTTAAAAAGCTTTCCATGATTCGGAACCTGAAGATGTAAAAGTTCATGCACAATCACATAATCTTGAAAAGCCTGGGGTTCCTTTAGAAGATCCGTACTGAAGCAGACCCATCCGTTTGTGGAACAGGATGCCCATTTTTTTGTCATTTTTTGAACACGGACCTGTCTTGGATTTACATTTATCTTTTCAGCCCATTTTATCACTTGGGTTTTAAACTGATCTTTTGATCGAAGATCATCCGAGATTGATTTTCCGACCATTATTTTTCCCGTTTCAGCTTCAGAAGTTCATCAACAATAGACACCATTTTGTCTTTGCCAAAAAGTGGGAGCACAAGCTTATACAGTTCAGCTTTAAGTTGTCTGAGTTCATCAGGATTATGTTTATAATTCGGAAACCGCATAAACACGCTGTTTATCACAGGGGCATGCTTTTTGGCGTTTTTTATGCCCTCTTGTTTCAAAGTCCAGTAAACCGCAAAAGTGTTTTTATCAAAACCGGTTTTTTTCTGCTCTTTTCTCGCTCTGACCATTTCATGAATAAGCTTTTCAATTTTTTCAAGAGCATCCTGTGTCGTTATCTGACGGTTGTCAAAGGCATCCTGGATTGCCTCTGCCCGATTTCCAATCGGTTTGAGATACGGGTGGTTATCACCGTCATCACTGACCGTTTTCTCGATACTTTTGAAAAGATTTATTATTTTTGACGTTTTCGATGATTTATTGTCTTTTATTGCTTCAAGGATTTTTTCATCTATCTTTACTGTTGATGGGGTTGTAGACAGCCCATACGTCTCAACCCTCTCTCTAACTAAAAGTTCGGTTTTTCTTGCCACATCGCCATACAAAACTATCTTTTTTCTAAATGCGTTATGTAAAATCTGATAAAGAACCGAAAGCTGGCCGAAGTCTTCAATATAATCCCTCAGGTCAGGAGATGGGGACAGAATTTCATAAAGCATTTCCAGTTCCTTGAACAACCTGTAAAACTTTTCTCTTTTTTCCTGATCTGCAAATGCATCAATTGCCGCTTCGACTGCCTTATCATCAATCCTGCCGCGCGTAAGTTCAAGATATGCTTTTGCCGTTCCGGTCATAAGTTTTATAAAGCGCTTCATGAGCATATCAATATTTTTAATAACACCGCTGACAACATCCGAATCAAATGCCAGGGCTTTTTCCAATTTTTCAAATATTCCGACAAAATCTACGACAAGTCCGCATCGTTTCTTTATTCCGTTTTCTTCATATGGCCGGTTAACACGCGCTATGGCCTGAAGCAGTACATGATCACGCATGGGTTTGTCTAAATACATGCAGTATAGAACAGGCGCGTCAAATCCGGTAAGAAGCTTGTCTGTTACAATAAAAATCTTAGGCATTGCACCCGGCTTTGGAAAAAGCTTTCTCTCTTTTTTTTCATCATCAGGCTTTAACTGATATTTGTAAACCAGCGGATATTTTTCACTGTCATTCTGTGCGGCAGTATAAACCGCTGTGGAATATTCGGGCGGCAGAAGTTTGTCAAGAGCTTGCTTGTAAAGCGCACATGCCTCGCGGTCAACACTCACCAGAAACGATTTATATCCCAAAGGTTCGACATTCCCCTTAAAATGCTCTGCAACAAATCTGCTCACTTTTTCAATACGATCATCTGATTTTAAAAATGACTTGAGGTTTACCGCCTTATCCAGAATTTTGTTAAGCTCATCTATTTCACTGACGCCTTCCGCTTCAACAAGGCTTAAGAATTCCTTTTCAAGGTCTTCTTCGGGAACCCGCATATCATTGGATGCCAGGGCATAATTCAGAGGAAGGGTTGTCCCGTCTTCTATTGACTCTTTGATTGAATATTTATCCAGATAACCTTTGTCATCTTCTTTTCCGAATATCTTGAATGTTCCTTTTCCATAAGCTGTTTTATCTATGGGCGTGCCGGTAAATCCTATCATTGTGGCATCAGGCAAAGCGGCAAGAAGGTAATTGCCGAGACCCTTGCCGAATGATCTGTGCGCTTCATCCGCCATAACGAAAACATTATCCCTTGGGCAGATGTTTTTGGGAATCTTGTCAAACTTGTGTATCATGGAAATTATCAGGCCCCTGAAATCGGATTTTAGAAGCTCGCGAAGCCTTCTTTTATTTGTAGCCGCTTCAATTTTGATGTCAAGTGTTTGCAGTTCCCCTAAAATACGGTCAACCCAGCCGGAAAGCTGGCCCTCAAGCTCGTTTCTGTCAATCATGAGAATAACGGTTGCCTTGCTGAAAATCTCCTTATTTTCAAGTATCTGCCGGGCTGCGGTAATCATGGTAAACGTCTTGCCCGACCCTTGTGTATGCCATATCAGGCCGGTCTTTTTTTCACTGTCTGCGCATCTTTCAACGACCTTTTCAATGGCTCTGGTCTGGTGCTGGCGCAGGATTGTTTTTTGAAGTTCGTCATCTTTTACATAAAACAGAATCCATTCTTTAAGCATCTTCAAAAACCGCTTTTGATCAAAAAAATGCTTGACTTTCTTCTCAAAATTCCCCTTTATTTCATCTTTCCAGTTGAAAAGATTCTTCCGGTCCAGGTTCCACGTTGATCCGTAATAAAAATCAATCAGGTGCGTGATATCAAAGACCTGCGGCGCAGTCAGCATTTCCGGCGTTTCCCTGTGGTATCTCCGAATCTGGATCAGGCCTTCCTCAATGCCGTCGGCTTTTCTCGTGCTCTTTGTTTCCACAATGGCAACCGGTATCCCGTTTATCAGAAACATAATGTCCGCCCGGTTTTTTTCTCTGCCGTTCTTATACTGCCATTCGTCAGTAACCTGAAAAAGGTTGCGGTTCGGTCTGTCAAAGTCGATTACAGTCACATTGCGTCTGCGCTTTTCCTTTTCATCAAAGATGCTCTTTTCCCCGCGCATCCATGAAAGAATTTCCTCATTCCCCTGGATATTATTCTTAACAGCCTCAATATTACTGATTATTTCACCGACATTTTTCCGAAAAACCAGCCCCTTGTTGAGTTTTATCAGCCTGTCTTCAAGAATTCTGTAAAACAGAGTCCCGCTCTCCCCTTTTCTCAAGGTAAGAGCATCCTCACGGGACACAATCTTCCACTTGATCTCACCCGCGTATTTAACCATCGGGTCCTGAACCGTCGGTGTTTCGGTTCCAAGGTTTACCGGCATGGTTATAATCCTTTCAACAGTTTCTTATCTTTTTTTGTAATTGTTATAAATTCTCAACAATCACTTTCTGCGTACTCACAAGCGACTCACCCACAAAACGTGCAAATGGTTCCAAATTACCTTTATCCGCTCTGGCAAGCGTCTCAAGATACAGCCTGCGCTTTTCGTTTCTAATAACCGCCGAGGGCAGCCCTTTCTTTATGAAAATCAGATTCATAAGCAGCCGAGCTCCCCGGCCATTAGCGTCATCAAACGGATGAATCCTTACCAGATTATAATGGGCAACCGTACCAGTAATCAGGCCATGCTCTCTGTCAATATTCTTGTCTATCCACGAAATCAGTTCTTCCATTTCGGTCGCTACGTGCAAGGGGTCAGTATACTCATAAATTGTGCCGTCAAGCTGAATAACCGTGTTGGGAGTTTTTTTATACTGTCCGGGGGTGGCTTTCTTTTTTGTTTTTTTGCCTGTGAGATCAACCGCAACAGTATACTCAATTCCTTTCAGTAGCAAGGCATTGATCTCTTTAATGAGTCCTTCTGTAATCGGACGTTCATCACTAATTACATCATATAGGAAATCAATCGCATCGGCATGATTGCGGGCATCCAGGAAATCTTTTAAAGGTTTTCCTTCCACGGTCAACCCTTCTTTCAAAAAAAAGATGGTTTCGCCTAATGTCAAGGTACTACCCTCAATTGCATTAGAGTCATAAGTCCATTCCATTTTAAGCTTTTCCATAACCGTTTTCCAGCGTTCCGGGTGCAATGGCTTGTTTTCATCAATCCTGATCCGCAGATTATCTATCTGCTGAATCAGCAATTCAAGTTCTTCTGTTTTTTTTACAATGTAATATTTTGGCATTTCGTTATCCTTCCAATAAATAATACACACTATTGAAAAAACTGTTTACTTTAAATCATTACACAAATATATAATCATAATATGAACTCATCATCGTTAAAGATACCAAAGTCAAATTGCTGGAATCCCCGCAAGAATCTGCCTGCCAAAATATCACTGAAAAACAAAGAACGAGACTTCACGATAAGTTTTGCCCGCGCATATATTCCAAAGATAAAATCTCTGCATTCCAAAACCCAAAAAACCGCTGTTAAGTACGCGAGAGAGATACCAATAAATGGCTGCGGAATAGCTGACTTTGTCGCTGTATATTGGAACAAAAAAAATGGTAACAAGAACAGCCCCCTTTCAGGTATTGATATTTCTCAAATTGACTCGCCGGTCATAAGGGCTTTTGAGCTTAAAATATCCGATTGGCAAAGAGCCATGATGCAGGCTCACAGATACAGATACTTTGCGAATTCTTCTATTGTCGTTCTCCATTCCGACAAACTGAAAAATGCCCTGGAATATCTTGATACTTTTAAAAAAATCAATGTCGGTCTATGGGCATTCAATCCAAAGAGCAAGAAAATTATCACTTGCTATACACCGCGTCCCAGAAACCCGTTGGAACCAAAATATAAACCTGTGGCTATTGAATTAGTAGTCAGAGCATCTAAATTTCTGCATTCCTCCTGAAAGTCTGTATGGATTCCATCAAAGCTTCCATATATTCTCTGTTTGCTTCCCTGTTAACAGGCAGACCATATCCTGCAAGATTTGTATAGTTTCTTTCGGCTCTATTAACCATATCTTCAAGCATCTGCAAACTTTCGTTTATGTCCGAAACGATTGTTTTATTATTAAGATGTGAAATTGCCTCCCAGAATTGTAACACCTCAACTTTTCTATCAGGCTCACCCCCCTCATAGTCACTATCACGAGGCAGTCCATTATTGATTTCAGGTATTAGTTTTACAAAAGCTCTACGTTCACTATGAGTTATCCGATTTAATAACGCGTTACTTAAATATCGAATCGTCGGCAACCTTCCTCCACTGACAGCGTTAATATAACGACTCATTGAAAACATTCTTAAATTTGACCACCACCCTGTTGCACCAGCATAGCCCCCAGCGCATCCTAAGAACGGAGTTAATATATCAGAAAAACCGTTAATAACCTTAAAGCCATTAATTGAGAGTGTATAATTTAACATCATCCAGCCGGCAATAACATCCGCATGAATAATCTCTGAGCTTGTGATTTCTGTTCGGTCATCAGTAATACCCCCACCAACAATGATATAAAAACCATCAGGGGGGTTATCTAATGCGGTAATATCATTTAAAAATGCCTCGAATTCAGTTTGGTCAATAAGCGTATCACGACCTATTGCTAACGTTGCAAATACGTTACGTTTATCGCCTGTTTTCTCAAATAATTGGTGAGTTTTTCTAATAAAGTTTTTTGCAATAACCGCTTCAATGGAATTGAATGATCTTGGAATAAAAATATTTGGCGCAATAATTGATGTCAAAGGTAGATCAACAACTGTATCAAATGTATCCGTTAAAATTTTTTCAACTGATTCAGAAGTTTCTAATTGACTACGACGTTGTGGAAAAAAATAAGACCATTCATTTAATCCACCAAGCTTTGCATCAGGTTGATGGGCATAGAAACACGAATAACATTCCGGATCTAAAAGAATCTCTGCCTCAGAAGAGATTGATCTTATATTCTCAGCATCACTTGTTATCTTCTCCTTCTTTTCGTAACGAGCGCTGAATATCACACCATCAATAGTTCTATGCTTAAACCCATTAAGTATTTTATCTCCTGGACCATATCCATGCTGGGCAAACAATTTCATGATAACTCCTTTATTTTTTTAAGAAGCATTTCAAATGAAGCCGGCCTTAACGCAGGCAGTTTTTTAATTAACTGGTCAACAATTTTGCAAAAATCCGAAGGCAAATCCGGCCTTAAAGTTGATAACGGCTGTGGTTTTGATCTGATAATCCGATACATGGTTGTAAAATCATCATCATCTCTTTTTTTTATGGGGTGCACTCCCGATGCGTATTCAAATAATGTAATTCCTGCTGAATACATATCACTACGATAATCCAGACTCTCCCTGAATCTTGGATTAAACATTTCAGGTGCCATGTAAGGCAGTGTTCCAGGCCTGAACCTTGGATCTCTCGTTAACTCAGTGCCATGAATTTTAAAAGCAATTCCAAGATCAAGTATTACAAAAGGTCTTTCATTGCTTTTCAGTTTCATTGCATTATCAGGCTTGATATCACGATGTATCAGGTCATTTTTTTAAGAAGTTTTATTGCCTTTAAGAAAGTCACTGTTAATTGAATTAATTCGGATAAATCCGGTTTATGATTTTTTCTAATCTTTGAGCGCAAATTTTCACCATCAAGAAATTCTTCGCTATAGATGATGTAATCAATTCCATTAATATTTATTGATTCTGGTGGCAATGATCCAAGTTGGACGAACTCGGGAGATTTACATTTGTCCAAAGCCTCTATCTCTCTTTTTACTCGACCAATTAATTCGATACGATCTTCTTCATTAATGTCAGCCGGAATATATACGGCTTTGATTGCTTCGGGCTTTTCCTGAACAGATCCTTTATAAACGGCTTTAAAGCCCCCTTGGTCAACGTATAAAAGATTATCAACTTTTGCTTTCAATGAATCCTGTAATTGCTCTAAATCAGGCAAATGTTCCATGCTTTATCCTTTATTTTTCATTTCCAGCACACATGAAGTATCTATATCCAAATCTTTAACCTTTATTTCTCCTGTCATTAGCTTGTTCAACATGGTTTTAAATATATCTTGTAATGCGGACTTTTTTGTTGAATGAACCTCTATTTTATCATCAATTGTTTTAAATACACTGGCAATATCATTTTGTTCTTTGATCAAAGGTACTGCAATAAATGCCGCATGCACTAAATTCCTGTTTAATGTGGGAACGCTCACTCCCGAAGAATATTTTTTAAAATTAAAAAATTGAAAAAAATAATGATTATATAATGGAACATTATTATGAAAATTTTCTACGTATAAACCAGTATTTAATGGCCAATAATCATCATTAATGTAATAGGACATCCCTATTGAGCCACTTCTTCCTGTTACTACACCCGGCCCTTTTATCTTTGACTGGTTGTGATAACCGCAAATACCATTTGATCCAACAATGGGAACTTTGCCTTTTTTTCGATCTTGAATAGGCAAATCATAACCCCTGTGAAGAGTAGCAAATTCACCAAATTTTTTTATCTCCCAACTCTCCGGCACTCTCCCAATTTCCGTCTCCTTTGTTCTCTCCCCCCGCAAACCATATGTAAAAACATGCTGCATGGTTGATTTTTTCAATTCCTGCGCTGCCTCGATAATCGATTCCTGCACTTCGATCGCCTGCTGGATTTTTAAAAGAACAGCAGCGATTTTTTCTTGCTCAGAAATCTCTGGATAAGAAATCTCGCTTTCCTTCAATAATTTATAGTGACGACTATATCCTCTGCTAGGTAAGTTTAGGTTTTGCAAATAATAATAAATATATCTTGAACAAAATTCATCGCAATTTGGTTTAATAATTTTTGTTCCATCTGCACCAATTGCAAAAGGGAAATCTATATATTTAAAGACTCGTGTATGATCGCCAAAAATAATAAGTGGAAGATTGTCATTTATCACTGCTGATTTGTCATTGGTCCATCCTGCAATTTTAGTCTGTCCTTGATCGATAATTGGAAAATTACCAATAGGCAAATAAGAATTGGTCTTTATTTGCTTTGATCTCTCAAATCTTATAGGTGTAATACATTCTGGAAAAGGTTTTTTCCACCAATCTGGCTTGTAATTTTTCATAATATTCACAAAAAGCTACGTTTAATAATTATACCCAAGCTTAGAAAACATATCTCTTAACTCAGCAGTTACTTTAGTCTCTTGTTTTTCAAATGTTTTTAGTTCTTTCAGCAACTCTGAAATTTCACGATAAGTTTCTTTTTCGCTGGTATCCACATATCTTGACGGCGACAGGTTGTAATCATTCTCTTTTGCTTCTTTATTCTGAATAACCTTTACAAAACGCTCTGCATTCTCGCCTTTTATAAATGCATTTGCGATTTTCCGGATGCTTTCTTCCGGGATATAGTTTTTGGGTTTTCCTTTCTTGAATTCCCGGCTTGCATTAACAAGAACAATTTTTCCTTTTTTTGCAGGCGGTTTGTTTTTGTTGAATACAATGATTATCCCTGCTGCGGTAGTATTATAAAAAAGATTGTCCGGAAGAAGAATAACGCCTTCAATCAAATCGTTATCCACAAACCATTTGCGTATCTTTTTTTCTTTGTCTTGTGTTCTGCTTCCGCTTCCGCGAGTTACGGCTCCTGTGTCAATAACAACCGCCGCTCGTCCGGTCTGATTAAGCGATACGGCTGTATGTTGCAGCCATGCCCAGTCTCCCTTGCTGGTCGTGACACCACCCTGTGATTCAAACCGGTCAAAGGGGTCATTTTCATAAACAGTTGTGTCAAACGGCTGGTTCCACATGGGATTTGCAACAACGATATCAAACTTTTTCAGGCTTGAATCCGATTCCCTGAATTTTGGGTTTACCATGGAGTTTCCCCGTAAAATCTCCCCTGTCATGTCATGAATTACCATATTCATTCTTGCTATGGCATAACTGGAGCCTGTCAATTCCTGCCCGTGAAGCTTCAGAGGGCGCTGCACTTTAGTCTCACGCTCCTGGAGAGCCAGCTCGCACTTTATTAAAAGTCCGGCTGATCCGCATGCATAGTCATATATTTCTTCACCCTGTCCGGGCCTCATAATATATGCCATGATCCAGCCGACTTCAGTTGGTGTAAAAAACTCTCCCGCACTCTGGCCTTGACCTTCTGCAAATTTTCTTAAAAGATATTCATAGGCCCGTCCGAGAAAATCAGGCTGCACATCATACAGACCGATCCTGTAACGGGGATCGGAAAGGGCCTCAATAACACCGGAAAGAGCAGAATCGCTGATTTCACGCTCATTGTTCCGGGTTTCATTATAGTCAACAATATCAATCACACCGCCAAGATCAGGATTCTTTTTAACAATTGCCCTTATAGTTGAAGTAAGCTGTTCTCCAAGAGTTTTTGGGCGGCGGTCATCTGGCCAGTCAAACTGCTCTCGCCCGCTGACAACCGGCCACCGCGCTTCAGGCGGTATAAAAAATCTTACAAGGGTATTATCAGCATCAATAATTGAACGCGCTGTTTCTCTGTCTCCGTATGTTTCAGAAAGCCTTTTAACTTCATCCTCAAATACATCTGAAAGTCTTTTTATAAATACAAGCGGCAGGATATAATCCTTAAATTTTGGAGCATCCTTTTCCCCCCGGATAGAACATGCAGCGCTCCAGAGCATCTGTTCCATGGATTTAGTGCCGAGAACATCGTTTTTAGATAGTTTCCTGGGACGTTTCTTTACAAGACCGGCGCTGTCTTGTGCCTTTTCAAGATCATTCTGTTTTATTCCGATTTCCTCAATCAATGTAAAAATAGCCCTTCTTGCTTTGCCTCTTGGCTTGATTTTTTCATTTTCCCATCGGTTTACAGTGGCAAATGAAACTCCAAGTTTTGCAGCCAGCTCTTCCTGGCTCATGTTCAATCTGCGCCTGATCTCTTTTACAACTTTGCTGATATCTCTGATTTCCAACATAATTTCCTCCATAATAATGCTATAAATGCTATAGCATTATTATGTTTTTGTCAACTAATTTTCCTGTTTTTCTATTATTGACCAGGGCGGGGATTTTGGTTCTCTGAATATCTTTTTCAGAACCGGCGTATCACATAGATTGTGAAATTTGAAATTGAATGCGCTTATGACAAAATTGAAGAAAGTTTTGAGGTTGGCATAGCGGATTCTTTTGGTAGTTTGTTTGGTTCCTTGGGTGAACTGATTCAAAAATGACAAGATTTCATTCGAGGTTATGGAGTCTAATTCTCTGTCACTGAATTGGTTCTGGAACCTGTTGAGTATAAATGATTGGTTCCTTGTTGTATTTTTTTTAGAGTTGGCTTTGTGATAATCGAGAAAATAATTGACTGCTTTTGTCACTTTCATAATTATACTTTCTTATAGTTCTGGGTTCATATAAATTTGACATCTGCCTCAATTGTCTGTTAACGATACGTTTAATTTGATATATTTTCAATCGAAATTTTGAGATTGATTTCAAACCTGGAGCATCATGGGTGTAGGTCTTCGAATCTTTATTGTTAATGATGATAACTCGTTGGAGCGTCTTTCGCTGAAAAAGTATGAAAGGTTAATGCAGCGTGACCCAGATATATCCTTCCCACAATATGCCGGCAAGCGTGTGCGATATGCTGAGGTGGCGATTGAATTTGAGAATCGAAAACCAGTAGAAATCTTGCGTATGGAATATTTCATTATGCATTTCGACTCTAAAGGGCGGATTGATGGCACTGTTCGAGATGACATAATGAGCTTAGGAGTAAACCTGACACCACCTATTTATTTTAAAAATGATCCTGTTGTCATTGATGCCCAACACCACTTTGCTAAAAAACGTTTTGATCATCAATTTAGATGGAAGCCTACTCCAGAAATAGAGATGGCAATTTTAAAGTCCATTTTTAAAACAAAGCTATGATTTATATTTGAGATCAATAAATAAATTGGTCTGATAGCCGGTATCGGTTGAGGCACGGTATCAATCATAAGTTGATTGATAGATATGCCTTCTCGGAATTTTCACAGATTGAAGTATATGGCAAGTATGGTTAAAATTACCGATTAAAGAAAAATTCTGTAAACGCTATGAGATATTCCGATATGCAGAATTAATTCTGACAAGTAATCGTTATATAAGTTCTATGCAAATGATTAAACTGTCACTTCATGATAAATATAGTATAGATGAGATAGCGAAAGAACTAAACCTTTCCAAGCGAGTCTCAAATGGTATCCGGAAATATTTCGGTGAACCTTTATCTTTATATGATTTGGCACAAATAAAATGGAGGGACTTCTACCCATGCAAAGGGCTTGGTTTAAAAAGCTGGCGCGAATTTTGTGACGCAATATCATTAATTAAAATTCCAAGAAAGTCTGTAAGGATTATTGATAAAACAAGTTCCAAAAAAATAATAGTTGAAATAGATACCTCTGAATCATTTTCAAAAGTAATTAAAGAACTATCAGATATAATTACGGAGGTTGTATAACAACACGTTTCGGTGGGATGGGCAGGGCCATGTCACTATAAATATTTTTTTATTCTATGGCAGGCTGTACCATTGGCATATTGTCATCGATATTGCGGTTTACAAAAGAAATCATGTATAATATTAAGATGATGCCTGGTGCTGATTGAGGCACGAAACCTTGACCGGAAAACCGGAATTAGGAAAAAGTGACAAACACAAGATGTCGGGGGCAAATCTGGATTAGGCAATAATTTTTAACAAGAGCGATTGATATCTAAATAGTATCACAACCTATTGACATTACAAAATATTTCGTGTAATGGTAAGATATTGCAACTTAATACCACAAATTCCGATGTAAGGAGATAAAATAATAACCATGGTTAAAAACATTGGCTTTATTTCCACACGCTTTTCAGGCACAGACGGGGTTACAATGGAAACCAGCAAGTGGGCGGAAGT
>Ga0114919_10003273_pt1 | contig 13077 bp, 41 predicted proteins | sample BlataG_FD_88682 | JGI IMG/M metagenome (GOLD analysis project Ga0114919, IMG submission 88682) | Deep subsurface microbial communities from Black Sea to uncover new lineages of life (NeLLi) - Black_00105 metaG | ecosystem: Environmental > Aquatic > Marine > Oceanic > Sediment | place: Atlantic... | reverse complement strand
ATTAAAATATTTTTCTAATTCTTTCATCTTATACCTTTTTCTTCCGTTTGAAAGCACAACCAGCATAACCATCATCAACCATCATCGATTTGATACTTAACAAATAATCTTTCAGTCCCTCAACATCACATAAATCTCTATCGTCATCAACCTCAACTATCAATGCCTGCTCATGTTCTTCATAGCTTAATATCCGTTCTCCTTCCTTCTTATTCATCCGTTTACAAATATCACACACGATTCCATGTTTTTCCGCATCTATTATAGCCTCCTTACCTAAAATGCCATCGAAATGGTCGGAAGCATAAACAACATGCCTATGACTAATACAATACGGATGGGGAACACCTACTATATCAATCACTCGGAACTTATCCGTCGACGGATACTTCTTCAGTTTCTCGTTCACTTTTACCTCCCACATAAGTTACGATTGTCCCTTCTTTAGCCTCTTCTATTTTTATCGGTACCTTTGCATCATCTTCAGTAAGCTCATAAGACAAAATATAATCGGCGTACTCTTCAAACAATGTCGTATCATCCATCTGTTCAGAACCAATAAATCCTACTCGGCAAATCTCATAGATAATTCTGGGTTTATACCACTCAATACTATCAACAAGGTAGTTCGCATACCAATCTTCCAAACTTTCTCTATCTTCTTTGGTCAATTTAATTTCATCCATTAATTCCTCCTATCTATAAATAACTTCTGTTTTACCACACTCAAACCTTATCATCGTATTCGGATCATCTAAATCTGTTATATCAATTTCGCACCACAATATCCATTTCTTGTACTTATCAAAAACCTTCTGAATTACTTTTTCTTCTGGGTACTCATCGATTATTTCCGTAACTTCCCACTCATCAATATCTCCCACCCACTTAAAATCTACATAGAGAACATCCTCAAGTTTATTAAGAACTTCTCTTTGTCTTGAAAAGGTTTTTACCTTAAACGCTATATTTGCTGCTACTACTTTCATCTTTTCCTTCCTTTCATTTCATCTAACAATGGCTGAGACTCTACTATTATCCGTTTGACCCTTTCAAAATACTGATGCTCAAGCCGACCACCTTTTTCTTTCATAATCGCTCTAATCGGATTAACACCATCAATTATCATCTGATTCTGAGTCTGTAAAGGCAGAACCACAACAACATGCTGACAATCATGTTCCCTCATCATTTTAACAACCTCAGATCCCTTTCTGATAACCGTAGAGATTCTGATAATCTCAACTGTACCAAATACCATCTCAAGCTCTGTTATCTGCTTCATCATTGGTGCGTGCCTTGATATCCATAATATTTTCATTACTTCTCCTTTCATTTAAAAGGGCAGACTGGAAACGGGTGGGACGACTTAACGCAAGAAGTCTGTTTCTGTCTGCCCATTATTTACACTAATCCCATTTTCTCTAAATCATCAATTGTTAATTCAAACCCACACTCGCTACATTTATAACTTCGTGTCGTTTCAAAAAAATCATCACCTTGAACATACTCTTGCCCAACCCAATGATACTGTCCTTCTTCTATATAAAAAACTTTCGTTAACAACTTTTTACAAAGAGGACACACTATCTGTTCTGCTGCCATCTCAAACCTCCAATCTATACTGTTCCCTCATACGTTCACTTTCATTGAACCTTAATGCATCTATCTTTCCATTATCATGCTCATCCCACAACCTGTCTAAATCGAACTTACTGACACACTTTTCACACAACCATAAATCAGTCTCGCACTCAAACATCTTATCGCACTCAACACACGCAATTCTCTTATCCATTTTTCTCCTCTCGTATTTTAGTCGGCAATACCTTTGACTTAAGCGGACATCTACACTCAGGACATTTATACGACGTTACGTTCTGGTTAACAACCATTGCATAAACCAACGTATACCCTTCTTTATCTGGCTTAAGCTCAATCCCACACTCTCTACATTCCTCTTCAAGCCCAGGAACCTTTAATCTAATAAGTCCTTCTGGCAACTTATCTTCTTTCATTTTTCACTCCATTTTATTTAATTTTCTATAATGATGGTAACCCCATTCAAAAAACTCATATTCATTATCAAATACCAGAACTTTCCATCCAGCCTCCAGGTCTCGTCTTATCAATTCCTTATAAGTTCCTTCCTCACTACCTTCTAGTCGAGCAATTAATTCTATCCACTTAAACGTATCTGCTTTCCAAGATATCCCCACGCCCGAATACTTGGTTACCTTCAGTATATCAATGCTATTCTTTTTAGTAACCCGTACAATTATACATCCAGTAAACCCCTTATCTAACTCATTCAAGGGCATACCTTTTGGTTCTAAGATTATCTCTCTCATTTTATCTCCTCATTACTTCTTATCAATACATTTGTTTATAATTTTATAATCCTGATAACCACAATCTTTACAGGAATAAAAGCGATACTGTTTTACTTTCCCTTTGGGAGTTCGTAAACTATCTTCTTTGTATTTAATCATTCTCCTACCGCAATGTGGACATTTCATTTTTCACTCCCCACGTACCTATCTAACCTTTCCATCCATAACTTCCTGCAACGTGTGATCGCCGAAATGCAAATCACGTTCAATACCAAGTCCCAACGGTGGCGACGTAACCTCTCTTAGTTCTTTCAAAGACACCGTACCGCACTCAGCAAATTCTGGCATTCCAAGATTTGCATAACACCAAAGAATCTCATCTTCTTCATTGTACTCATAGCAATACCACGTTCCAACACCACAAGGATTAAAATACTTGACGATAATTTTAATATCAGATGCTTCCTTACTAGACGTATCACCTTGCTTCTTGAAAGCCTCTTTAATCCCTTTTGTCATTAACTCCATCATTCCTCCTTCATTCTATTCAATTCTCCAACATTTTCTTCAGCCCACTTAGCAAGTTCTGCTTCACTGTAAAAATATCCAACCGTACAAACAGTATATTCCATACCGTTATCCTCATCAATTATTTCTAACTTATAATTCATACTACCTCCTTATATTACTCTCCAGTTTCTAACCCGTTCAGTCCATTTACCACACAATCGTTTCATATACTGTTCAGCTTCTTCTTCTGAAGAAAATCGTATCCACGTATCTTCGTCAACCGAGGACATCATTATATCTCCTCTTACCCTATCGTTCTGTAACGGTACCCATCCAGAAAATACTAGCTGTTCAACCATATACTGTTTCCCATTAGTTCTAATACGATATTTCCCTTTACCAACAACATGAATACGAACCGCAATAATTAAAATAATAACAATTACCGTCACTATATAAATCACCATACTACCTCCACGTTATCTTTGCTTCTTTTACTAATTCATCAAACCTCTCATCCGTCCTATGAATCGGATTACCAGTACCACTTATGACCTTGTAATCACATTCGGGACATTTCCATATATCTACGCTGTATACATTATACGGCTCACCTTTCTCTGTTGTCTCAAGAGCCCAAACACCTACCTCAAACATTAGCATACCCCTACCGCATCTAACACATATCGGTCTATACATCATTTTCTCCTTTTTTCTTTAATCTTTTCTCCCTTTTTCTTTAATTTGTTATACAGTCTTACCGAATTTCTAACTACTTTCTTACTATACTTTTTTTCCAAATACTTAGTAAACTCTGGTATATTCATTGCATCTTCTATATAACTTTTATTCATTCTATCTCTCCTGAACCAGACAACGTTCCACACGTCGGGCATTTCCATACCTCTTTAATACAACCAGCTATCCCATCTTTGTAATACCACATTTCCTTTTTAACTACTCGCATACAACCCGTGCAGAATATTCTCTTTCTCTTCAAAAACCTTTTAGCCATACTCTTGAATTCCTTCTCATCAACAGCATACTCTGGGTCACTCATTACCATTTTCTTAAGCAACTTAACCAACTCTCTTTTCGGTGGTCTCTTCATCGTATCTCCTGCGGGAACACAAGCGGCATTATAAACCCATCTAATTTACCATTTTCGTCTAACAACCTTATCGTTTTCTTATCCAGGTCTTGAGCCATATGATAACGCTTCACGAATTTTTCGTACTGTGAATCAATATATACATCAATATCCTCATCTATACGTTTATAAATCATCGCTCGGTATCCACGAAACTCTTTATATTCACCAGTAGCCTTCAGATCAACATGGCCTTTTGCATCAAACATATCATCAACCTGTTTCAAAAATTTATCCGTATCCCATTCAACAAAACTTAACAGAATATCGTCTTTAATAATCTGTGGGATTTCGTCCACCAACAACAAAATAACAGAATTCGTTACGACGTACTTATCGCCACGCTTTTTAATCATAAAACTACTTTTGTTCCTTTCCCACAAATACACAATTTCATGTGCATCTAAAAACATAAATCTCTCCTTATCAGCTTAAACTTATCTTTAAAAACTTATAAACACTTCGATTCTCAAAACATTCTTTAGCAACTTTCATCGTTATTTTAACATTCCATGCCCCCACAAAAAATCTGGTACTATCGGTTACTTCCTCAAGAATGTTCTTAGCCACCTCGTTATATTTTCCTTCAAGATAAGACAGATGCTGTCCATCTTCATTGAATACCATCACTGTATCGTTCATCCAATGATATACTTCTGATATCATCATACCTCCAACAAATACGGGAGCTAACATCTGTCAGCCCCCGTCTATCTTTTCTATGTTCGGAATATCCTTAAGTGTATCACTTCTCCTTTCAGTATCGCTGCTTCTCCTATCAACTGTCCACTCTCAAGTCTTACTATCTCTGTATTGGCATCCTTCTTCAACGATTTAACTTTGAACTCCTGACTCAATGCCTTCAAAACAATAGCGACCGCTCTCTCTGGTTTATATTCAAACACGCCACCATCATCAAACTCAGCCAACTTTGAACCTGAACCCTTCGTAATTGCATTTCTTACCATCTTCCAGGAATCTGTCAAATCATATACCTCAAGACCAGAAAACCCAAGCGAATCAATAATAACAAGACCTGCTTGATTCTTCAAAAACGGAACCTTTTTAATAACATCGTCAATTATCGTACTGTACTTTGCATAACTGTCCGAAAGATCGTCTTTCTTTATACTGCCAATCAGATTTATCGTAGCACCATCTGCTTCTTCTCCCATAGAAGCCATGTAATTAGCTGTTGCTTTCTCACGACTATGTGAATACAATCTTACACCAGCCCAAATCTGTGATTGTCCTCCACCTTTGCGGTACATCACAGACTCAATCTCTGTCGGTACTATACCACCTGACTTAAATTTCGTCCCAGCTGCAATACCTCTTGTTTCATGAATACAACGAACCTCAATTGTCTTGGTCTTACCAGACATCACAATCATACTCTGAGTAGGACTTCTTTCCTGCGTGTCACCTTTCAATATCTCGCCCATACGAATAAAAACGGCAACATCTTCCTTGTTTTCAATTCTTACATCATCAATATTACCAGTATCAATAACATTAACCCTTTCAGATTCAACTAACGTTTTATACGCTCTCTTCTGATCTGATTTTCTAATTATCGGCAACACAGCAGAAACTGCCTTCTCATTAAACCTCCAAACTTCTCCAAAGGAAAAGCCCTCTTTCTCATCACGGATAGCCGTAATTGTCTCAATCACTCCAAGCTTTCCAGCTTGTTTCTTTGTTTCTTTCATATCAGTCCTCCTTGACTGTTTCCCAATACAAAAACAAATGCTTAAACCGTTCTCCATACGGATATTCTGCACACCACTCCTTGCCATTATCCTCAGCTATACCATACTTATCCTTTTCGTGTTTATCGCAAACAAATACCTCAGCATCACTACACCAAGAACAGTCATCTTTTCCGTAAGCCGAACTTGCTGGATTACTCCTACAATTCGGCAATAAAAACGTCAACTGAACTGTAGCTAGCTTGTCGCAATACTCACATTTACGTCTTTTGCATACCTGTTTTATCGTCCTTTCTTCTCCTTCTTTCATCTATTCATCCTCCACATAACAACTAAAAACCCAAACTTCTCGTCCAGTCTTACCACATTTTTTACAAACCACATATCTTTCGATAGTTTCTCCAAAATCACCTATTTTAAACATACTATTCCGATCATACTTCCAATCATGGTCACATTCTTCCATCATTCCTCTCTAAAACATCGTTAACTGATCTTCATCTTTCAGAAATCTATCGGTCAATTCATTCACTCGCTCTTCGTTTTGTAACGTATCTTCAATATACCATTTCTTTTCATCTCCATCGTACTGTGCGGTTGGGATTATCTTTATCTCATCAATAATCTTACGCCACGGTAAATTCCTGAAATCCTCTTGTTCTAACACTATCGTAATATATCCTGCACATCTGTCTATAATCATACTTCTTTCACAACAAATCCAAATATCCATAGAGCAATATACACAATAGCACACATAATAGCAACCGCTAAGAATATTCCACCTACGTTTATAAGCCACTCTGCTGTCTGTGTGCTACCACAAACTGGACACGGCTCAGACTGTGCATATCCACTTACCACCATAAGCAACAGAAACAACACTACTACTGAAACTGAACCGATTAATCCAATCATTCCACGCCATTTATTCATTTTTTCTCCTTTTGTTCTGCTAACTGTCTTCCTGATATCAACCACCCAAATGACATTCCTCTATTAGATAACTGATAATTCGACAGAACATCCATAGAAACTGCAAGCAACGCTACAACTTGCAATCCAGTCATCTTATAATCAACGTCGTGTGACTTAATAACAAAATCTGCATCATGACATTCGTGCAACGGTGTTATTAAACTTAACTCGGAACACTCATCTGCTATTTCCTTAAGCTTTCTCTTATCTAAACCATTAAGCTTCATATAAAAATCAGCAGCATAATACATACATGCCATATCAGCCATCATTTCTTTTCTCCTTACTTATTAAGCGGACACTTCTCACCATCGCCTTCAATGCCGATACCGCATATCATCATCTCATGCTTCTTATACCCTTTGTTAGGATTAAACCCAACAAACTTAAAAGTCAAATAATGTTCACAGGTAGCATTACCAATTGGACACACTGTACACTCAGAAAGAATATCTTTAATCTTCTCTCCTTCTTTAAGTTCCAGCAACTTTTCCTCTACTTCATTGTAAGTATACCCACCTTCATCCCATATACGAAAACGTTCTTTAATACTACTTTTCATTCCTTCTCCTCTATTTCCCATTGATACCCACATTCTGAACACCAATATTTATTATCACCTTTAAAGAAATCCATTACAAGAAAATTCTCTTCATCTAATTCAATACCACATTGTGGGCATTTCATTTCTTCTCCTTCAACTCAAATACTGCGCCGTTAGGGAACATTTTAAGACAAGGTTCACATTTATATATATAATTGTCGCCTGCTCGTAAGACCTCCCACTCAAAAGGAGCACATTTTGTTCCACCTATTCCTGCCACATTTAATTTACACCCCCCGCAATATTTCCCCTTCGGTATTCTGATTTTAGTTATGCGTCTCTGTGTTTCTTTTCCAACCATTTTCTCAATAGCTAATTTTAAACATTCTGCAGAACATCTTATCGACTTACCAACCAACTCGATATTTTTACCAAGATCATCTAATTCTGCACTATTCTGAATCGCTTGCAACTGTTTTCTGACTTCATTTATCTTTACTGTATAAAACACTTTAATCCCTTTCAACGCATTATCATGTGTCTCTGATTTTTCTTTCATATTACTCCTTTCTTTTCTTAACCTCAAATTCTATATCGTCAAAGAATTCACACAGCATATACGTCACAGCTGCTTCTTTATGTTCATGACTTGGTTCCCAAGACCTTATCACACAAGAAACCATCCGAAATGCCTTATCTTTATCTATACCCTCCTTCGGTATAAACTTAACATTCCCCACTCCACAGAAAAACCACGTTTCCATAAACTTATGCATCTTAGCAATCTTTTGATCTTTCGGACACATATCTTTATACTCTTTCGGAATTTCATCATACTTTGGAATAATACCATCAATTCGACCAGACGCAATCTGTGCGTCGCTAACTTCAACAACTTCCATCATTACATTATCTCCTTTAAACTTTTAAGAGTCTTAACCGACAGAACACCAGTTCGATCTTTGTAAACCTCACATAACCCATTTTCATCTGATTGTCTTATAACTAAATCCGCCCCATTTATCGGCTCTATCGATTTACCAACCTTCTCACCTCTATCAAGCACTAAAACTCTCACTCCTTCTAAATACTTCATTGTTTCCTCCTACAATACCGTTACATACGGCATACCACCTGGAAACATTTTCCACATATTTTTCGGCATACACCATCGTGCTTTACCAATAGCAATCCCTAACACAAACAACTGTTCCATTTTCTGATGCAATCCTGTCCATTGACCTCCATCCTTATCATTACATGCGTTTAAAAACGACCATCCACCATCACCACCATCTTTTTGAAATTCTTTAGGCAACTCTTTAAGCATAGAATAAATATCCTCTTCGTGACTCTTTAATCTATCTGGATGGAAACCAAAATTACTAACAATACCCTCTACCTTTACGGCAGCACTTGGATCCTCGTCTTTCGTAAACAGACAATCCATAAAAATCTTTTCTACGTTATCTGCTGTCAATTTCATAATCTACTCCTTCTTCCAAGCATCTCATACTTTTTTATCTTACGACACTTGGAACATTGTACCAAAACGGTCGTAACACCAGCTGGTGATGCGAACGTCTTCTCAACAATCTTCCAGTCGTGTTTACATCTTTTGAACAACAACATTTTTTACCTCCTCCTTTTTCTTATACCTTAATTTCTTAGGCATAGACTTCCTTTTCTTCAACTTTCTTTTACGTATCCGCTTAATGGTTTCTCTCGGTATATTACTCATCTTTCCTCCTTCCAAATATTTTAATAACTTCAAACTGTGCTTCATCTTCATTACCACATTTTTCGCAAGACAATCCACTAAATTCCTGCAACCGTGATTTCCTTTTTTTACCACATACTTTACATCGCCAAACATAAAGCGGTCGTCTTTCTTTTCTTGCTTTTAATTTAGGAATAGGATTTAATCCTGCAAGCGCTGATAACATCATAGCCATTGGCAAATATTTACTTTTCATCTTTCGTCCTTTTACCATAAACATCAATCTGGTCTGGATATACTGGACCACAGGAACTTCCACCATCACTTTCAGAATAACAAAACAAAACCATATTCATTTCCTTTGCAAGTTTCATAGCCAATCTTTCACCACGACAGAAATCTCCTACCGTAGGCTTCTCATCTTTATAAACCACATCAGTAATCTTCATGTTCCTTAAATCTCCCTCTAAACCTTTCCCGATAACCACAAAAGTCAAATGCTTGTCTTTTATGTCCACACCAGTATCGTTAAACAAAGCCTCTGCATTAGAATGCCACGGTCCCTGCAATTCTATGATACAATCGTCTTCAAGATGGAACTCCAACGTCCTTCCCGCAAAACCATCACTATATTTCTGCCCTGGCGTTTTAGAAACATATACGTTATCAGCAGAATTCTCTTGGCAAGATACTAACCATATTCTACCATCTTACCTCCTTAAAGTAGACTACAGACGGCTAGACCAAGTTTCTAACCGTGAAAGTGCGGTACCTGGCGAGCAGCTTTCGCAATACCCCTCTACGCACCAACCACGTGCAACAACCAAATTTCGCCTTAAGCTAAGACCTTGATCTTGTCTTGCGGGTGTCCTTTGTCGTTCGTATTAAAATCGTAATCTAAAAATGTATTCAGTATTACCCTCTAACACGTTGCAAAGTCATTGGTTGCTGTTCTGGTGTTTCGGTCTTTCAGTACTGTGCGTCCACCTATACCGTCTGCAGCCATAATCTTCATCTACTTATCACTTTTCTTAAACAATGAACACATCTTCCGTTCCTAACTTTCGTATGCTTACACTCAGAACCAAATATTTCCTTACCAACCTTTAAAGCCAGTTCGTATTCCCGTCTAAAATTCTTCACAAAAGGATTTCTTACTTGCTGGCTACCTCTTCCCTTCATTTTATTAACCCTCTCCTTCGTCTTTCATCATTCCACCTGGCATTTCTTTTTCTGCCAATGAACGGTGGATTGACATTAATCTTCTCATCACTCAAATTAGTATGTTCTTTCATTATACTTTCTGCATAGTACAACAATCCTTCTTCTACTGAATCAAGCTGTTTATCAATATAATCACCTTCTGGACAATTTTCTGGTCTATCAGGAATCAAAGAAAAACCACGCGACCCCTTCGGAAACTCTTTTGACGGTGGCTTAATTGTTCCAAACCATGCTACTGGATAACCATTCGGGTCAGAATCTACGTAATACGGACAACAACTTTCTAACGTTAAATTACCTAACGGGACTTTCTTTTTAAGCTTCTCTACATTTATCTTCTTGCCGTTAACTATCATAATTTACTCCTTTCTTTTTATTGCAACCTATCAATTATTCGTTGCAAGATTTTCGACGGTTCTTTATCGCCTGAACCGTTAAACGCAATATCACTAATCTCTTTTTCCTCAGTCTCATTAATTCTACGACCATATATCACAACTGCGCCAGACGCTAATTCTTCAACAGACAATATCAAATTCTTTGCTTTCTTTACATAATCTTCACCGACAGGTGCAGCCATTCGTCTTCTTTGACCATTCGGTCTAAGAAACTGAATTACCTCTACCTCATGCGGCAATATCTTATCGATATTTACAATGTCAAACGGCTTACCATCTTTTGCTATCATCATTCCTCCTACTGACAAACCTCTATAATTTCCAAAGCAACATCCCCTTCTTTTAGACTATACATACTCTCCTCCCGATCAATCAGATTTATTCGCCACTCCCTCTTACAGTTCGGGCACTGAATCATCGACTGATTGAAAATCAACGTGTGCCCGCAACTACAAACACCAAATATTGTCGTAACTCTCATCGTTCCTCCTAATCTTTACCTTTTCTGTTCAACATACAAAAACAACACTTCCTTCTTGGCGTATATCATATCAACCTTAAATCCATCAAGTATCCGCGCTAACCTATGAGCAGACGTTTCTCCTTCCCAATAATTCATACCCATCGAACCTTCTTTATTCTTTTCACTCACCATCGTATTTCTAACAATGTTCTGCATGGTAACTTGATTTTTCTTAAACTCTCCCTTAAACGCAACATGGACTTTCACTTCTTACCTCCTTTCAAAAACCTAACATACAAATCTAATTCTTTGGTCGTATACTTTAATTCAAAAAACAATCTTTCTATCTCTCTCAAGATCCAATCTTTCGATGGCTTACGAACCGCAACACAACTAACGTTATATGACGTCTCATCACCATCAGGCGTGTCCTCTCCGAATTGTCTCGCTTCCAAGTCAATATCCTCATTTTCTACATTATCATCAAAATATATATACTTCACTGCTACTATATGACCACGAACCGTCTTTGTAAACTTATACCACCTCATACCTTACTCCTCACTATTTGGGTCTAATACGCGTCTTCTCTAACAAAACCACTTTTAATTCCCGTTGATTTCTTTCATCTTTCTACCAATGACTTTAAGACCATCCATGATTCTAACTTGGATCTTGAGTGCTTTGAGTATCTTGTCTACAATGTTCGTTTCTTTGTATACCAACAATGACGTTATATTCATTTTAAACTCCTTTCTATTCATAAACCTGAAATGGAGCAGGCGACCTAGCAGGATCTTCGGGCTGCCACCCGAATTGTCTTATATCGACAAACCTGCCTCCATCAATTTTTAATTGTTCCCTTATTATAGTATATCCATAATTCTTGCTTTGTCAAGGATTAAAAGCAAGTAGTCAAACATTGATAACATCCGTGTATAATAAGGAAAGGATTTCATCATTAATGCTTGTACGCTTCGTAGTCAATCCCTGGCTGTACAATACCACATCTCATTTGATATTGAGCAACGATATAATCCGCTTGCTGTCTGTCTATATTAAACCTTTTCGCCAATGCTTCTGACGTCATTCCAATAACTACCACCAAACTCTTATCCTCAACATTCTTTTTAATCCAATCAAAATAATCTTCTTGCTTGTACTTCGGGCACTCTTCATACGACTTACCATCATAACATACATCCTGATCTACATCTCTGTTCGGGCATTCATAACAACATGGCACCCAACCATCATACTTATCTTTTACTTTCTCCACCTTTATAACCTCACTTTTAACTAACTCTTCTTTCAACGGAGTTGATTCCTCGTAAGGTAACATATGACATCTATCACATTCTCTTACGCACCACTTATTCGGAAAGTGCTTATAGTTATCGAGACTCCATACACCAGCATACTCAACGGTTGATTCTCTTGGCGGATTAATTCCCTTAGCTAAATCACATCTTCCGTCACACCATACTTCTGTATTGCGGAACGCAAAAACTATTTTCGCTCTAGGCATACTTCCTCCAAATTCTAAAGGGCGGGCTTTTAGGAAGTAACATTGGGAGCAAATATGGGAGCCCGCCCTCATTATTATCTAAGTTCAATTTCCTCAATACTATGATGTTTAAATCCTTTACTCTGCCATTCACAAAGCTCAATAATCGGCAACATATCCGAGGCTTCAAAAAACCGCGCACCATACTCAAAGTCATCACTCTTCATTTTCCTTGGATGAGCAAATACCCCCAACGTACCATCTTTATATAATACAATCAATACCGTCTCTTTCATTTCTTACTCTCCTCATGTTTATCAAAACTTACAGTACCATATCCTCCTACAGCTTTTTCAAAAACGTCGGCGCCACGTTCCAATCATGACCTTCTGTATCCTTCACTCGAATAGTCTTCTCGTTACAATATTGCACAACCGCCTCCACCTTCTTACCGCGACCAACGAAAGACACTTTCGCTCCCTTCTTGAATTCTTTAGCCAACTCCTTAATCAGAAAACTTCTACGTCCCTTAAGCACT
>Ga0114919_10003272_pt1 | contig 13078 bp, 12 predicted proteins | sample BlataG_FD_88682 | JGI IMG/M metagenome (GOLD analysis project Ga0114919, IMG submission 88682) | Deep subsurface microbial communities from Black Sea to uncover new lineages of life (NeLLi) - Black_00105 metaG | ecosystem: Environmental > Aquatic > Marine > Oceanic > Sediment | place: Atlantic... | reverse complement strand
CTATTTGGTGTTTCTTTTTCATGGTATGTGCAGGTGTGTTAACGTTTATGGCCAGGTTCATATCAAAAAAGGATACTCGGCGAGAATTTGCGATCAGTCTCTTTTACCAGAATGCCATATTCTTCCCCTTAGCCATAATTGGGGGGATGTATGGAAATGAATCGCCATATCTTGTATTTCTGTTCCTGTTTACCATCTTTTACCCGGCCTTTTTCTTCAGTACCTATCACTTTTTCTTCGAGAAAAAGGAAAGAAGGGGGCTAGATTGGAAAAAGATAATCCATCCAGTGCTTATCGTAACACTCTTAGCGGTTGTTATTCGCCTGGTTGGACTGCAGGATATCATTCCAGGTTTTGTGCTTTCAATTTTCACTTTGGTGGGTGGCATGACGATACCACTTCTTATGATAATACTTGGGGGCAATATCTACATGGATTTCCAGCAGAAGGGCCAACTTCAATTTGTGGAAATCACAAAATTCGTAATCATCAAGAATATTGCTTTCCCCCTCGTCTTTCTTGGCATATTACTGCTCATCCGCCCTTCATATCATATTGCCCTGCTTATCCTCTTGGAGAGTGCCATACCACCGGTCACCGCAGTTCCGCTCGTTACAGAACGGTCGGGGGGAAACAGGGCTATCGTGAATCAGTTTCTTGTCGCTAGTTTCATTTTCTCCTTAATTTCTATATCAATCATGATCTGGTTATTCTCCCTGTTCTTCACCCCTCCATAAAGTAACAACGATCTTTGAGGGTCAGAGCCTTTCATGAAACCCTATAGTAACTGTGGGGGATGTGGTAAGTTAAAGGTGTGAACCTGAAATTTCTTTGCAGGCGAGGTGCTCACCAGGGAGAAACTGGTTCTGGTCTGGCAGACCTCTTTTAGAATCTTTTATTAAAAAGGAGCAGGCACACCCCCATGGCAAGGATCGAGTATCCGAATAGCCCTCAGATTGCGGTGGGGGCAGTGGTATTCAGAGAGAACAGAGTTCTTCTCGTCAAGCGCAACCAACCGCCTGGGAAGGGACTCTGGGCCATTCCCGGCGGTCGCCTGGAATTAGGGGAAACCCTGAAAGAGGCAGCCGAGCGGGAGGTCAGGGAAGAGACAGGGGTTATCATCCAGGCTGGAAACCCGGTATACACCTTTGACCTGATTGAACGCGACGACCAGGGACGCATCCGGTTCCATTACGTGATTGTTGATCTTCTTGCCAATTATATCAGTGGCAGTCCACATCCCACAAGTGATGCATGCGAGGCTCGCTGGATCGGTCCCCGAGAACTAGACGAACTTCCGGTAACCAAGAGCACAAGAGCATTCCTGAAAGAAAAGATCAAATTCGGTCGTTGAGCTCCCATAAACAAACATTTAGCTGACACGTTGAGAGTAGCGGCCCTAATATAAGCCAAAGGATCTATCGCAGTTGTGCGAGCATCCCCTTCTATTCCAGTCTCCGCCGCTGCACCGGGCACACACTCAGGTGCAAAGGCATGGTGCGTCTCCAAAGTGGGCGCTGCTAGCTTTTCCTGTCATGCAGGTGCGATGGGTTATACATGCACCACCAGATCTGCAAATAGATCTTCAACTGATGAATACCTGCTGTTTGTGGTTGGTTCATCTTTGTTGACCTTGCACCTTGCCAGGGCATGAACTTTGCTATATTTATAGATGGGATTGTTCTACCGGATGACATTTCAGCCAAATTTTTACTGGTGGATGCCTTTTAGTGAGAGCAAAATCTCTGATCAGCCCTCTTACCCTCAAGCCTTATGCTCTCATGCAAGGATAGTGGCTGACTCCTTTGAGGTTAGAACCCCTTAGGTCGGCGGTTCATGTCATGAGCCCTTTGGTATCATTGACATCGGGGAGCAAGGGTGATATTAAAAAGGTAACGGCCTTTTGAGCCAATTAAAGGAGAGAAGCATGAAAGAAAAAAAGACAGGCCCTGAAACTGATAGATATGCAGATTTTTTAGATGACCTCAGCCACTTTTCGGCAAAAGATGAAGAAAAATATCTTGCGGATAAAGCCGGTTACGCTCCTTCTGACAAAGAGATTATTTTAAAGGTTGGTGAGAACGTCAAACAGATAAGAGAGAAAAAGGGATTGAGCCTGGAAGACATTTCTCAAAGAACGGGATTAAAGGTCGAACTCTTGACGGAAATAGAAAAAGGGGAAATATCTCCACCCCTGGGAACCATTATCAAACTGGCAAAGGCCCTTGACATGAGGATGGGTTACTTCATTTCTGGTGCTGAGGATCTCTCCTACACGATTGTGCGCAAAAATGACCGAAAGCTTGTATCTAGATATGACGCTAAAACAAGCGATAAGTACGGGTACGAATTTTCATCTCTGGCCCCTTATAAGAAAAATAGGCATATGGAACCCTTAATTGTAAAGCTGGAGCCATCACATATTGAAGAGGAACGGTCAACCCATGATGGTCAGGAATTTATCTATGTTCTTGAAGGAACCATGGAGGTTCGCCTGGGGGAAGAGGCTCACCTTCTTGAGCCCGGTGATGCGATATACTACGACTCCTCTGTTCCACACCTCGTAAGGTGTCACGGCAAATATACGACAAAGATATTAGCTGTGCTGTATACTGAATCATAAGAGTAAACGCCTAATTGGTGAGATAATGATTGCATTCGATCTGCGATGTTCTAATGGACATAGCTTTGAAGGGTGGTTTAAGGACCTTGAATCATTCAACGAGCAGGATTCCAAGGGAATGATTACCTGCCCCTTTTGTAAGAGCAACAAAATAACCAGAGTATTTTCTCCGGTAGCAATAAAGAGCACGAAAGGAGAGGAAAAGCCAGAAGAGGGTAAGCCTGATTACAGAAAACTCGCCATGGGCATAATGGAGTATATAAAGAACAATTTTGAAGACGTGGGTACTGCTTTTACTAAGGAGGCCCTGAAAATACATTACGGCGTAGCAAAAAAGAGGGATATCAGAGGATCGGCTACAGGAGAAGAAGAAAAAACACTCAAAGAAGAGGGGATCAAATTTTTCAAGTTCCCTTTTATTAAGCCTAAAGATGAGGATAATTAATGGTCCCCACTCTATCAAAAGCATCAATCTTCCCAGAAAAGAAAGTAATAAGTGCTTAGGGTGATGAATGAGCTAAAGTTAGATGATTTGCGTCCCTCATCTTAGGCGCTTCCAAAATGCGACTTTGTTCCAACTAAAACCATCGGCATGCATATGAGATCTTTACACAATATCCCCTGATCTCGTTACTCGTTTCGAGCCGACAACTTCAAACTTTAGGCACTTTCACTATTATGGGTATGATTGACATTACTGGTAAGAAGACTATTGTAAGAGAGGCACGAGCTTCTGGGCGGATAATCCTCTCCCCGGAAACAATCCAAAAGGTAAGAGACGATAAGATTAAAAAAGGAGACCCCCGACCAGTTGCTGAAATAGCGGCCATGAATGCAGCTAAAGAAACCTCTCGCTTAATTCCCCACTGCCATCAGATCCCACTCAATACTGTGGAGCTCGATTTTTCTCTGGGAAAGGATTTTATTGAGGCCAGCTGTTTCGTAAAGGCCGAAGCTATGACTGGGGTAGAGATGGAGGCCCTCGTAGGTGTATCAATAGCCCTTGCTGCTATCTGGGATATGGTTAAATATCTTGAGAAAGATAAGGGCGGTCAATATCCATCCACTCGGATTTCCGATATCAGGGTCCTTGAAAAGGTCAAAAGGCCCGTATCCCAACCTGATGCATCTTAAAAGAATATAAGGGTTACGATAATAAAAACAGGAAAGAGAAAGATAATCGAGTATTTTAACATATACCCAAAGAAACTCGGCATGGGTGTGCCTGCCTCTTCCGCGATTGACCTCACCATGAAATTAGGTGCATTTCCGATGTAGGTATTGGCGCCAAAGAAGACAGCACCTACAGAAATAGCCATCAGGTATATCGGGTTTTCAGCAATCAACCTTGAGACAGCCATCCCTTCTGGCATACCTGGGTAGAACTTCCCGAGAGCACTCGTGAAAAAGGTTAAATAGGTAGGGGCATTATCCAGAAAACTTGAAAGGATCCCCGTAACCCAGAAATAGTGAACGGGTTCTTTTACAGCACCTATAAGGAAGGCAAGTGCACCCTTGCTCCCTGCCAGAAGGAGAAGGAGACAGGGGGTCATGGTTATAAATATTCCTGCAAATAGATAGGCCACCTCCTTAATGGGAAACCAGGTAAACTCGTTATCCTCCCGTATCTGAGAAGAGGTAAATATCAACGAAAGCACGCCCATGAGGATAATAAAACCGTCTCTCACCCACTCTTGAACGTTTCTGGCCACACCTAACGTACTTACCTCCCCCCAATTCACCAATCCGCTAAAGATGACCGAGCCAACAACCCCAGCCAAGAATATAAAATTATAGCTTCCGACTAACCCCAAAGGTACTTTTTCTCCTTCATCTATCTGGCCGCTTTCGGTATGCCCTTCTTTCCGGTAATAATAGAGATCGAGTAAAAAATACATGACCAGCAAGATCACGGCAGTCAATACCATGTGAGGCAAGAGGCGAAAGGTCCAGAAAAAGGGAACGCCGTGCAGGAAACCCAGGAATAGTGGAGGATCACCAACTGGTGTCAATGCTCCGCCAATATTTGCCACAAGAAAGATGAAAAAAACCACCATGAATGCCCTGTTTTTTCGATAATTATTAGCCCTCAAAAACGGTCTGATAAGTAGCATCGCTGCCCCGGTTGTTCCCATCCATGATGCGAGAACAGTTCCTATGACAATTATGATGGTATTCACTAAAGGTGTTCCCCGCAAACTCCCCTTAAGCAAAATACCCCCAGAGATAGTAAAGAGACCCCATAGGAGTATGATAAAGGGGACATAATCCGCTAGGAGGATATGAAGAAAACTGTGAAGCGCTACCCCTTTATAGGCAGTTAAGAGAGGGATTGCTATGGCAATAGCCCAAAAGGCCGAGACCTTTCCAAAATGATGGTGCCAGAATCCGGGAACAAAAAGAGGCAATAAGGCGATTGAAAGCAATATCCCGATAAATGGAATAGTGCTGTAAAGAGAGAGAATCTCACCTAAATTGATGTGTTCGGAACCCCCCTCAGGGGAATGTCCTGCTGCAAAGACGGGAAAGGAAAGGGCAAAAAAAACGAGCAAAAGCAGAATCAGACTTTTCCATTTCATTGATGCGCCTCACAGAGAATTAACGATTTTCCAATTGGACAATTGTCGCATCGTCTACGCTTCCCGGTTAATCCCTCTGTCCAGAACCAGAATGCATCCTATACTAGACTGTGTCTCAAAGTCGGTGGAAGTATAGGCGGGGGGACACATTGAGTCAAGAAGAAATTACCACTGAGATCTTCATTTACACGATAAACGGCGAATTTTGAAAAATCGGATAGATCTCTCTTTGGCTTTGTGATATACGGAATAAAAAAGGAGGAGGTTTGAATATGCGAGACTTAAAGTTTTTTAGAGCTTTCATGGCACCGTTCCTAGTTATGCTTTTCCTGATAGCCATCACCGGCTGTGCCACGAGCACCCTCTCCGAACAGACAACAGCTCCTGAACAATCCCAACCCGTCCAACAAGGTGCAGAACCGGCAACCGCTCTTTATTACGATTTTAAGGATGTGCCTGTTCCAAAGGAAATGGAGATTAACAGAGATAAGTCCTTTATCTTCCAAACAACCGAATTTGCCTCCGGATTGCTCACCTTTTCTGGGAGGGTTGAATTAGATTCTCTCATCAGCTTCTTTAGGGTTAAACTCCCCGAGGACGGTTGGCGCTTCTTGAGCGCTATCAAGTCGCCCAAGACTATCATGTTTTTTCAGAAAGAAAACCGCTTTTGCGTTATCACCATAATCAGCAAAACCTTTACTACCGAAGCAGAAATCCTCGTTGCACAAGGTTTCCAGAGTATCTAGCCCCATAATGTTGTTGTTGGCCTGCGGAATACCTTTTCCCGTAAGGTTGCCTCACCCAGGGCACTGAAGGCCGTATTCCATCAGGAAGAATTTCTCCGAGAAGAACTGGAGATTTATCTCTGATAAGGACAGCTACTCCAGTGGGTATCATCAGATATCGGGCTGTTGCCGAAATCCCTTTTCACTGGGTCTAAAACGTTTTCTGACAAATCTAAGGCTCCCTCCAGGCGATGTCAAAACTCACCCTTAGGGCTCAAACAGTTGACATCGCTTATCTTCCACTTCGCCGAGATTTGTTAGCAAAAACCGTTTTAATGACCGCTCAAAGGGATTTCCGTTTGGGCAACAGCCCGTGGAAACTTGGTAGGAGCGCAAGTAGGCAATCACCACTATTTTTGATAACCGGATAGTCAGGGAAATCTAAGTGCAATCGCTCGAATCGCCACCAATTTTAGCAAGCCCATGACTCAGGGCTGGCAAGATAACAGACAGGTTTTCCCTTGCACCATCAGGACTTCCGGGTAAATTTATTATGAGACTGCTTCCCCTTACTCCTACAATTGCCCGGGAAAGCATAGCATGAGGGGTTTTTTTCAGGCTCACAGCCCTCATGGCCTCGGCCATACCAGGTACCTGATATTTGATTACCCTGAGCATGGCCTCAGGAGTTACATCAGTTGGGCTGACCCCGGTTCCCCCGGTCGTCACAATGAGTCTGAGCCCATCTTTATCAACCCAGGTAATCAAACGCTCTGCAATCTTTTCCTGGTCATCAGGGACAATAGCCTGTTTTTCAACAGGGTACCCGGCCTTGGTTAGCAAATCAGCAACCACAGCGCCAGATTCATTCTTTCTCTGCCCCCTCGATCCTTTATCACTAATAGTTAATACCCCAGCCTTTATCATCAATCGTCTACCTCTAGCTTGTTTCTCCTTTAGATGCGGCTATTATCTTCTCTGCTAGTTGTACCGGGACCTCTTCATAGTGTGAATGCTCCATCTGGAAACTGCCCCTGCCACCAGTTATTGATGTTAGATCAAAGGAATATCTCAAAACCTCAGCAAGAGGTACCTCAGCCTTTATGATCTGGTGCTTCCCATCGGTATCCATGCCCAGGACCTTACCCCTCCTGCCGTTAATATCACCTATGACGTCTCCCATGACATCTTCCGGGACTCTGATTTCCATGCTCATAATCGGTTCAAGAAGAATAGGAGTAGCCTCCCGAACAGCCTTTTTGAAACACATGGAGGCAGCAATCTTAAAGGCCATCTCAGAAGAGTCGACCTCATGGGATTTTCCATCATAAAAACGGATCTTTAAGTCCACAACAGGGTGTCCTGCCAGAACACCACTCCTCATAGCTTCCACTATTCCCTTCTCAACGGCTGGGACAAAATTCCTGGGCACATTCATACCACTCAATGCCTCTTCAAACACAAACCCTTCCCCCCTTTCCAAAGGGAAAATATCAAAATGTACCTCCGCAAACTGACCCCGCCCCCCGGTCTGTTTTTTATGTCGGTAGACTATTTTTTCCTTGGCACCTCTAACCGTCTCCCTGTAAGGAACCTTTGGGGTCTTCAGATTGATTTCCACACCAAATTTTCTCTTTAATTTATCCCTTGTATTCTCCAGGTGAATCTGACCTGTTCCTGACAGGATAATCTCTGAGGTTGATTGATCTCTATCCACTCTAAGGGTAGGGTCTTCCTCCATCAACTTGGCCAGAGAAGAGTATACCTTGTCCTCATTCTCCTTTTCAGTGGCTTCTATGGCGAAAGAAATGGTTGGCGAAAATGGCTGAGCTGGATCAAACACGACTGGATTATCCTTAATGCAAAAGGTATCACCTGTTGCGGTCTCCTTAAGCTTGGCTACAGCTGCTATATCGCCCGCACCAGCTGTTTTGATTGGTGTTTGCTTTTTGCCTTCAATTGATAACAACTGGCCCAATCTTTCTTTTACCCCTTTTGTTGAATTAAAGACCGTAGATTCTGAGTCGATCTTTCCAGACATAACCTTAATCAGATTGAGTCTGCCAGCAAAAGGGTCTGCCAGAGTCTTGAAAACGAGAGCTGAAAAAGGGGCATCATCAACGGCATCAAATTCCACGTTTTCATCACTGTGAATCTTATGCCCTTTAACCTTTCCTCTCTCACTCGGAAAAGGCAAGACCTGGTCAATAATGTCCAAGAGGTGTTTTATGCCGATATTAAGGAGAGCAGATCCAGGAATAACTGGCACAACCATGCCGGATTTCACACCCTCTATAAAGATTTCTTCTATCTCTTTCGGGGTGATTTCTTGTCCATCAAGATATTTTTCCATAACATCATCATTGACCTCGACGATATTTTCCATCATTTTCTCACGCCATGTATCCACTGTCTCGGCCATTGGACCTGGGATATCACCATCCTTGGACGAACTGCTCCCATCATTCTTGTAAAGATCGGCCTGTAGCGTAATCAAGCTTACCAGGCCATTAAAATCACTCTCTACTCCAATTGGGAGATAAATGGGTGTCACATTTATAGAGAATATATCCTCTATTTCCTCTAAAATCTTATAGAAATCAGCCCGTTCCCGGTCCAGTTTGTTGATAAAGATCACCCGAGGCAAACTATATTCCTCGGCAAATCCCCAGACCTTTTCGGTGCCCACTTTGATGCCGTCAACAGCATCAACAACAACAACAGTCCCTTCGGCCGCCTGGAGACATATCTTGGTATCGGAAATGAAATCATTTTCTCCCGGTGTATCTATCAAGTTGAACCTCGCGTTTTTCCAATTGTAGGGGTGGAAGGCTGTGCCCAGGGTAACCTTTCTCTTTATCTCTTCCGGTTCAAAGTCCATGGTCGAGGTACCATCATCTACCCTTCCCAATCGGTTTACCGATTTAGTACTATACAGTATGGCCTCTGCCAGTGATGTCTTTCCACATCCACTATGCCCTACCAAAGCCACATTTCTAATTTGATCTCCTTTTTTTGCCATATGATCCTCTTGATTATTTAGTAACGTTCAAAAGTGTTGCCATGAATCATAGTGAGGAGCCCTCCACGTTCTAAAGGAGGTCATGCCTGTTTTTAAAAGGCCTACCCTCCATCGCTCTCGCTCAGGCGAGGCGGGCGGGCGATATCTCAAAAAAAATTCCACCGGGTCTTGCAGTGGCCAAATATGTGGGGTTTACACCTTGGAAGCCCTTGGAGTCTCCGTCTAGTTCATCTAAACCCCACATATTTGACCACCTGCCGTGAGGCCTATAGATAGCGCCTTGAGAAAATTGGCATGGCCGGATAGAGGTAATTATGTATATGTTCTCTACCCAATATACCATTGAGTAAACACTTTTGAACGATACAGATTATTTAGGTAAAGCAACCGCCTAAGATCTAGCCGCAAACAAGACCCACACTAAGGGTATTAGAATGAGTGATACTTAACTTACCCTAATAGGGAAAAATGTCAAGACAAGAATAAGAGAAGGCATAAACGGTAGCCTATCAATCTCCGTCGTTGACACTGTCCGGCTCATTGTTTAAAATGGAGCCCATTCTGTAGAAGACTAACTTGTTCTACAGTATGAAAGGAGCAATACGAGAGTGCCCTACACAATAGCTATGGCTGGAAAAGGAGGAACAGGCAAAACCACGCTTGCTGGATTCCTGATTAAATATTTGGTTCAAAAGGGTAAAATCCCCGTATTGGCAGTTGATGCTGATTCAAACACAAACCTCAATGAGGTACTGGGTATTCCCTTACATGAAACACTGGGCACCAGTCGAGAGAAAATGAAGGACGGGGTGGTTCAACAGGGGATGACCAAACAGATATTTATGGAGATAAAGCTGGCAGAAGCAGTGGTTGAAGGGGAAGGGTTCGACCTTGTTGCCATGGGAAGGCCGGAAGGCCCTGGATGTTACTGTGCTGCTAATACCCTGTTGACTATGTATTTGGGAAAGCTCATAGATAATTATCCTTACATGGTTATGGACAATGAGGCGGGCATGGAACATATAAGTCGATTAACTACAAACAATGTTGACATTCTCCTCGTGGTTTCTGATGCCTCCATAAGGGGAATCGAAACTGCCGGCCGGATTAACTCTTTAGTAGATGAATTGAAGGTAAGGGCAGAGAAAAGGTATTTGATAATTAATCAGGCACGGGAGGGTGTAACCGATTCCCTGCAAACGGCAATTCATGAACACAGGTTGAACCTGGTGGGGACCATTCCAAAAGATGATCTCCTCTACGATTTTGACATGGCTGGTAACCCTACCGTTACTTTGCCAGATGATAATCCGGCCCTTTCCGCTGCCTTTGCTATTTTCGATGAAATAATCGAGGATAATGAGTAGATGGAAGCAATGACAACGATATTGGTAACCGGTGGATGCGGTTTTATTGGCAGTAATTTTATTAGGCACGTTCTCAGAAATCGCACCGAAACTCAGGTTGTAAACCTTGATAAGCTTACCTACGCCGGAAACCTCGCCAACCTATCCGGCGTGGTGAGGGAATATGCACCATCACGTTACCGGTTTATGAAAGGCGATATCCGTGATAAACAGATCGTCGAGGATATCTTTAGGGAATCTGATATTGATTGGGTCGTAAATTTTGCCGCTGAATCCCATGTAGACAGAAGCATAGTTGAACCGGCTGAATTCCTCAATACCAATATACTTGGAACCTTTACGCTCCTTGAGACCGCAAGAAGATATTGGTTCGATCATGCTTCAGAGGTGACCAAGAAGCGCTTTGTTCAAATCTCCACTGATGAGGTATATGGATCGCTCAACGATACTGGCCTGTTCACTGAAACAACTCCCTATGATCCATCCAGTCCTTATTCGGCAAGTAAGGCAGCCTCTGATCATCTTGCGAATGCCTTTCACAGAACGTACTCTTTACCAACGATTATCACGAATTCTTCCAATAACTATGGCCCTTATCAGTTTCCTGAAAAGCTGATTCCTCTGATCATCAGCAATGCCACAAAAGGAAAAATGCTCCCTGTATACGGCGACGGAAAAAACGTGAGGGACTGGCTCCATGTCGAGGACCACTGTTCGGCCATCTTGGCCACACTCGAAAGAGGGCTGCTCGGTGAAAGATATAACATCGGTGCGAATTGCGAAAAGCAAAATATAGACATTGTTACTATGATCTGTGACTATCTCGACAAAAGACTCGGTTTGGTTAATGCTAAACCAAGGACAGAGCTGATAGAATATGTCCCTGACAGGCTTGGGCATGATCGAAGATATGCAATTGATGCCTCCAAAATAAGAGATGAGGTCCACTGGGAGCCTTCGGTTGCCTTTGAGCGGGGTATAGCAGAGACTATTGAGTGGTATCTGGATAACAGGGCTTGGGTAGAAGATATTGAAACAGGGCGATACCGAGAATATTATAGGGATGAGTAAATGACTAAGAAAGCTACGAAAGGAATTGTATTAGCAGGCGGCTCTGGCTCTCGTCTGCACCCTATCACTATATCGGTGAGCAAGCAATTGCTCCCCGTCTGCGATAAGCCGATGATCTACTATCCACTCTCTGTCCTGATGCTTGCAGGCATCAGAGAGATATTAATCATCTCTACTCCCCACCATATTCCAAACTTCAGGACCTTATTAGGTGATGGGCAGCAGCTTGGTCTCTCTTTCACTTACGCAGTACAGCCAAGACCGGAGGGATTGGCTCAGGCCTTTATTATAGGAAAAGAATTTGTTGGTGATCATCCTTCCTGTCTCATCCTCGGGGACAACATCTTTTATGGACACGGCTTTTTAGATTCTCTGAGGAGAGCGGCAAACAATGAAAAAGGTGCCACCATATTTGGTTATTGGGTACGCGAGCCCGAAAGATATGGGGTTGTCGAGTTTGACGCAACGGGAAAGGCCATGAGCATTGAGGAAAAGCCAAAAATCCCGAAGTCAAACTACGCTGTACCTGGCCTTTACTTCTATGATAATCAGGTTTGCTCTATTGCCTCTGAACTCACGCCATCCAAGAGAGGGGAGCTTGAAATCACTGATGTGAATATGACCTATCTGAGAAATAACCAATTGAAGGTTGAAACCTTAGGCCGAGGTATTGCATGGCTCGACACAGGCACCTATGAATCCATGATACAGGCTATTAACTTCATCCATGCTATTGAACAGCGACAGGGACTAAAGACCGCATGCCTTGAAGAGATTGCCTACCGAATGGGATACATATCAGCGGATCAGTTAGAGATCCTTGCCATGCGTATGAAAGAAAGCTCCTATGGCCAATACCTTTTGGAGATATTAGACGAAAAACCGGGAAGCACAAGGGCTCCGGGGAGCCATACAAATGATCTTTAGCCCATCTCCAATTCTTAAAGACGTCATCATTATAGAGCCGGATACCTTTCCTGACAAGAGGGGCTACTTCATGGAGACCCACCATCAAAAAAAATTCGCTGTTGGAGGTATCGATGTGAAGTTTGTTCAAGATAACCAATCCATGTCCACAAAAGGAACACTACGGGGTCTCCATTACCAGATAGAAAGGCCCCAAGGGAAGTTAGTCAGGGTCTTATATGGCGAGGCGTTTGATGTAGCCGTGGACATCAGGAGATCTTCGCAAAACTTTGGGAAATGGGTCGGGATACTATTATCTGCGAATAACAAAAAGGCTGTTTACATCCCCCCGAATTTCGCACACGGTTTTTGCGTGTTATCTGATCGGGCAGAGTTTCTCTACAAGTGTACTGATTTTTACGGACCAGAATATGAACGGACTATCAGGTGGGATGATCCGGAGTTGGCCATTGACTGGCCCATCAAAGACCCTATTCTCTCGGAAAAGGATGCCACCTCCCCATTCCTTAAACATGCTGAATTGCCTCTATGACATCGGACTGTTAACCCAAAAAACTATTGATGAGCAGGATCACCTCATAGTGAAACCTAATCTATTGATTTTTAAGCTTCTTGCAGGGTATGGGTATCTTTTTTTTGGATTATGCCCCACATAGTTTAGATCAGTGGGCCCGCCCGCCTCGCCTTGCTTGCATGGCGGGCAGGCGTTTCAAAATGGTTTATATAGATGGAGCCTATGATTCTAAGGCTTGGGGCGCCCTTCG
>Ga0114919_10003270_pt1 | contig 13084 bp, 6 predicted proteins | sample BlataG_FD_88682 | JGI IMG/M metagenome (GOLD analysis project Ga0114919, IMG submission 88682) | Deep subsurface microbial communities from Black Sea to uncover new lineages of life (NeLLi) - Black_00105 metaG | ecosystem: Environmental > Aquatic > Marine > Oceanic > Sediment | place: Atlantic... | reverse complement strand
GTTTTTTTCAACGATCTCCATACGGATCAGAATGGCGTGATCAGCCAGGTTGTGGTCCTGGAGTCAAAGGACCTGCAGACGCCCGTCACGGTTACCGCCGAAGTGATCGGGAGCGAGGAATCCTTCCCCTGCGAAGTTGATCGTAAGCGGTCGGGCTTCAACATCGTCCGCCACAGTTCGGGGCTGAGCCGCAGCCTTCTGAACAGGGCCGTGTACGACCGGAAATCCGATTGGGTGCTCTCGGTGGATATCCCTGTCCGGGCCGCCGTAACACCAACCGCCTCCGGAGAGCGTGAGAACCGCTTCACTATGGAGATCAGTGGTCCAAAGATCGTCCTCCGCTTCCGCCCCAGGTACTATCAGAGGCACCGTGGTCTCTACTGCTTCGAACCCTGGACATACCGAGTGTGGGATCAATCGGTCGCGGGGTGGTGTTCCTGGTTTGCCTATTTCAGTGAAATTGACGAAGAGAAGATGCGTTTTGCGGCCGATATCTTCTCGGAGCGGTTGCTGCCTTTCGGGTACAGGTATTTCCAGATGGACGACGGCTATCAGCAGGAACCGGGCGGGCTTCCCGAGACCTGGCTGCAACACAACGAGAAGTTTCCCGGCGGGTTGGATGCGCTCTGCCGTTATATCAGCAGCAGAGGTCTCGAACCGGGTATCTGGACCTACGCTTCATTTCACCGGAAGGATTTTGTGGAGGCCAACAGGGACATGTTCGTTCTGGATGAAGCTGATAACCCGGCCCACGGGATGTGGGTGGGGTACGTAATGGATGCCTCCAATCCCAGAACCCTTGAAGAGATCGTCAGACCCCTGTACCGGGGACTTCGGGAGATGGGCTGGACCTATTTCAAAGTGGATGCGCTGCGGCATCTGCGTTATGAGGGCTACAACAGTTACTACCAGCACTTTGAGGCACGGGGGGTGGACCGTGTCGAAGTGTTTCGGACCTTCGCCAGGACCATCCGGGAGGAGATCGGGGAAGACAGCTTCATGCTCGGGTGCTGGGGCATCCGGCCGGAACTGACAGGCATCATCGACGGATGCCGGATCGGCGGCGATGGCTTCGGCTATGCGGGACTGGCGCAGTACAACTCCTTCAACAACGTGATCTGGCGCAACGACCCCGACCATGTGGAACTGACAGAGGAGGAGGCCTACCGGTCCTGCATGGTGACCTCCCTCACCGGCTCACTGCTGATGCTTACCGACAGACCCGAGCGGTATGAGACCGATCTCATGGAACCGGCCAGAAGAGCGGCGCCGGTTCTGTTTACCCGGCCCGGCCAGATCTACGATGTCGATCCAAGCCGGTCGATGCACCTGGATCAGGTGGATACAGAGGTCAGCGGTGACGGTCAGCGGATCTTTGATGCCAACAGGAGCCCCGGCTGCGATCTCTTCCTGCTGGAGATCAACCGGGACTTCGAGAACTGGGTGCTGCTCGGTCGGATGGGAGGGGAATACGAGCGCTTCCCCTTCCGGGAGCTGGGACTGGATTCTCAGAAGGAGTACCTGGTATTCGAATTCTGGTCTAAAAGGTATCTGGGCAGCTTCAGCGGAAGCTTTCCACCGGGGGCCATCGATCCCCGATACAACTGCCAGCTGTTCTGCATTCGGGAGAAGCTGGACCGCCCGCAGCTCGTAGCGACCAGCCGGCACGTCTCGTGCGGTGGCCTGGAGCTGAGGCATGTCACGTGGAACGGCAGTGCGCTCTCCGGCGAGAGCGATGTGGTCGCCCGGGATGCGTACACCCTTTACATCTCTGAGCCGGACGGATACATATTTCAGGATTTCCGCTGTGAGGGAGCCAGAGTCGCGTACAATCAGAGGAAGGGCCCGGTACGGACCGTCCGCCTGCTGTCCGACCAATCCGGAACCATCACCTGGTCCGCCCGGTTCGAGAAAGGCTCCCCCAATGGTCCGCCCGCGATGGCTCCTGAGTACAGGGTGGTTTCGCCGAACGGGTTAGTGACCGTCACCGTGACTACAGGCCGCAATATCAGCTATGCCGTCTCTTTCGGGGGCAGGGAGCTGGTATCGGTCTCGCCGATCTCGATGACCGTGACCGGCGGGAGAGTCCTAGGCCGGCGGCCGGTTGTGGTGAACGAGAGCCGCCGCACGGTCGATAAGATCATCAGGCCAGTCGTCCGTGAGAAGGCTGCGGAGATCCGCGATGCGTTCTCCGAACTCTCCCTTGAGTTCAGGGGGGAATACGGACTGGATGTGAGGGCCTATGACGATGGGGTGGCATATCGCTTCAGGACCGCTATGTCGGACGATCAGACGGTGGTCTCGGAGGAATTCACGATCAACTTCACTTCCGACCACAGCGTCTACTTCCCGACCGAGGAGAGCTTCCTGACTCACTCGGAGCGGCTCTACGAACAACCTGTATTGAGCGAGATCCCACCAGAGAAAATGGCCAGCATGCCTGTCCTGGTGGATGTCGATGGGGGTCCGAAGGTAGCGATCACGGAGTCGGACCTGCGCGATTATCCGGGCATGTACCTTGCCGGCACGGGCGGCACCGCACTCCGAGGTGTTTTTCCGGCCTACCCGCTTAAGGAAGAACAGGTCGGGGACCGCACGGTCCGGGTGGTGGAGCGTGCGGATTATATCGCCCGAACGAGCGGTGAGCGCACCTTCCCCTGGCGGATCCTGATAATAGCCCGGGAAGATGCCGACCTCATCGAAAACACCATGGTCTACAGGCTGGCGCCGAAGCTCGAGCTCGTTGATACCTCCTGGATCCGTCCGGGCAAGGTGGCCTGGGACTGGTGGAACGCCAACAACATCTACGGAGTGGATATCCGGGCCGGTGTGAATACCGAGACCTACAGATACTACATCGATTTCGCGGCCGACCACGGTATCGAATACGTGATCCTGGACGAGGGGTGGTACGGGCTCGGCGACCTCTTCGACATCAATCCGGAAATCGACATGGAGGAGTTGCTCTCCCACGCCAGGGATCGGGGCGTAGGTATTATCCTCTGGGTGGTCTGGAAGACGCTTGATGATCAGCTGCAGTCTGCGCTGGACCAGTTCGAACGCTGGGGAGTGGCCGGCATCAAGGTCGACTTCATGCAGCGAGACGACCAGCTGATGGTGCATTACTACTGGAAGATCGCCGCCGAGGCCGCGAAGCGGCGCCTGCTGGTGGACTTCCACGGTGCGTACAAGCCGGCCGGATTACGTCGGGCTTACCCGAATGTACTGACCCGTGAGGGGGTACGCGGGCTCGAGAACAGCAAGTGGAGTGAGCATCCGACACCTGAGCACAACGTCACACTTCCCTTTACCCGGATGCTCGCGGGGCCGGTGGACTATACACCCGGGGCGATGATCAACGCCCAGGAGAAGAATTTCCACCCGGTTTTCACGCGCCCGATGAGCCTGGGGACCCGGTGCCACCAGCTGGCCATGTACGTCGTTTTCGAGAGTCCGTTGCAGATGCTCGCGGATTCCCCTTCCAACTACCTGCGGGAGCCAGAATGCCTGAGGTTCCTGTCGGCGGTGCCGACGGTCTGGGACGAGACCCGGGTACTGGCGGCGAGAGTGGGGGACTACATAGCTCTGGCGCGCCGGCACGGAGACGAGTGGTACATCGGTGCCATGACCGACTGGACGCCACGCGAGCTGGCGCTGGACCTGTCCTTTCTGGGAGAGGGAGCGTTCTGCATCGAGATCTTCGAGGATGGGGTCAACGCGGATCGAAACGCAATTGACTACCGCCGGGTTGAAAAAACGATAACGGCTGACGAACGCCTGACGATAAGTCTCGCTCCCGGCGGAGGCTGGGCCGCCCGCATCACGCCCCGGGTCCCGCCCCGCGCCTTTTCCTGCACCTTAAATGCGGTTCACTACAGGGGCGATCCCTGAATATCGAGATTGGTGAGGCCGGCTTGCCGGGCATACTCCACGACCTCGGTGTATTCTCTGCGAGTTATTCTCCGGGAGATTTCGGGATACTCAAAAGCTTTGTGCATCGGTCTGTACTGGGACATGATGTTGAAATACGTGTTCTTTGGTAGGTTTTCCGCTATCCAGTCAATAACCTTTTTTGTTCCGCTGACCCCGTTCGGCATGACCAGATGGCGTATCATCAGTCCCCTGTACATGAGCCCGTCGTCGGCTGGTTCTGCGACTCCCACCTGGCGGTGCATCTCGAGCAGAGCTGTTTTTGTAAGTTCCGGGTATGTACCCGCGCCGGAGGAATATTTCGATGCCATTTCTCCGTCTGCATACTTGAAGTCGGGCAGGTAAATGTCTACGATGCCGTCGAGCTTTCTCAGGATCTCCAGGCGCTCCCATCCGCAGGTGTTATAGACAAGAGGAAGTCTCAACCCTTTACCGGCTGCGACATCAAGCGCGAGAACAATGTGTGCTGAGTAGTGGGTTGGGGTCACCACATTGATGTTATGACATCCTATTTCCTGCAGGTGCAGCATCATATCGGCCATATCTTCGACGCTTCTGGGCTCACCCGCTCCCCCCTGACTTATCTGCCAGTTTATGCAGAAGACGCATCTCAGACCGCAGTTGGCGAGGAATACGGTGCCGGAACCCCCACTGCCGACCAGAGATCTCTCTTCCCCGAAATGCGGGTGATGTGCTGCAATCTCCAGCTGGGAGGTGGACCCGCAGAATCCCTTATTTCCATCGAGCCGCATGGCGCCGCACTGTCTGGGGCAGAGCCTGCAGCTCTCCATCACACTCCAGAGTTCTTCCCCGAGCGCTTTGAGCTCTCCACCTCTGTGCAGTCTCAGATACCCGGGTTCGAAATCCGGAGCGATCTGGGGTGCCGATTTCGCCTTTTGTCTACATCCGGCAATGATGGATGTAAAACCGGGACCGAAACTTGACATGGCCAAGAGGGATAATGATGCAATGAACTTTCTTCTTGAACGTCCCTCCATGCTGTATCTCCTCCTATAGTCAGAAGTCGATATGAATCGTCCTTCCCCAGCTTATCACATCCCTGTGCCTTATTCTACAGCACCTTACGGAGTGGTGAGGCGAAGCCCGTTGTATCCTGAGAGAATAAGTGTTGTATGTTAAGGCCTGCAGGATACTCGCCGTTATGGAGATAGAAATGCTCGATCCTTCTCAGGCAAACCTGTTCGAACCGCTCGACCCTATCATGACGAGCGAAACGCTTGACGAACTCCACTCATTGGTAATGGAGTGCACACGTTGTCCCGATCTGGCGGAGTATCGGAGGCTGGCGGTCCCCGGCGTAGGACCGGTTGGAGCCTGCGTGTTCTTCATCGGCGCAGCACCGGCTCGCTGGGAGGACCAGCAGGGCGAGCCCTTCGTCGGGGCGGCGGGTGTCTATCTCAACGAGCTTCTTCAGGAGATCGGACTCGAAAGGTCACGGGTCTTCATCACCAACGTCGTGAAGTGCCGGACACCTGACGACCGGGATCTGAGAGCTTCGGAGATAAGGAGTTGCGCGCCTTATCTCGAGCGGCAGCTCGTCCTGGTTGATCCCGACCTGGTTGTACTATTAGGCCGGGTGGCCCTGGAGTGGTTTTTCCCCGAGGACAAGATCACGGAGGTTGCCGGCGAGCTCCGCCGTAAGGTGATTGGAAGGCGCGAGTTCTCCTTCCTTCCCCTGTTGCACCCGGCGCTCGGGCTCCGTCGGGAGGAAATGAAGGTGGAGATCGAGCGACAATTCCAGAGGATCAGAGAGGTGCTGGACGAGCTGTGAGTCAGCCCAAGAACCACAGGCGGGAGTAGTGTGTTTGTGCATCCTTTAACCTGCGGGTGTATATGAAAACCCGACCGACATCCCGGGTACTGGCGGTTCTGGCGATCTGTACCGGCCTGATCCTTCTTCTGGAGGGTTATGGGTATCTGAGCGGTATCTACCGTCTCTGGCCGTTGTTCCCATTCATTCTTGGAACCGGCTTCATCTTCCTCTTTCTGAGAAACCGGTCCGACACCACCATTGTTGTCGTAGGGACCTACTTGGTTTGCGCAAGTATTCTCTTCTTCGTCCTCAACTTCACCACCTGGGCCCTCCTCGCCGACCTCTGGCCGCTCTTCATCGGTTTCCTTGGGCTGTCGTTCCTCACCGCCGTTATCTGGGGAGGGAAACGCGGGGTCTTCATTCTTATCTCATGCTTTCTCATACTCCTCTGCGGCGTGTTCCTGCTTGTGTTTACTGTTGATTCCCGCCTCTGGCCGATCACCCTTGTCCTGTTCGGCGCCTGTCTCCTGCTCATCGGACGGTTCGACAGGAAGGAGCTCACCAGGAGGATGCCTGAATCAGTGGACGGCTGAGGAAAACCGTTCTTGGAAACTGGAAACTGGAAACTGGAAACTGGAAAGTGAAGCGAAATGAGAGACAAGGTCATCATCATTGAACCACGTGGCGGGCCGGCAAACGTCTTCGCCGACTATCTCCACCTCCCCCTCATGGGCACTCTCTACCTCGGCACGATCCTTAAGCAGGCGGGATACGATGTTAGGATCCTGAACGAGAACTTCCTGGGCCGGGATGTGGCCTTGAGTGAGCTCGATGCGGATTACCTCCTGCTGAGCCTTCTTACCCCCACCGCCGAGCGCGGATACGAACTGGCCAGGACATTCCGCAAACTCAATCCCCATTCGAGGACCATCATCGGGGGTATCCATCCCTCCTTCCTGCCGGACGAAGCAGCCTCGTACGCCGACCATGTGGTCACTGGAGAAGGGGAAGCGGTGATCGTTGATCTGCTCAAATACGGCAGCGACGAAAAGGTCATCACGGGATCCCGGATAGAGAATCTGGATGATGTTCCGATTCCCGATTTCAGTCTCCTGGTGAACAGGGACAAACTCCGGATCACGCCGACAATGACCTCCCGGGGGTGTCCCTTCGACTGCAACTTCTGTGCAGTCACTGAGATGTTCGGCCGCGGTTACCGGACCCAGTCACTGGAAAGGACGATCGAGGAACTCGGGCGGATCCAGACACGTCGGGTCTTTATCTACGATGACAACTTCGCGGCCAATCCGAGGAGAACCCACGCTCTCCTGGATCGGATGATCGAACGGTCATTCGCGTTCAAATGGTCTACCCAGGTACGTGCCGACGTCACAAGAGATCGCGAACTCATCGCCAAAATGTACCGGGCGGGTTGCAGTCGGGTGTACATAGGATTCGAATCCATCAATCCCGCAACTCTGGTACACCTCAATAAGAAGCAGTCTCCCGAGGACATTCAGGATGCGATCCGGACATTCCATGCCAACAACATTAGCATCCACGGCATGTTCATGTTCGGAAGCGATGAAGATCACGAGTCCGTTTTCCGCCAGACCGCATCATTCTGCAGGAAGAACCGGCTCAACTCGGTCCAGTTCTTGATCCTCACCCCTCTGCCGGGAACAGCATTCTTCAAGCGGATGGAGGGGGAGAACCGGCTTCTCCACCGAATGTGGCAGTATTACGATGGGATGCATTCGGTTTTCCGCCCCCGGCATGTCACCGCGTTAGAACTCCAGGAAGGAGCGCTCGAGGCGTTCGAGGATTTCTACTCCTACCTGGGTCTCCTGAACGATTCGATCAATATTTTCTTCGAGACCGCCCAAGGACTGGCCACGTCTTTCATCTCGGGAATCAGGATCCCCTCACTGGAAAACTCCCTTATCAAGTTGCAGGCCAAGGTCATCATCAGGAAGTGGAAGGGGATGAATAAGGACTATCTCTCCTACCTGAAGAGGCTGAGGCATGCTGCTTCGGTGAATAGTATCCCCTGAAATGCAGATAAACGCCCACCAGGTATCACCCGCGGAGGTGAGGAGCAGCTTGTGAAAACAACGATGGTTATCCCATCCTACTGGAGGCGTGAGAGCTCTCAGCCAACTAGAGAGACGGATGCGATCTACGATCACCCCACTCCACTCGATGAGGATGGGACGCTCGGCAGGGCGCTCGAAAGCCTCCGCATTCTTGAAGATAGGGATTTCGAACTCGTTGTGATCGCAGCCGCCACCGCTGGTGAGATAGAAGAGAGAGTGGAAGAGAAAGTCTCTCGTATTATCTCATCCACTCCCTGCGATGTAGCCGTCCACCTCTTCAGTCACTCGCACCTCAAGCGGGTTCATGAAGTAATGCGGGATACCGGCAACGGGGACTCTATTGATCTCCTTCAGCTCCGGGGATACTCCAACATCCGGAATCTGTGCCTCTTCCTGCCTCATATTCTGGGTTCCGATATCGTTATTCTCGTCGATGACGACGAGGTCTTTGAAGATCCTGCTTTTGTGGGCAAAGCCCGGGAGTTCATAGGTCAAACCATCGACGGGGTGTTCGTCGGCGCGGTGGCCGGGTACTATCTCCAGCCCGATGGGGACTGGCGGGTCAAAGAGGGGAAGGAGCTCTGGGCGGAGCACTGGGACAAGCTGGAGAGGATGAACGAAGCTTTCGAGCTTATTCTCGGCACGGGTCCGCGGCTGAAGGAAACACCCTTCGTCTTCGGCGGGAACATGGTTGTCCATAGAGATGTTTTCACGCGCATCCCCTTCGATCCCTATATCACGAGGGGGGAGGATATCGATTTCCTGATCAATATGAGGATGTTCGGCTACAGGTTCTTCCTGGATAACACACTTTCTATCAAACATCTGCCGCCCCCCAAGACCCACCCGATGTGGAAACGGCTCCGTGAGGATATACTCCGTTTCGTCCGCGAAAGGGCGAAGCTCCGCGATCAGGAACACGTGGAAGGTATGGTCCACATCACTGCGGAGGAGCTGGACCCCTATCCCGGAGCGTTCTTAAAGGATGATCTCGAGGATAAGATCGCCGGTGCGTGTACGATCCTCGCAGACCACTACCGGTCCGAAGGGAAGGAAACCGACGCTCTGGAGGCCCTGAAAAACATAGAAATCTCTCGTGAAGAGGCTCTCGGGGGGGAGAACACTTTCCATCGCCTTCTGCACATCCAGGAATTGTGGGAGGAGATGATGGGGTTATCCACTCGCGCGGAAATACGGCAGAGATTGAGAGGTATTCTATGAGCCTGCCGGAGAAGCCCGGCAAGCTGCACGGTTATTAACGGAGGACCGAGATTGAACCTGCTCATTATTCCTAAGGTATTTCCAAGGGCGAACGTCATCGGAGGCCCTATCCTCATCCATCACAGGATCAAGAACCTGTCTGAGATCGGCTACCGGATAACTGTCCTGGCACCCGCCTCTTCAGTAGAGGACCGTAAAGACAGCAGCCTCGAGCCGTACTGCGAAGAGATCATACTTGTCGACTCGCCCGGAAGGAGAACCCCCGATGAAGTGAAGGAACTCGAGACTGAGCTCAAACGCCCGCCATTCTTCCTCTCGGGCGACGGTGGCTATGATCCGCGGTTCGACGAGACCTTCAGATCCCTGCTGGCAAATCGCTCCTTCGATGCGATCATCGCCGAGTACTCGATGATGGGCCAGTATCTTGAAGGAGCAAGAGAGATCATCCCTCCCGGCACCTTGACGATCATTTCAGTTCACGAGTGCTATACACAAGCGTTCAGGCAACGAGTGGATAAGGGTGAGCATATCGAAGAAGAGACAATCGAGAAGCTCTTCGAGTACGAGTTCAGCATGTATCGGTCGGTTGATCGTGTACTGTCCCTGACACGCGAGGATATGGAGGTCCTTATCCAACTCGTGCCGGAACTTAGAGCGAAGACGTGCGTGGTCCCGCATGGCGTCGATACAGATTTTTACACTCCTCCTCCCGCGAGATCCTGGGAGACAAAGAACATCCTCTTCCTCGGCAATTTCCGGCATTACCCCAATGTCAACGCGGTGCAGAACTTCATGACACACTGCTGGGCAAAGATAACAAGAGAGGTACCAGAGACCACTTTCCACGCCATCGGATTCGATCCTCCCCCGGAACTCCTCGCCCTTGGAGAGGACCGCATCATCGTCAGGGAGGGGGGAGCGCATTCAGATGTGAGGGAAACCTATTGGGGAAGCGATATCTTTGTCGCTCCCATCGAACTCGGAGGGGGATTCCGGGGGAAGATGCTCGAGGCCCTCGCCTGCGGGCTTCCTATCATCTCTACCAGCCTTGCCGCATTTGGTATCGACCCGGTAAATGGCGAAGAAATGTTCGTTACCGACGATTATGGTGAGTTCACCGAATACGTGATCAGGCTTCTCAAGGACATCCGGCTTAGAAAGGCTGTAAGTTCCCGGGCTCGAGCCCTCGCTGAACGCTTCGACCACCAGAACGCTGCCAGGAAACTGCATGAGGTGATCCAGGCCTACCACGGACAGTAGTAACACACCTGTCTGGCAGGATCTGTGGAGTCTGGGCTCAAGAGCTGGAGCGATAGGATGAGCAGCAGAAGAGTACTGTTAGCCGCCGCATTCGTGACGGTGGCGCTGTGTTCGGCATGCGCCCTGTTCAAGTATGCACAAAAGTTATCCGTAAGAATCTTCGAGGCCGAGCTGGTACTGCCGACCTATGAAGTGGACCGACCCGATCCGAACCCACGGTTCTATCAGGGTCGGGCTTATCAGGGGGCCCAGGGTCGGGTCTATCCCTATCCGATGCTCGACCAGCTTACCGATAACAGGGTGGAGAAGGCCTATCGGGCGGTCTATTTGGAAAACGCATACATCCGGGTCTGCGTGCTGCCCGAAATCGGTGGCAGGGTGTTTGAGGCAGTGGACAAGACCAACGGTTACGATTTTCTCTATCGCCAGCATGTGATCAAGCCAGCTCTGATCGGAATGTTGGGAGCTTGGATTTCGGGTGGCATTGAGTGGAACTTCCCCCATCACCACCGTGCCAGGGCCTTCATGCCTATGGACCATATGCTGGAGGAGAATCCCGACGGCAGCAAGACGGTATGGCTGTGGGAACTGGACCTGCGCCACCGGATGCAGTTCACCGTGGGCATCACCCTCCACCCGGACAGGTCCTATTTCGAAGCTACGATCCGACCCTATAACTCTACCCCGTTGGTCCAATCCTTCCTCTGCTGGGCGAACCCGTCAGTGCATGTCGGGCCGGACTACCAGGTTATCTTTCCTCCAGGCACCCAATATGCCGTCTACCATGGTAAGAATCAGTTCGCCACATGGCCTGTGGCCCAGGATTCCTACCGCGGGATCGACTACCGGGGTGTAGATCTCAGCTGGTGGAAGAATCATCCATCTCCGATTTCCTTCTTCGCCTGGAACTACCTGGACGATTTTCTAGCTGGTTATGACCATGGCCTGGATGCCGGCGTTGTCTACGTGGCCGACCATCAAATCGCACCCGGGAAGAAGTTCTGGGAATGGGGACCGGGTCCTCAGGGCAGGATGTGGGACCTGATCCTCACCGAGCAGGACGGCCCCTATATAGAGCTTATGGCGGGCGTGTATTCCGATAACCAGCCCGACTACAGTTGGTTGCAGCCGTACGAAGCCAAGCGGGCAAGCCAGTTCTGGTACCCTATCCGTGAGATCGGCGGTGTGAAGTGTGCGACGCTCGAAGGCGCAGCAAATCTCGAGTTAGCCGGACAGGACTCAACGGGCCGGCGTACCGCGAAGATCGGGTTCAACACCACCAGAGCGCACCACCGTGCTCAAGTGCGTCTGAAGGCGGGGGAGATCGTTCTTTACGAGGAGGTGATCCGGATTGATCCGGCAAGGCCCTACATCAATGAAGTGCCTCTGCCCGCCCGGGTGGATACCACCGATCTTCACCTCTCACTCCTCAGCCGTTCCGGTGATGTATTGGTGGCTTATCGAACTGCAGTACGCAGGACGGAGCCGATGCCCGGTACAGTTACGCCGCCTCAGCCGCCTGGAGTGATCGAGACAGTGGAAGAACTCTACCTGACCGGGCTGCGTCTGGAGCAGTTCCACAACCCATCGATGGATCCGGAGCAGTACTATTTGGAGGCGCTGCGCAGGGATCCCGGACATATGCGTGCGAACACAGCCCTCGGAATCCGCTGCTTGCGGCAGGCCCGATTCAGGGAGGCGGAGGAGCGACTGCGCATTGCGGTGGCGAGGGCTACGGCCAACCATACCAAAACCAGGGATGGTGAGGCCCTCTATTATCTGGGACTCGCACTCCAGTTCCAGGACGAGGTCGAGGCGGCCTGTGATGCCTTCTCCCGGGCCACGTGGAGCCAGGCATTCTGCTCGGCGGCCTCCTACCATCTGGCGCAGATCGCCTGTCTGCAGGGCGACCACAAGACCGCACTGATACATCTCGACCGCTCTATTGCGACTAACACCTGGAACTGCTGTGCCCTGAATCTAAGGGCGGCTGTGCTGAGGCGACTGGGGAAACTGGAAGCTGCAGCCGTTCAGATCGAAGAGGTTCTGAGGTCTTCACCCCTCAACCTTTGGGCCTGGCACGAGCGCCTTTTAGTCCACCGTGCCCGAGGAGATGGACGAAAGGCAACGCATGCCCGCCAGTCACTCCTTACGAGGCGGTGGCCTGGATCCGTACCTGCGGATGGTCCCCGTCCCTGGGAGGAGGCCGCTGCCTGGCTCGAGGCTCAGTCGTTCCTTGAGGTGGCCGGGAGCTACATCCAGGCGGGGTTGTGGAGTGAAGCGATCGGCATCCTCTCCGTGCTCACCGAACCTGAGGGGGGCGAAGCCAATACATACCCGATGTGCTGCTACTACCTGGGATACTGCCACGACCGGGCGGGCAGAGTCGGAGAGGCGCTCGACTGGTACCGGCGGGCTGCGAAAATGCCGCACGCCTACTGTTTTCCCTTCCGGCTGGAATCGATCGAGGTTCTACATGCAGCACTCAGGCTGCATCCGGAGGATGCCCGTGCCCATTACTACCTTGGCAATCTTCTCTACGAACTACAGCCGGAAGCGGCGGTCAGGGAATGGGAACTGGCCCGCGATCTGGAGCATGGCCGGGAGGGCGGCACCCCTACTCTCTACAGGAACCTGGCTCTCGCCTATACCCGGTTGGCACAGGACCTGCCCGGGGCGATCGCCAGTATGGAGCGGGCCATCGCCCTGGACAGCGGCGATCCACGGCTCTTCTACGAGCTGGACCTCCTCTACGAATCGGGCGGTGTCACACCCGAACGGAGACACGCCCTCCTCGAGGCGC
>Ga0114919_10003269_pt1 | contig 13085 bp, 12 predicted proteins | sample BlataG_FD_88682 | JGI IMG/M metagenome (GOLD analysis project Ga0114919, IMG submission 88682) | Deep subsurface microbial communities from Black Sea to uncover new lineages of life (NeLLi) - Black_00105 metaG | ecosystem: Environmental > Aquatic > Marine > Oceanic > Sediment | place: Atlantic... | reverse complement strand
GGAAATCCGCACCATGATTACCCTCGGCGAAAGGGAGGGCACGGTGGAGGAATCCGAGGCTGAGATGCTGCATAAGGTATTCGACTTTGGCGGCCGGCCCGTCCGCGAGGTTATGGTGCCCCGACCCGAGGTCGTCTCCATCGAGCAGGGCGCCACCATTTCCGACTTCCTCGCCCTATATGCCGAGTCGCCGCTCTCCCGCTTCCCCGTCTACCAGGAAAACATGGATAACGTGGTCGGCATCCTCTCTGTCAAGGACGTGCTCATGGCCGAAGCCAAGGACACCATTACCAGTGACAGTACCATTGACGAACTGGTCCGCCCCGCCTACTTCGCCCCGGAGACCAAGCGCATCAACGAGGTCTTCGCCGAAATGCGGGACAAGAACTTCCGCATGTGCGTCGTCGTCGATGAGTACGGCGGTACTGCCGGCATTGTCAGCCTGAGCCGACTGGTCGAGGAAATCGTCGGTGAAGTGGGTGATGAGCTGGCGGAAGTGGAAAAAGACTTTGAGGTCATAAACGAATATACCTTCCAGGTTGACGGCAGCATGCGCATCGAGGAAGTGAACGAAGAGATGGAGCTCGACCTGCCGGAAGGCGACTATGAGACCGTGGCCGGTTTCGTCCTTCATCTGCTGGGGCACATACCGAGACAGAATGAGCAGCTGCGATACAAAGGTCTGAAGCTGGTGATTACAGAAATGCGCGGCCTTAAAATCGAGAAAATCCTGCTCACCAAGGAAAAGACTGGTAGCAACGGCCGGACTGGCCCGTCAGGGCAGAAAAGAGAAACCAGCCAATCTTGAAGTACAAAGACAATGCAACGCTTGCGCATTAAATTCCGCCGTGGCGAAGAGGCGAAGTACATTTCTCACCTTGATATCATGCGCCTGTGGCAGAGAGCGCTTAACCGCGCCGGCATGGCGCTGGCCTATTCCGAGGGATTTCACCCCCACCCCAAAATCTCGCTGGCAGCACCTCTTGCCCTTGGAGTCACCGGCGAAGCCGAACTGATGGATATCGCCCTGTCCAGGCAGGTCTCGCCGCCTTTTTTCACCGCGGCGGTAAATCAGCAATTGCCCGCTGGCTTCGAAATTCTTCAGGTGGTCCAAATCGCCGAGACTTTGCCATCGCTGCAGTCGCAGGTTCGCTTTGCCGAATACACCGTGGCGCTGGAGATGGATAAACAACAGAAGGAGATAGAGTCAGCAATAACCTCGCTTCTTTCCCGGGAACACCTTCCCTGGGTGCACCAGCGAGATACCGGCCCGCGGCACTACGACCTCAGGGCACTAATCGATGATATCTGGCTGGTCAGCTGTCAGGGCAGGCGCGGCACCATCGGGATGAGGCTGCGCTGCGATAGCAGCGGAGCGGGAAGGCCTGAGCAGGTGGCCGCCGCTCTGGGTTTTGCCGAGCCGCCGATATCAATTCAGCGCACCAAGCTTATTTTGAGCGCAAACTAGGTTGCCGATTTGGTCATGAAACAAGAGCGTATTTCCACATTGCCCGAGCGAGTTGACAAGTTCATCGCTGAACACCATCTGATTCCAGATGAGCGTAAACTGGTGGTGGCGGTATCCGGCGGGCCTGACTCGGTCTGCCTCCTGCATATTTTGGTCGGGCTGCGGGAGAAACTGGGTATCACTCTGCACGTAGCTCATCTCAACCACGAGCTGCGCGGCGATGAATCCGATGCCGACGCCAGTTATGTCGCTGACCTGGCGCAAAGGCTGGACTTGCCATGCACCGTGGAACGGCGTGATGTGAAAGCCTATCAAAGAAGCAAACGCCTTTCACTGGAAGAGGCGGCACGGGAAGTGCGTTACCGCTTTATGGCCGAAGTTGCGCAAGCGACCGGAGCCAAAGCCGTGGCGGTGGGGCATACCCTTGATGACCACATTGAAACCATCCTGATGCACTTAATCCGGGGCAGCGGCACGCGGGGACTGCGGGGACTTCAGCCCTCCGGCACATGGCGTTTTGGCAAGCTGGCTCTGACCGTTATCCGGCCGCTGCTGGAGGTAAATCGCAAAGAGACGGCCGCTTACTGCCGTCATTACCGACTCAAGCCCCGCCTTGATACCTCAAATCTGTCGCTGTCACCGCTGAGGAACAGAATCCGCCAGCAGCTTATCCCTCTTCTCGAGAGCTATAATCCGCAGGTAAGCGAGGCCCTGCTCCGCACCGCCCGCATCGCTGCCGATGACCTGGTCGCTCTGGAAGAAGAAGCCCTGAAAATGGGCCGTAAAATCATTAAAGAACAGGAAAACACCGTAATTCTGGATAAAGAACGGTTTATCAGTTTACCTACCGCTCTGCAACGCCACTTATTAAGAGCGTCCATGGAAAAATTGCTCGGCAGCCTGATGGATGTAGAGAGCCGGCACATTGAAGAAATCATGACCTCGCTGCATAAGCCGGCGGGCAAGATAATCACCCTGCCCGATGGCCTAATCTTTGCTATAGAATATGGCCGCTATCTTCTGGGGAACAACCCCACCGCCCTGTCTCCATTCCCGTCTCTAGAAACCGAACATGCTCTACAGATACCGGGTATCACGGCGCTTCCCGGCTGGCAGGTCAAGGCCGATGTTATGGAACGAAAGCCGATTACCGAAGAGGGCAATAGCTGGACCGCATACTTTGACCTTGACCAGACGGGAGATAAACTGACCGTACGCCCGCGCTGCCCCGGCGACCGTTTTCAGCCCCTGGGCATGAGTCAGCCGAAGAAACTAAACGAGTTCATGATTGACAGCAAAATTCCACAGGCCTGGCGACGGCGGATACCGATTGTCTGCTCGCCGGAGCTCATCATCTGGGTAGCTGGCTGGCGTATTGACGAACGAGTGAAGGTGACCGCAGACACAAACCAATTTCTGCGTTTAGAATTTAAAAGGATTTAATAATTTTCTTCAAAGTATTAAAGGAGTTATTTTTATATACGCTTTCCTAAGAAGTAAATCTCATATGGGGTGTTTAAGAGGGGCGAAGCCCCTCTCTTTAAATATTATTCCCCCCTCTCCTTTGAAGAGGGAAGTGCAGAATTTATGTTAAGCGGCGCAAAGTCAATGTAGTGCATAAAAAGTCAGTTTTCTTTTAGTGAGGTTGGTAATTAATGAACATTCGCTACGTGATAAACATAGCACGGTTAAAACATCCCAGGGCATATTATGGTAAGATTATCGATATGACGGAAGTGCCTACCATTATTTGTGGCTAACGCGCAATCATAGTGTCGAGCACATGCAGCTATCCATATGTCTGAGTCCTCCATTGAGTGTCCCTTAATCTCACACTCGCTACGTATTCTAGCCCATTGTTGGCATATCAAATAATCCCATGGAAGAACTACATAGTTCTTGATTTGATTCTCAAGTCGTGTTATGCGTGTCTCCCCCCATCCATCTTTGTAAGCCCCATAATATAGCTGCCCCACAGTCACGAATGATAGGGAGAGTGTTCTATGCATGAAAAAGGGGCGGAAGAATTCGGCTCGCGTGTCGCCCTTAAAGGTGTACGAGAATACATCGGTATCGACAACGATTCTATTCTTGGTTAAATTGCTTGGAGTTATCAATGCTTCAACTTCCCTGAACAGCCTGCAAGAATGAGTCAAAGTCAGCATCTTCAGGCCAGTTACCTACTAGTTTTTCCCAATCTTCGAGCGGATAGATACCCTGTTCTATTGCTAGTTCGTCAAAAGTTTTTGGTCGCCAAAAAGTAGAAATGGGTGGCAAAGATACGGGTATTGCTGACGGCTCCTCGATTGATTCAAGGTCACGCACAAACAACGAATGGATTTTGTTCGTTGAAGGGTCAATATTAACCTCTCCGTGTACTCGAACAAATCTGCGCAAATTCCTAATAATGGCTGGAATCATTTCTTCTTCAAAAGAGCATAAAATGGGTGCATCGGCAGAAGGATGCAAACGACAACGAAGAGAGCCTTCTTTTAGTTCAGCCATCAATAGGCGCCCCTCAACTTGTGCCCATCCTTGTTCAATTTTGCGAATCTTGGAGACAATGCGTTCTCTCACCGGTTTATCATATTCAGCCCTCGAAGTTGGTACGTGTTCAATTGCCGAGATGTGAACAACATCTATTCCTCTGTCAAGAATTCGTCCAGCCTCCCGCAAGGCAGTCAGCACTCCACCATCGAACCCTTCTGGTAAAGGAACATCTTCCCCATCCTTCGCTATTTTTACTAAACCATCGGTCAATTTAAAAACAGCTTGTTGACCAAGGTCAAACCCTGGAAGCAAGGTTTCCTCACGCCGCAAGTTCAAATCGACTTTTACGCTTCCACTGGTCATAGCTACAAATTCTAGCGCTGTTAACGCTTGGAAGACTCTTGTAGGTCGGCCAATCCGAATACCTGTTCCAGTTTCTAGAACATTGCTAACTCTTTGAATAGCGACATCCAGATTAGTCACAAATTGAGATAGGTCTTCCCAAAGGATGCTTCGATTTTGAACAGATGGACCCTCAAAATGCAGTTGAAGAAGTGGTTTTGTGTTGTTGTTCATAGCCTCTTGACCTCCATCACAAATAATGATATACTATCTGTGAGTGAGGAAGGCTCTACGACTACCGCCATAGTTGTGAGCATCCTACCTCCAGTCAAGACGTATTGATAGAGGTATTTATACAACCTAATTACAAACTATAACAGTAAGAGCCGTCTTAAATCAAGGTATTTAAGACGGCTCTTTGCTTTGCCTCCTCGGTTTATTCCAATAGGGGCTTTTACATTTGGGGCAAACACGGGGTTCACCTGTTCCGCTCCGTGGACGCCAGATATGCCCACACCGCTCACACTTGAAACCGGATACGTCTACCCTTGACATACTTATTATTATATTACTATTAATAATATCTGTCAAGTATATTTACTAAAATATTCTACTAAAAGGTATTGACATGGACTATACCATATGGTAATATACTATAACGTAAATATCTTAAGGAGGTGCCAAATGGAAGAACGTGATGAAAGAACCAGGCAGAATAACGACCGACGAGTTCGAACAGAAATTGAGGGAGCTCATAGACGAAGTTTTAGAACTCAGAAAAATGTGGGAACAAAGGCGTTTGGAGGCAGAGAACCAAGTCAAGTCTTTGGATACTAAACTTGCCGCTTATCAAGTTGCACTCAAAGATTATTGGGAACATCTGGACTTGCCGAACAAGCTAAAGTAAATGTATTGAAAAAATAAACAAACGCTCCCGTCCCCGGTCAAGGTAAACGAGAGCGTGACTAGGAGGCCCAGCGATGAACCACCCAGTCATTTCGGATTATACAGGAGATTCGGTATTCAGTCAAAGCTCAGCGCGTCAAAACTACCAGCAGAAAAACGGGGATACCATTGCCCAGGACCTTAGGGCCGTGATAAACAGCCTCGTAGACAATGAGTTCCGTCATGATATTCATAGAATGAAGCATCAAGTAGGGGCTGGTTACCTAGCCGAGTCTATGTGGAAGGCGTACTTGCTGAGTTTCATTCTTAACATGCACTGCACGAATGACCTGATCAGGAGGCTGGAGGAGAATCCGAGTTTCATTGACATCTGCGGGTTCAACATGGACAAACCTCTGCCTAGCCGATGGGCATTTGACCGATTCGTAACGACGCTGAGTGAATATCCCCATGCAATCGAAAGGGTGCTCGACAAGGCGGTCACCCAACTTCAGCAACAGTTGCCTGAATTTGGCATGACTGTCGCCGTCGACTCTACTCCTGTGAGGAGCCATTCAAATCCCAACAGAAAGATGAGGTCTGACTCTGAAGCCGGTTTCATAGTCAAGGAAGGGATCGCCCGCAAGACGTGGAAGTGGGGCTACAAGCTTCACCTAATCGTTGATACAGCATGGGAGGCACCGATTGCCTGCGATGTCACCTTGGCACGACAATCTGACGTCGCTCATTTGATACCATTGATAGGCATGGCCAAGCAAAGACTTGCCTGGTTTAGACCTTGGCATGTGGTGGCAGACAAAGGATATGATGCTGGATACAACTACAAGGCTATTCATGACATAGGGGCAATTCCGATTATCAAGATGAAGGACAAACAGCAGAGCGAAGGCAGGTATTCGATTGACGAGTTGGGCATTCCGCATTGCCAATCTGGTTTGCCACTTCTACTTAAGGACCATGACAAGAAAAAGGGGCTGAGATACGTCTGCCCTCACCGGGCAGGCAAGGCCGACTGTTCCTTGTTTCATGAATGCGCGCTCAAAGTCGTCTGGATCAGGCCGTACTGGGAGTACCGGAAACTGTGCTCGATTCCGAGAGACAGCAAGGAGTGGAATACAATTTACGCTGAAAGAACCGCAGTGGAAAGAGTCAACTCGAAGCTCAAAGAACACCGGAGGCTTAATTCCCATTGCCACCGGGGGCTGGCAAAGGTAAGGCTTCACTGTCTTATGAGTGTGCTCTCTCTTGCAACAACAGCCCTAGCAGAAGCAAATATCAATAATATTGATAGGGTAAGAGCTTGCACACGTAGAATCGCTTAAACTATTATAATAGTAGCAAGTAGAAAGGCGTACAAAGTGGGTGACATAGATTTATTTACATACCGTCATATAGGCGAGCGGCGTTGCCTACCAGCGATGCAATTTGATTATTTGGAAAGCGACACCGGCAACTACTGGAGGATTTGGGGTGCCGATGATTTAATATATTTATATCGCATGGGGGAAGAGTTAAGTTCTAGAGATTACGAGACACGTGTAATGGAAGCTGGTTTAATGGTACGACGACTCGAATGTGCCCTTGTAATGGCTAAAGCTGGCTGGTTCCGTTTTACGCCTATCGCTGGGTGGAAATTTAGTGGATTAATAATAACAGATTCTTCAACTGTGGCATGTCAGTTAAAACAAGCCGAACCCAAAGATATTGGTGATGTGTTTGACTGGTTCCAAGCATTTTCCCAACACAATCTTCTTCGGCGAGCCGCTGAGGATGCCTACAATGCACTAACTATACCAACGGAAGCCATATTCTTTATGTACCGAGGATTTGAATGGTTAAAAAAATGCCTTAAGGTATCTTGGAAAGAGCTTGGTGCCATAATTCATGTACCACAACAAAACATCGACCATTTGAAAAAGATAGCAAACGACCCCGATTTGGCTGCCCGTCATGCGAGTGAGTCAGGGAAGAAATTACGCTTCGAACAAGGAGTTTGTACGGGCTGGATATGCGGTCTATTGCACGGCATTGTTCATGCTCGATGTCAAATAGATTCAGCCTATGCCAAAAAGGTAAAAAAACTTGGTGACCCTTGGCCTATCTAGTATTTTGACGAAGTTACTAGTACAATTGCTTAACATAAATTTTGCACTTCCCTCCTTTGAAGGAGAGGGGGATACAGGGGGTGAGGTAGAAAATAGTCTCTTCACATCACCCGCTTGAGCCTGGGGTTCGGTGTAATGCCGGGTATTCTCCCGCGTTTGGCAATCGGCTTGCCCTCTAGCTCGTGCAGGTCAGCGGTAAAATCAATCGGCCGGGCACTGCTGATATAGCTGCCAACACCGAAGCCATCAACCGGTGCCCCGTTATCCAGAAAATAGGTAATGCGTTCCGGGTCCAGTCCGCCGGTGACAAATATCTGCACTTTATTGTAGCCAGCCAGGTCCAGCCTGACCCTCACCTCTTTTACCAGGTCAACGGTAACCCCTCCCCTCTCTCCAGGAGTATCCAGCCGGACACTGTTCAGCCTTTCGCCAAGGGCTTCCGCCACGCGCAGGCTCTCTTCAGCCTCATCTTTGAAGGTATCCACCAGCGATATGCGCGGCACCTCGGACGGCATATATTTATCAAAAGCGACGGTCGCTTTGACCGTGTCGCCCATAACGATAATCAGGGAATGGGGCATGGTGCCCGATGGTTCAACGCCGGTAAGGTTGGCTCCGGCCGCACTGGAGCAGCCAACACAGCCGCCCACAATCGCCGAGTAATCCAGAATGCCCGACACCGAGGGATGAACGTGACGCGCCCCGAAGCTGATAATGGGCACGCCACGGGCCGCAGCGACGCACTCCCTGGCAGCCGTCGCGCAGCCACTGTAGTGAGACAGAATACCACACAGGGCAGTCTCATAAAGTCCGTAGCTCTGGTATGGCGCCGTGATGCGCAGCACCACCTCTCTGGTATCCATTGATTCACCCTCGCCGAGGGCCCAGACTTCACGCCTGTCCCTGGGCAAAACCCGGTCCAGCAATGCTTTCGCCTCTTCTATGCCGCAGAGCATCCCCGCCCGACTGGAAAAGACCTCCATGGTAGCCATCGGGTCGAGCCCCTCATGGCGCAGTATCTCGATGGTGCGGGCAAAATAAATGTCCGCGGTCTCTCCGGAAAGCACCGCTTCACTGGGCTGAAACTCAGGCTTTTTCATCTGGCTACCCTCCAACGCTGGTCAGCTTCGCCCCCAGCACCTTATCAATATGCTCCAGGGCAAACTGGTGCGCTTTTTCGTCCGGCGAGGCCACGCCGTCAACAGGCACCTCCACCAGATAATCGCGATTCCGGGCATCAGCAGCGGTATGCATAACGCAAATATCAGTGCATACTCCGCAAACAATTAATTTCTCGGGCTTGAGCTCCTTCAACCTGGCTTCCAAATCGGTGTTGAAAAAACCGCTGTAGCGCTTTTTGGGAATTATCTCACCGGGGTACCTGGCCAACTCCGGGATGACTTCCGCCTCCGGGGTGCCAGCAATGCAGTGCGGGGGAAACATCTTGAACTCGAGGTCATCCGGGTCGTGGTTGTCACAGATAAAATATATCTTCGAGCCTCTGGCATGTTCTTTCTCCAGCAGTTTCTGCACGCTCGGGATAATTTCGCGCGCTTTATCTCCAACATACAGCGGATGACCCGGCTCCATGAAGCACCGGAGCATATCAACCACGATAACCGCAGCAGCCATATGTCACATCCCACTTCTGATTCTAATGTTTAAAATGCCTTTCACCGGTAAACACCATGGCGATATTGTGTTTGTCCGCCGCCTTGATGGAGTCTTCATCCCTGATTGAGCCACCGGGCTGTATGATGGCGGCGACGCCACCCTCCGCCGCCGCCTCAACGACATCGTGGAAGGGGAACATGGCATCTGAGGCGAGCACGCTGCCTTTCGTCTTATCGCCGGCCTTTTCTCTGGCTATCTGGGCGCTGATGATACGGCTGGGCTGCCCGGCACCCATGCCAACGAGCGTTTTGTCCCTGACGAGCACAATGGCATTGGACTTTATGTGCTTCACCGCGCGCCAGGCAAAGAGCAGGTCTTTGACCTCGGCCTCGATGGGAGCACGCTTGGTCACCGTCTCCAGGCTGACGCTGTCCTCAGCCAGCGAATCGGAACTCTGGACAAGGAAACCGCCCCGCACGCGCCGGATATCTATATATCCTTCATGGGAGACGCCGTAGGTGGGCGGCATTTCCGCCTGCAGGATTCTCAGGTCTTTTTTACGTTTCAGCACTTCCAGCGCCTCTGGTCTATATTCAGGAGCGATGATTATTTCATAAAAGGTCTTACTCATCTCTTCCGCTGCCTCCCGGTCAACCGCCCTGTTTACGGCGACTATACCACCGAAGGCAGCCACAGGGTCGCCGCTCAGTGCCCGCCGGTAAGCCTCAGCAATATTATCATGGCTGGCCAGACCGCAGGGGTTGGTGTGCTTGATGACAGCTACCGTCGGCGCGGCGAAGTCGATAACCGCGCCCCAGGCGGCATCGGCATCCAGAATGTTGTTATAGGATAATTCCTTGCCATGAAGCTGTTTCGCCCAGGTGATGCCGGTGTCACGGCTCCCCCCGACTACCTGCTCGGCATAGAAGGCAGCCATCTGGTGCGGGTTCTCTCCGTAGCGGAGGCTGTAGCGCTTCTTCATGGCGATGGTCATCACATCGGGAAAGCCTTCTTCATCCTGCCTCAGATACTGAGAGATGGCGGTATCATACGCGGCCACGTGCTGAAATGCTTTCTGCGCCAGTTTTTGGCGTTCTTCCTGTGATAAGTCTCCCTTACCCAGCTTTTCCAGAATCACTACATAGTCCGCCGGGTCAACGACGACGATGACGGACGGGAAGTTCTTGGCCGCCGCCCGGAGCATGGTCGGCCCACCGATATCAATGTTTTCCAGCGCCTCTTCCAGGGAAACTCCTTCCTTGGCAACGGTCTGCACAAACGGGTAGAGGTTGACCGCCACCAGGTCAATTGGCTCAATGTTATTTTTCTTCAGTTCGTCCATATGCGCCGGTATATCGCGCCTGGCGAGCAGCCCGCCGTGCACCATGGGGTGCAGCGTTTTCACCCTGCCATCAAGAATTTCGGGAAACCCGGTTATCTCGGAAATGCTCTTCACCGGCACGCCCGCCTCGGCGATTGCCTTCTTGGTGCCGCCGGTGCTGAAGATTTCAAAGCCTAATTTGTTTAAACCCCGGGCAAATTCAGCAACACCTGCCTTGTCAGAAACGCTGATAATTGCTCGCATTAATACCCCCGCTTAGTTATTTCTATTTGTTTTCTTACCTAACACCTGTACGCCTCTCCCTGAGAGAAGAAAAAGAATCCCAGACGCCAACAGTGGCAGGCTCAACGGTAATACCCCAATGGCTATCCCATATAGTAAGTCAGGAAGTGGCATTGTTGGTGTGGTAACCGGCCGCCAAACTGCCCAAAACAGGCCCGCAGCAATTAATAAAATACCGCCAGTCACCGGCCACTTCCAGGCAACCCCTACCATGGCTAAAAAGGGAAGACTAAAAATTAACGTCATAGGGACCGCATACATGCTGAAGGGTGCCTCACTAACGGCCAGGGCGAAAAGTGTTATTAAAACTACCCCAGCCAAGCCAACAATCAACCCGGCCCGGTATAACTTCTTTTGACGATTACTACTGGGTGTTGTCATCATCTGCTCCTATATATTTACTTGTTAATGACCTCTACTTGATGACCACCCTCGCCTTCCCTTCCTGCCTTGCTACCTCACCAATGACCTTTGCCCCGCTTAATTTCCTGATAAGAGGTCTAACACTGTCGGGGGCACAGATGAGCACCATACCGATGCCCATATTGAATACGCGGAACATCTCACCCGGGTCAACATTGCCCTTTTCCTGAATCACTTTGAATATCGGCGGGACTGTCCACGATTTTTTGTCCAGACGCACGGCGAGACCCGCCGGCAGTACGCGGGGTATATTACCAATCAGGCCACCACCGGTGATATGTGCCATTCCCTTGACCAGAGAAAGCAGGGGCTTTAAATCATTATAGTAGCAGCGGTGCGGCTCGAGAAGCTCCTTGCCCAGCGTCCGACCCAGTTCTGGATATTTTTTGTTAATTTGGTCGATACTGAAGATTTTACGCACCAGTGAGTAGCCATTGGTGTGCAGTCCGCTGGAGGGCAGGCCAACGACAGTATCACCGGCCTCAATGCTCTTCCCTTGGATTATTTTCCCTTTTTCCACCACACCGATAATGAAGCCGACCAGGTCATAGTCTGTGCCGGAATAAAGTCCAGGCATCTCGGCAGTCTCTCCACCGATAAGGGCACATCCAGCCTCCCGGCAGGCCTTTGCCAGTCCCTGTGCAATCCCCTCCACCTGTTCTGACACCAGTCTGCCCATGGCAATATAATCGAGAAAGAACAGTGGCTCCGCTCCGCAGGTGAGAATGTCATTGACGCAGTGATTGACCAGGTCAATGCCAACAGTATCATGTTTGCCCAGCGCCACGGCTATCTTGAGTTTGGTGCCGACGCCGTCCACACTGGAAACGAGAACCGGCTGCTCATACCCTTTGAACTCGAAAAGGCCACCGAAGAAACCAACGCCGCCCAGTACTTCGGGGCGGTGGGTGGTCTTTGCCTGCTTCCCGATGAGCTCCTTGGCTTTCGCCGCGACATCAATATCAACCCCGGCGGCAGCATAGGTATGCTTGACTGCTTTATTATCCATAGAAGACACCCGATTCTCTTATTCGGCGTATAAATGGCTGAATGCCGTAACTCCCAAAATAAATTACAGGAAAATCGTTTTGCATTAATAACCCAATTTATATTTTCTATAGAAATCAGGCAGCCAGGCCCAGCCCGTCACATATTGCCTTGAAATCGAGGTTCGGCGCCAGGATTTCAGCCAGCCGATTCAGTTTTTTCTCCTGATGAAACCGGGTGCTGTCCAGCAGCTCCTCGATATGCCTGATGACCGTGTCCGCATCATTCTCGGTTGTGATTACGGGAATGTTTTTCTCTGCCGCCTTGAAGCGGACGTAGTCGATTGGTTCCCCCCCACCACTTATAACAAGGCATCTCGTTGATGTTTCCAGCGCTGCCATCTGCATATCCGGTCGGTCATTTCTGACCACCACCGCCTTGTTGGCTTTGCGCCCGAAATAGTCCAGGCCGGAATCAACGCACATCGCCCCCACCATGACGTTTTCCACCAGTTCCCCCTCTTTTTCCCCGTTATTCAGCACCTCCCCCTGTATCTGCTCGGCAAGCTCGCCTACCGTAAATGTAAGTAGTGCCCTTTCCTCCGGAATAAGACCAAGGAGGCGCATTTCCGACTCAGTGAACCTGGAGGTGAGTTCCTCGCAGGCGTGCTTCAGTTCCCTTTTCGGCACCTTGTTCAGAATGAAACCAAGCAAATTCTCACCGAAGCCAAGATAGCTATCCAGGTACTGCGGCGCTGACTGCCTGCTGGCGTAGCTTTCCACAATGATTACTTTCGCCTTCAGAGCCCTGGCCATTTCGTACGCAGTTTTACTGTTATCGTCATCCGGCTTTGGGCCGCAGTATCCCTCAATAATGACCACATCTTTGTTCTGTGATACTTCGATGTAAACCTCCCCGGCCCTGTCCGCCAGAGCCTTACCGCCACCAAGTGTCGGACTTAATAGAGCGACATCCTCAGGTATGTTCAATGCCTGCTTGGCAAACCCGGCATCACGTTCTGATATGTCCGAACGTTTTTCGCCGACCAGCGGCCTGAGGTAACTGACCTTTCTGCCTTCTCCCATCAGCTGCCGGCCAATGCCGACGGCAATGGTGGTTTTGCCCG
>Ga0114919_10003266_pt1 | contig 13097 bp, 6 predicted proteins | sample BlataG_FD_88682 | JGI IMG/M metagenome (GOLD analysis project Ga0114919, IMG submission 88682) | Deep subsurface microbial communities from Black Sea to uncover new lineages of life (NeLLi) - Black_00105 metaG | ecosystem: Environmental > Aquatic > Marine > Oceanic > Sediment | place: Atlantic... | reverse complement strand
TCAACTCACAGCAGCAGGAAACGTGGGAAAAGACCGGTTATTCGCGCAACCGGCCGACGCTCTGTTTTTCGGAAGCCGGCGCGGTGGCTGAAGCAATGCCCATTCCGCATATTTACTCGGGTTTTGCTTGCGTTTCGGGAGATATCTTTCGCGATGAAGTCACTGCAAACACAATTGAAGAGCAAATCCAAAACTTTTTTGACACCACACCGATCAAAAAAGTGGGGGGCAAGGATCCGATGCCCCGCAACCGGGAGTCGCAGACGAGCAATGGTGTGTTGAGTCACGAACTGGGCCACATCTTTGGAATGCTTCACGACACGCGCGATCCAAGGAACATCATGATGGGGGGGTACGGCAACTTGGGCCAGATGTACGATCCCAAGACGGCAGCCAACAGACCGGTCCGTTTCTCAAGAGGGCATGCGCGGATGGCAGGCGCTTCACGTTTTTTTAACGAATCGATGAACGAACAGGATACGACCCCTCCCGAGATTCATGAATTCAAACTTACCAGTCCGCCCAAGGGAGGACAAAAGAAGATGCAGATTTCCTTCAATCTGAGTGACGACGAAGGGCTGGGGCCCTTGGTGGTCTTTCAACGTGGAGGTGGCCAGATTGATGCCATGGTGGCAGATACCGACCTTAAGGGGAAAAAAACTTACAACAAGACGGTCACGCTGGAGTGTGCGCGCAATTTACTGGCGGGTCAGCCGGTGATCTACATTATGAATGTGTTCGACAAAAACGGAAATCTCAGTCAATCCCAGACGCAATCGGTCGTTGCCCCGTGAGTCATCGCCTTTCACCGGGCTGCTCAATGGGTTTCACTTCTTCCGGGCTGAGAATCGGATTGAACCAGAAGGCAAAACAGCCTTCTATATTGCCATCACAGGAAGTGGTAAGCACAAGTTGCTTCACGCCCGTTACATCCAGAGCGAAAGGTGTCAGACTGCGTCTGCCTCGACGCGAGGTCGCAGCGATCTGCTTTTCCTCACCGTCTCGGATCACAGAAAAAGTGATTGTCGATCGGGGGCGTCCGTTGTAGCCGCTGATTTCGGGCACACCCACTCCGCCAGTGAACGAACGGTAGCGACCATCTAAATCAAAGACAAGAAAAGATTTTCCCGGTTGGGGGTAGGGGTGCAAGTAGAGATTATTTTTCCCCGGGACTTGTGTCGGCGTTTTTCCTGGGGGCAGGATAACCCGACCATTACGATTCCAGAGCGTCGTTCCCAGGGGATTTTTAGGTGCGTTCCCTTTCTTTGGTTTCACCTTGGTGAGCGGCTTTGGTCTCTTGGCGAGTCGCGGTTCCTCTTGCTCACTTTCCACAACCTTCTTACTTGGGGGCTGAATTTCTGCTTTCCACGATTCGATCCGGTTCGCAATTTTCTTTTCGACGATACCAGATACCTCGGGCTGGGCCCTTTCGTACCAGAAAATCGCCCTCTTTTTCAAAGTGTTGCTCTCACCAGGCATTTGCTCAGCAAGCTCCCAACAAAGATCCCCTAAGCGAATCTCGTCGGTCTCCGTTTTTTCAATTTTTAGATCGAGTCGCCCTAATTCTTTCATTTCCGGATGGTTACCTAAGGCGAGATAGGTAACACCCTCTTCCCAACGATTCCTTTTCAGACAGTACCATTCACCGACGACCTGGTTGGCTTCGGCGTCGAGTGGTTTGTCCTGGAGAATATTTTGGGCCTCCTCAACAGATCGAAACAGAATCCCTTCCGCGCGCGTTGTATCTGCAAGTTTGTCGTATTCCCTCACGAGCTTTTGATTTCTAATCCGCTCTCCCATTGCTGCAACAGCTGCGAGTAGTTCCAACGCTTTATCGTACTGATCTGTGGCGATCGCCTGATCCACGACAGAGCGAATTGCTTCCACAGTACGGCTCTCGGTATTTTTCTTTTTAGTATCTGCAGCAATTTGTTTGAGGAAGTGGACTTTGATTTTCATGCCGTCGATTTCGAAACGCTGAGACATGGTGTCGGTGGTCTCAACGAGTGCTTCCGCAAGTTGAGCAGCAGCTTGTAGATTGATCGCCTCTTTTAATAATGCAAATTGAATGATCGGATCACTTTCGTTCCCCGCTGCTTCAATTAGTTTTTCAGCCAAGATTTGTTTTTGTTCTATTCCTTGATCGGCTTGCTCGTACTCTTGTTGATAGGCTTCCTGTATGTCCTTTACGGCTTGTTTCAATGACTCACTTTTGGGCCTGGGAAGTCGCTCAGCGCCCAGTACATTGATCGCACTGGAGGCGAAGACTACAAGCAAAACGGCAAGCAGCATTCCTGGTCGAAGTAAAAAAAACATTGGCACAATATCCGTAAGAGTGACTATTTCCCATTCTGAGTGACTCACGAGTGATTATTGTAACGCAGCGAGCGGTAAGGATTCAAATCCACGTCGGCAGGTTGAAGTAGGTCATTTTCGGCGAAAAAGGCCTGCGGCTTTACATCTTTTCGTGGCTCGTTTCTAATAAGAAGGTTGTGTTCCGATGGGGATTTAGATCCCTTTGTCGGGGTATTCCAGATAGCCGTTTGCCCAAGCCTTCTCTGCCCCATGCGTACCCCTCTAATAATTGCGACGGCCGTTTTGCTTATTGGGTCGTTCGTGCTGGTAGCCGGTGGCGAAGAAGTTCCATCTGGTACTGACTTCAATCACGGTATTCGGCCGTTGCTTGCAGCGGCCTGTTTTACCTGCCATGGGCCGGATGAAAACAAACGGGAGGCCGAGCTCCGGCTCGATATCCACGAGGGGCTTACGGGTGTTTCCTCCGCCGATATTCCTATCGTGACGCCCCACAATCCGGCCAAGAGTGAACTCTATCAGCGTTTGACGCACAGTGATCCATCGCAGCGAATGCCCCCTCCGGACGCACTGCACCAACTTACAGTATCTGAAATTGAGCGGATTAAAAGCTGGATTGAGCAGGGCGGCAATTGGGATGAGCATTGGGCTTTTATTGCTCCCGAGCGACCAGAGTTACCCACAGTCAAGCGTCCATCTTGGGCTCGTCAGCCGCTCGACCTGTTCATTCTGTCTAAACTCGAGTCACAAGGTTTAGAACCCAATCGAGAAGCGGATCCCAGGACGCTTGTCCGGCGAGTGACTTTTGATCTTACCGGGTTCCCTCCGACCTCTGCGGAAGTGGACCGTTTTCTTGCAGATCAATCGGACAATGCATATGAGCGACTGGTGGACCGATTGCTCAACTCCCCGCGGTTCGGCGAGCGTTTGGCAGTTGATTGGCTCGATGCTGCTCGGTATGCAGATACGCATGGCTATCACGAAGATTTTCATCGAGACATGTGGCCCTGGCGCGACTGGGTCATTCGGGCACTTAATCAGAACATGCCGTTCGATCAATTCGCAACCGAGCAAATAGCGGGTGACTTGCTTCCAAACGCGACCAATCAGCAGCAGGTAGCAACCGGCTTCAACCGCAATCATGGGGTCACGGCCTCAGGGATATCAGAAGAGTATCGTGTGGAGTATGTCATTGACCGGGTCAAAACGACATCCGCAGTTTTTCTCGGTTTGACGATGGGGTGTGCCCAATGCCATGACCATAAGTACGACCCCATCACACAGAAGGATTTTTATCGTTTCTTCGCGTATTTTAACACGATCACAGACAAGGGGGTCGAAAATCGTTCAGGAAACGTCGATCCGCTGATCCGCGTTGAAGATCCGATCATGCTGGCTGCTACGAAAGAGGCAGAGAAGAGATTGCAGTCGATCGCGTCGGAGATGGACAAAGTCCACCAAGTGCGACGACCAGAGATTGAAAAGTGGCTTACGGGTCTTCAAAAGGGCGACTTAACATCGACGCAACCTGTATTTCGCGAGCCTATCTTCGGCCTTGTTGCCCATTTCCACCTCGATGAGCGGGAAGGAAATCGTGTGGTCAACGGAACCGGTGGAGAAGCAGGCCACGTTCGTGGTCAAGCCGAATGGGTCGAAGATGCGCAGCGCAAGAGTCTCAGGTTTGACGGGCAGACGCACGTCGATTTGGGGGATCGGGCGGCATTCGATCGTTTGGATGCGTTTTCATTCGGTGGTTGGATCTATCCCGAGCGGGAGAGCATTCTCTTGGCTCGGGTTTCTCCGGATAAAGTGCTGCGGGGGTATGAAGTGCGGGTCGGCGGAGGCAAGATCGATGCGCGACTAACCCACCGCGAGTTTGAAAAAGGTTTACGGGTGACAACCGATGAAGACGCCCCGCTCAATCAGTGGAGTCATGTCTTTGTGACGTATGACGGTAGTAGTCGCGGTGCGGGACTGAACATTTATTTAAATGGAAAGCCATTAAAAACAAACATTGTAAAAGACAGCTTGCGAGATACGATTCGCGTTCCTGACCCACTTAAAATTGGTCAGCGCGGAAATCGCCAGGCGATTTTAGGGCGGGTTGCCGATGTGCACGTCTATAATCGTCAGCTCACCGATGTAGAATTACTGCAGCTTGCCGGCAAGAATGACTTTGCCGATCTACTGCAGGAAGAAGAACTGTCTGCCGAGTCGCGCCAAGCGTTAGAGACCCACTATCTTCAGCACAACGACGAAGGGTATCAACGTCTTTGGCGCAAGCAGGAGACCTGTAAGGCAGCATTGCGACGACTGCGTGACGACGATCCGACGGTGATGGTCATGCAGGAGATGGAACAGCCTCGCGAAACGTTTGTTCTTGCGCGTGGGCAGTACGATCAGCACGGCGAAAAGGTTGAGGCAGGAACACCATCCGTTTTGCCCGCCCCACCCAGTGATACGCCATTAAACCGTCTAGGGCTCGCGGATTGGTTAACCGATCCCGACCACCCTCTTTTTGCCCGGGTGATGGTTAATCGCCTTTGGCAAATGGTGTTTGGAATGGGGATCGTAAAAACAGCGGAAGACTTCGGCACCCAGGGGGATCGCCCTACGCATCCGCAGCTTCTTGATTACTTGTCGTGTGAATTTGCAGAAAATCAATGGGATATCAAGCAGCTAATCAAGCAATTGGTCTTGTCGGCGACCTATCGGCAGTCCTCCGTGGCATCTCCGGAGTTACGCGCCAAAGATCGAGACAATCGCCTCTTCGCCCGAGGTCCCCGGTACCGCATGTCTGCGGAGATGATTCGTGATGCAGCGCTGGCAACGAGCGGTCTTCTTGTCGAACGCGTGGGGGGGCCTAGCGTAAAACCGTATCAACCACCGGGACTTTGGATTGAGATGCAGAACAGACCGTACGAACCCGATCACGGCGAAAAGCTTTATCGTCGTAGCCTTTATACCTATATCAAGCGATCGGTTCCCCCGCCGAACATGGTTGCACTCGATGCAACCAATCGAGAAGTGTGTACGATGCGTCGACAGCGAACGAGTACGCCTTTGGCAGCACTCGTCATGCTCAACGACCCGACCTTTGTCGAAGCGTCCCGCGCGTTGGCGGGCAACCTTTTGCAAACGGCGGGCCCCGATATCGAAAATTGTATTCGCGAGGGTTATGCCCGCTCGCTGAGTCGATACCCGAACCAGAACGAAGTGGAAGAACTGCTTAGCCTCTATCACAAGCAACGCGAGATTTACAGCAAAGATTCTGAAGCTGCCAAAGCTCTGTTGGCGGTGGGTGAGTCTTCACCCGACGCGGCTTTGCCGGTGGATGCACATGCCGCTCTTACCTGCGTGGTGAGCGTGATTTCGAATCTCGACGAAACGATCTCGAAGGAATAAGTCCATGGAGCATTCCATCGCGGAAAATCAGCAACTTACTCGGCGACATCTTTTTGGTCGTGCTGCCGGTGGTCTTGGTGCCGCAGCGCTGACGACGCTTATGCAGATACCGCTTACGCAGCCAGCGAATGCCGCAACAGTCGCTGGAATGGGGGGAGGCTTGCCAGAGTTGCCACATCGTCTTCCTCAGGCGAAGCGAGTGATCTATCTCGTGCAGTCGGGCGGCCCGTCACACATTGATCTTTTTGACTACAAGCCACAACTGCGCGAACATCACGGTGAAGAATTGCCCGATTCAATCCGGCAAGGACAGCGTTTAACCGAAATGACGCACAAACAGAAAGAAAAACCGTGTGTCGCGACCGCATTCAAATTTGCACGTTGTGGACAGAGCGGCATGCTTCTCAGCGAACTTTTACCGCATACGGCAGGTGTTGCCGATGAAATTGCTCTTATCAAATCGATGCATACCGAAGCGGTGAATCACGATCCGGGTGTCACCATGATGAATACCGGATCGCAGCAACTTGGAAAACCAAGCATGGGGGCGTGGTTGAGTTACGGCTTGGGAAGCGAAAGTAAAGAGTTGCCCGCTTTTGTGGTCATGATTTCACAAGGCTCTGGTTTGCGTGTGACGCAGCCCATTTTCGCGAGGTTGTGGGGGTCTGGTTTTCTACCCTCAGAACATCAGGGTGTGCAGTTTCGCAGTGGTCGCGATCCGGTATTGTATCTTTCAGATCCTCCAGGGATTGATCGACAGAGTCGCCGGCGGATGCTTGATGCCTTGGCGCGAATCAACCAATCGAAGGCGACCACCCACGGCGATCCGGAGACGGCATCGCGGATCGCACAATACGAGATGGCATTTAAAATGCAATCCTCTGTTCCTTCGTTGATGGATCTTTCCGGAGAGACTGAAAAGACTTTTGAACTTTATGGAGACGACGCACGCAAGCCCGGCACGTACGCAGCAAATTGCCTTTTGGCGCGGAGATTAGCTGAGCGCGGTGTACGGTTTATTCAGTTGTATCACCGAGGATGGGATCAGCACGGCGGGCTTCCCAAGGGAATTGCCGGTCAGTGTAAAGATACGGATCAGCCCACAGCCGCCCTCATCAAGGATCTCAAGCAGCGGGGAATGCTCGATGAAACACTGATTGTCTGGGGCGGAGAGTTTGGCCGTACCGTTTACTGCCAAGGGAAGCTGACTGCCGAAAATTACGGACGCGATCATCATGGTCGTTGTTACGCGCTCTGGCTTTGTGGCGGTGGAATCCGCGGAGGTACGGTGCTCGGGAAGACGGACGATTTTTGTTACAATGTCCTTGAGCGACCGGTCCACGTTCACGATATAAATGCCACGATTTTGCATCAGTTGGGCATTGATGACAAAAGGTTGACCTATCCCTTCCAAGGACTGGATCAGCGGTTGACGGGCGTGGAACACGATGGTCGCGTTATTCGAGAAATTCTCGCCTGATTACCCACCCGATTTGCGATGGCCCAGAATTCAATACTATTTTTTTTAGCGCTGCTCCTAAGTGGCTGGAACGTAGCGACGGTCTCCGCCTGTCGCTACACGGTCCGCGATGTGGCTTTTGTCGACTTGGGCGACATGCCTTACCGGCTCTTCGTCTATGCAAATAAAACGGCAAATAAAACGGCAAATAAAACGGCAAATGAAACGGCAAGAGGCGAACTTGCAGCGGCGGTTAGAAAAGTTGCCCAAGATACTCTTGTCGATGCAAACGTCATCATCGAATTCGTCGACACCTCACCTGAAACCGATCATCCTGCCCTGAAATATGCGACTGCCGTTGAGAACTTTCCAGCGGTCATCGCCGTGGGCCCCGAAGAACAGACGCTCATCCTTGGAGAGGGCCTCTCTGCGGATGCGTCCACAGCAGCCGAACAACTGGGGCAACTGTGTAAGACATTTGTCGATTCGCCCGTGCGGCGGGAAATGTTTGAAAAACTGCTTAGTGTCCACAGCGTGGTTCTGGTGGTCGATGGAACCGATGGGGATTCCAGCGCGACGACCCGCGACATGGTTCGCCAGACTATCCCGCAAGTGGAGCAATCGCTCGAGTATTTGCCGAAGCCGATCAAGGAACCACCACACATGATCCATCTGACGTCGCAGGAGGCGGCAGAGGAGAAGGTGTTGCTCTGGGCACTGGGGATGAACTCGAGTCCCACTGAGGCCACTCAAGTGGCCCTTCTTTTTGGTCGCGGTCGTAAATTAGGACCGATACTTCGTTTCCCTGAGGATCCCCGCCGGCGTTTCATTCAGTCCTTGGCGGTGGTCGGCCAAGACTGTGAATGCGGACTCGATCGCCGCTGGATGCAGGGTCCCATGGTGCCGCATCGCTGGACCACACACGATGAAAAAGTGGCTATCGAGAAACTTGGGTTCGATCCGGGCAATCCACTCGTGAAGGCCGAAATTGATCGCATTCTTACGCGTGGTCCTGGCTCGGAGGGAGGGCGACAGGCGGAACTGGAAGATAGCCTGAAAATCTCCCCCGCGCTCAGTTATCAGGAAATCGCACTCGATGATCTCATCAACGAGGACACCTCCCGGGAGTCCGTTGAGGAATCGTCCCGTCTTGTACCGACTGCAGAAGGAGGCAAAAGGAACCCATCGCTGCAAAGTAGCGCGACAGCAGGGCCACCTTCTCAGATTGTAGAATCCGAATTGGAGGGACCCGTCAACACACAATCCTTAAAGGATGCAGAAGGAGTCAATAAAAAACCTGCGGTTTCTCCGCCGGGAAGCTGGTCCTATTTTTTCCTGATCGGGTCCGCTCTGGTCGTCGTGACCATCGGGCTATTCCTCTTGCTTCGAGGCGGGGAGGCGGCTGCATGAGATTTCCCTGCCGTCTGATTTTGAAAGAATTACTGCATCGCTGGGTGGGCTTTGCGCTTTCGCTTGTTGCTGCGACAACCGCGGTAGCGCTTTGTGTGGGTATCGCAATGACTCAAGCAGCGGCAGAGAAGGAGACCCGTCGCAATGCTCGCGATATTGGCTCGAATATTTTTATCATTCCGGCACGTTGTGATTTATACGAATATCATCAGCAGGGATATTCACCCCATGCGATGCCAGATAGTTCGATAGATCGCATGCTGGGGGCCGGGAAAATTGCCTACAATCATTTAATACCGACTCTGACTGCGGAAATTCAAGTCAAGGATCGACAGGCGCGGCTGACCGGAATCGCAATGGCACGTCACCCGAAAGGTCGTCCGAGTAAATCAAAAATGGGGATCGTCGTTCAACCGGGTCACCTGCATCTCGGGCATGGAGTCGCGGCTTTGCTCGGGGTGGAAAAGGGAGAGGAAATCGAACTTTTAGATCGTCGCTGGACGATTGAACGGGTGGCACCTGAAATGGGTACCGCTGATGACATTACCATTCTTGCCAACTTGGAGGATGCGCAGCAAGCGTTGCACCGCGAGGGAGAAATCAGTGAGATTAAGGCCATCAGTTGCGTGCAGTGCGATACTCCGGAGGATACATCACTCGGAACTCTGCGCGCCCAATTAAAAAAAATTCTCCCAGAGACCCAAGTCTATCTGATGAAAGAAATTGCTGATGCCCGCGTACGTCAACGTCGAATGATGGAGACATATTCTCCGTTTGTGATGCTCCTTTTGATCCTCGCTAGTGGTGCGTGGCTTGGCGTTTTGGCAGCGATCAATGTCCGTGAGAGGATCGGAGAAATTGGTCTACTCCGCGCCCTCGGTTACGGTGGAGGAACCATTGGTTTTTTGATCCTTGGCCGGGCACTCCTTGTTGGTTTGCTCGCCGCCATCTTAGGGTTTGCGATAGGAACCAGCATGACTCTAACGTTTGGCCCCGAAATGTTTCCAGTAACGTCCGGTGCGATCCGCAGTGACTTCCATCTTTTAGCGTTTGCCGCGATGGCGGCGCCACTGATTGCACTTTTAGCGAGTTTTATTCCTGCCGCTTGGGCCATCGGTCGTGATCCGGCTGTCACCTTACGTGAGGGGCAGTGAATATGTTCATTCAACTCAGAAATGTAACACGTACGTTTCCGGTGCGGCACGACAAGGTGACGGCACTGGCAGAGATTAATTTGGATATAGAAGCTGGTAAATTGATTTGCTTTTGCGGCCCGAGTGGTTCGGGGAAGACGACACTTCTTTTTACGATTGGCGGGATGCTTCGGCCCAATTCGGGGAAAGTGAGCGTCCTTAACCGCGATTTGTATGCCCTTTCAAAATCAGAAAGAGCTTCATTTCGAGCAACGCAAATCGGATTTATTTTCCAAGACTTCCATCTTGTTCCCTATCTGACAGTCCGTGAAAACGTGTTGTTGCCGCTAGGGCATCTCAAGACCTCGGAGCGAGGAGGGCACCAAGATTGTGACCAATTGCTCGAGCGTTTGGGGCTCGCACATCGAATCCACCACAAGCCAAGTCAACTCAGTGCGGGGGAGCGACAGCGGACGGCGATTGCCCGAGCAACCTTACTCAAGCCACCGGTGCTGCTCGCTGACGAGCCCACCGGAAATTTAGATGAACATTCTGCAGAAGAAGTTTATCGCGTATTAACCGAGTACCGGGAGCAAGGGGGTACGGTGCTGGTGGTAACCCATACCCGTTCGGCATGGACGTATGCCGATCAGGTGATTCAGCTCGTAGGCGGCCGGGTCCAGGTTGATCCGCCAGTAGGTAGTGGTCACTTCAAAGAAGGATAAAGAATCCATGGGTTCATCGATTAATTCGGTCAGAAATACACATACTCCGGTGCCCGGCGGCTTTTTACGGCAAGCTTCTTTCCGAGCATTTGTCGGGACACTACTGTTTTTGCTCCCGGTTCTAGCAGCGGTCGCAGAATGGCCTACGTATCGACATGACAATGCTCGCAGCGGCCAGACCCCCGAATCACTTCCACCGACGGAACTCGGGCCCGCCTGGCACTGGAAATCGCTCCGTCCACCACTGCCCGCATGGGCAGGACCTGCTAAGTGGGATGCCTATAACGATATTCCCCGCCTTAACTCCATGCGCAATTACGATGCGGCGTTGCATACGACTGTTGATGGGGGAAAGGTTTATTTTGGTTCCTCCATCGATGATACGGTTCATTGTCTCGATGCTGCGACCGGAGCACCGTTGTGGAGCTACACGACCGATGGCCCGGTGCGGATTGCCCCCTCGCTAGCCGAGGGCAGCGTTTATTTTGGCTCGGATGACGGTTCAGCTTACTGTCTCGATGCGGAGACAGGAGCCTTGGAGTGGAAATTCAATCCGCGCGCCGATTACCGCAAGGTTATCAACAACAATCGCTTGATTTCGTTTTGGCCTGTGCGTACGGGTGTCACCGTTGAGGAGGGAACCGCTTATTTCTGCTGTTCGATGCTTCCTTGGAGACGTTCCTATTTATGTGCAGTGGACGCCAAAACGGGAAAGGTTGAGGGCGAGGGTCGCTACGTGAAAGAGTTGAGTGACAGTCATTCGTTTGAAGGGGCGATGCTCGCTTCCAAAGAACTGTTGATCGTTCCTCAAGGACGCATTGCCCCGCTCATTTTAAATCGCAAGGATGGTACGCGTCGCGGAAAAGTCGATTATCACGGCAGCGGGTGCTTTGCCTTACTGACACCGGATAATCAACTCTTCCACGGTCCCGGCAACCGCGATGGTAATTTTACTGCCAGCAATCCGAACACTGGAGCGCGTCTGGCGACCTTCCCGATGGGCCAGTCGCTGATTGTGGCAGGCGAGACGGCTTATCTGCTCAGTACACCGACCAAAAACGCGATCAATCCGAAAAAGCAGGAAGACCTCAATATCGCGCTCAACGCAGACAAAGAACCCCTCATTACCACGCACTTTGATCGCCAAAAACTCGGCCGACCGGTGATCACTGCTTTTGATCGAGCGACCAAGAAAATTCGTTTTCGCGCTACGGGGCTCTCGGTCGTTTCGATGATTTTAGCGGGCGATACGATTTACGCTGGATTGGTCGATGGGGTGGCGGCCCTTTCGGCCGACGATGGATCGGTTCTCTGGGAAGCAAGTGTCCACGGCAGAGCCTTTGGTCTAGCGGTGGCCGCAGGAGGGCTGTTTGTCAGTACGGATGAAGGGCAGATCACCTGTTTCAGAGCGGGGGGCAACGAGAAAGCACATTCCCTCCGCAAAAAATTTGCGCCACTTCAAATAAATTCTGAAAATGCATCGCCCGCAAAACTTGCTTGGGGTCCACTTTTGCAATTTGATACCCCTACCTCGGCCAGCGTGCGTTGGGGAACAGAGGAGAAAATGCCCACTCGTCTGGAATACCTTTCTGCCAGTGGGAAACAAAGCGTTACCGATGCTACGCTGAAACAGGAGCATCAGGTGCCCCTGGAAAATCTCGGTCATCGTCGCAATCATCCCTATGCAATTCTACAGACCGATGCGACCGGTCAAAAACAGCGATCCACGTTCGACTGCGACACCTTTTTTAATTATTCTACTTGGCCCGCAAACGAAACGTCGGCGGGAGAAGCTGAGCAGGCGGCCGGCGAGGCTGCAAAAAAGATTATTGCGCAGGGTGGAACAGGCCCCGGCCTTTGCGTCGTTTTAGGAGCCGGACCTCTGGCCGGGGCGATTGCGGCACAAAGCGATTGGACGGTGCTCTGTCTAGAAACGGATCAAGAAAAAATAGCCTCGACCCGTACGCAATTGCTTCGCGCGGGACTTTATGGCCATCGTGTGGCTGTGCTGCCGGTCGAATCTTTCGAAGCAGTACCTTTGCCAAGTCACTTTGCCAATTTGGTCGTTTCCGCAGCGACAAGCGCAGGGCAAGATCCAGAAATCGGAGCCACTGAAGCTTTCCGGTTATTGCGGCCCGAGGAGGGGCTTGGGGTTTTTGGCCAAGTTGCCACTGAAAACGCTGAAGCGGCGGTAGAGCGACTGGAAGATTATTTCCACCGCGACGCGATTCCGGCGACGTTCATTGCCGACAAAGATGGAGTTTGGGCCCGCTTTGTCAAACCTACCCTTGAGGGTGCTGGGGAGTGGTCGCATCAATATGGACGCGCGGACAATTCAGCTTTCGGCGGGGAACTACTCGGCTACACTTCGGTCGCCAACGAAATGGAAACGCAGTGGGTGGGGCGTCCTGGACCCCGCTACCAGCCCGATCGCAACGGACGCAAACCCGGACCACTCTCAACCGGTGGCCGACTGTTCGCTCAGGGCCTTGAACGGATTGTGGCGGTCGATACCTACAACGGAACGATTCTTTGGTCGGCCGAGGTTCCTGCCATGCGTCGCTTCAACATTCCCCGCGACTCGAGCAACTGGTGTGCGGATGAGGAGGCAGTCTATGCCGCTGTGGGAGATCGTTGTTGGCAATTGAATGC
>Ga0114919_10003259_pt1 | contig 13110 bp, 9 predicted proteins | sample BlataG_FD_88682 | JGI IMG/M metagenome (GOLD analysis project Ga0114919, IMG submission 88682) | Deep subsurface microbial communities from Black Sea to uncover new lineages of life (NeLLi) - Black_00105 metaG | ecosystem: Environmental > Aquatic > Marine > Oceanic > Sediment | place: Atlantic... | reverse complement strand
GTTGTGTGTTAATGTCGGTTCTGGGAGGGAGTGGGCCGGCGGGGAAGGGTTGTGGGGGGGTGTTTTGGGTGTGGGGGGGGCAGAGTGGGGTGTGGGGGGGGGGGGGGGGTAGTCTGTAGGGGGCCGAGGTCGTGCGCTCTCCAGTTAGTGCCGGGCTCGGGGAGGTTGTACTGGGAGTTGGTGTTCTGGATATGAGCCAGGAGATCCGCACGACGCCTGACGAAATAGGTACGCCGTCGAAGCAGATCCCTGGTTGATCTCATCTCCGGCGGGTAGACATAGGCCATGGGGAAGTTCCCTCCCCGCAGTAGAGCGGCGATCTTCTGGGAGTCGACCTTGTCGTTTTTGACCTTGGCCCCGTGGACCGCCTTCATGTGGAGGGCGTGCCCGAGCACAAACTCGATCCTCTCCTTCAAGCAAAGATCGGCCAGCCAGTACCAGGTGAACATGCACTCAACTCCGACGACGAGGTCATCCCGGAAGGGAGCGATGGCGTCGAGAAAGGGATGGGGTGAGGCAGGAAGATTATTGTGGAAAACAATCTCTCCTACATTAGAAAGGATACAGACGTACATCCGGCGTGTGTGGAGATCGATTCCGCAGTAAAATTGACGTTGTTTGGTGTAGAATCGCATTGGAGGCCTCCTGTGGTTTGATGACCACCCTTGAGCCTACTATGTAGGCTCGACAGGGGGCCTCCATTAGCTTCAAGCGCATGCAGCTGGCATCGGCGGCCAACATCTTATACAACTCTGGTAATCCAGCAACTGTGCCTCTGCAGCTGACGCACAGGGCGTTAGACCGACGATATTAATACGACCTTGATTGCTATACGCCACTGACGTATATTAGTCCAATGCGCTTCGTTGAAACACCAGTCTTCACCAAACGGGTGAAAGATCTCTTGTCCGACGAAGATTATCGCGCTCTCCAGGTCGCTCTGCTTCTGCGTCCTGAACAGGGACTAGTAATAAAGGGCAGCAGCGGTCTACGCAAAGTGCGCTGGGCGCGCAAGGGAACCGGTAAGCGAGGTGGAATACGAATTATCTATTACTGGCACGCAGATGAACAAGTTTTCTACATGCTCTTCGCTTACGAGAAGACGGCCCAGGCAGACCTGACACCACAGCAACTCAGGATACTGGCGCGTTTGGTTCGGGAGGAATTCAAGTGAAGCAGAAAGACTTTGACGATCTTACCAAGAGCATTCGGCAGGCAGGCAAGATCCGACGCAAAGAGATGTCTCCCAGCCGAGCTACTACATTCAAACCCGCTGATATCAAGGCCATTCGGGAATCTCTCGGAATGTCGCAGACCGAGTTCGCCATGATGATCGGAGTCAGTGTGGCGACGCTTCGCAATTGGGAGCAAGGGCGTCGACGGCCTGAAGGTCCTGCTAGAGCTTTACTCCGAGTAGCTGCCGAGAATCCCGAGGCAGTGGCCGAAGCATTGAGGTCATGAGCATAATTGCTGTCTAACAAGCGCATGCAGAAGTATAGGAGGCTGAATTTTCTCACTGAATGCCGTTCGAGGGGTAAATCCTGATGATTCGCAGTTAGGACACAGAAGCGGATCTTCCAGCCATGTCTGCTTGATCAGCTGGGCCCACCTCATGCTCAGCTTGCGCTCAAAAATGCCAGGATTTTCAAACCCGGAGAGGGGGCCGAGGTCGTGCGCGATAGATATCTGAAAGCACTGTATGCAGCCGATGACGGCGATTTCGGGCCGCTGCTCCGCTTCCTGCAACGGAGATGACCGGCTACAATTTCCTGGTGAAGTAGAAAGTCCCTTCGGCTACTAGCTCGCCTATAAATGCTTCGAACATCCCGGTCATTATCTCGCCTTCTACTGTGCCCGCAAAGATGACGTCGATATCCTCGATGTTTACGTCGAAGGTGAAGCTGTTGCCCTCACTTTCAAAGTTGTACACAGGTCCGGAAACAATTTCACCCTGCATGTCCACCTGAAGCATTCCGGAATAGGATTTGTCCTCATAATTCAAGACGAGCTTCATGCCGCCCGCCATCTCACCTGCATCGAAGGTGCCTTCCCACATGCCGGCGAATACAGGTTGACTCGACGTTGTTCCCGACGCTTTGCCCGAACCGGCGCATCCCGATGCAATTAGAATTAGAGAGAGAACGATCCAGGTTGTTGACCGGGTGAGGCTGTGTGATATGTAATTGTGCTGGTTCATTCCGCAAACGCTCCTATCCGAAAATTTAAAGTGAAAGTCAACCTTCTATGATCCCAAGCGGCTCTCTGTCCTGCCAGGCTCCGCGGGTGAAGTCGGGGAATTCCATCGAGCGGCTGCGGCCGGCGATCGAACGCTCGCTCAAGTCGATCACAGCACTCCAGGAAGCGCCATCGTAGACGTCCATGTCTGTGGGCTTTCCTTCCCGCAGGCACTGTATCAGCCTGAAGTCTTCTATGTAATCCATGCCGCCGTGTCCCGCTCCCCTTGACCGCTCACGCATGGAACTCCACAGCGGGTGCTCCCATTCCTCGTAGTAGTCAGCGAGATCCTCCCACTGGTCGGGGCGGCTGCTGACACCTTCGATATAGATCTTCTGCTCCGGGTACTTGCGGACAAGACCCTTGGTGCCCTGGACAAGGACCTTGCGGCTATATGGGCGCGGAGTGTTTGTGTCGTGCGTGATCAGGATCGTCTGGCCCAGCTTTGTCTGTATCAGGGTATTGACCACATCGCCCAACGCATACTCCTGCACAGCTTTCGGATGGTCGTCCCCGAATTTGCCGGCTGCATACAGGTTGAGCCCGCGTGTGCTGCAGCTCATCGAGACTAGGAAATCGAACTGGTTGCCCCGGTTGATGTTCATGCACTGGGTGATCGGGCCCAGACCGTGTGTGGGGTAGAGGTCGGCGTCGCGCGCTATCGAGTGTTTGATCCTCCACTCTTCCTCGTAGAAGGTGGGGCTGAGCTTGAGCCCGCGCAGGTCGTGGAGGTATCCGCATTCGGCATGGAGCAGCTCTCCCAGCAGCCCTTTCCGGACCATGTTCAGGATCATCAACTCGGTGCGGTCGTAGCAGCAGTTCTCCATGGCCACACAGTGCCTATTCGTCCTCTCCGATACTTCCACCAGCTGCCAGCACTCATCCAGGGTGATCGCCATCGGGATCTCCGTGGCGGCGTGCTTGCCGTTCTCCATCGCCGCGACACAGATCGGTGCGTGCCATTTCCAGGGCGTGGCGGTGAAAACCAGATCGAGATCTTCCTCATCAATCATCCGCCTGAAATCCTCGTGGCCGTTGGAGTAGCCTGTAGGTTTCGGATGGCCGGCCTCCACGAGTCGCTCCTGGGTCGTGTCGATCTTTTGCGGAACGATGTCGCACAGAGCCGCAATCTTCACGCCCTCGATATTCATGAAGTTGCGGACGTGGTTGGAACCCTGGTGTCCCAGCCCTACGAAGCCCATCCGGACTGTATCGATGGGGGGGACCGTGAAGGGAACCGGAACCGACTTCAGCTGGGCGGCGCACCCGCTGAGACCGGAGGCTCCGATTGAGAGTCCGATGCCGGCGGCAGCTGTGGTTTTGAGGAAATCTCGGCGATTGAAGTCTTCAGACATGAGTGACACTCCGTGGTCTGCTTCTGATCTCGATCGATGTTCGAGAGCTTGAACCGTCCGCGAAGAATACACACACTCTCATTATATGAAAACCATTCAGAATTGATCCTCACGGTCGCGGAGCCGGTCGATCTGCCGGCGCTCCTTCTTCGTCGGACGCCCCTTGCCGCGGAATATGGGCTTCGGAACACCTTTCAACTGGGCTCTTAATGTTTCGCGGGCCTTCCGGGATTGAGGTGTTTCCTCGTAGAGCGTGGATGCCTCTAGTGCGGGGCCCCGTTTCTCTGTAAGGTCTTTGACGATCAGGTGGTATTCGTAGATTCCCCTGGTGATCTCCAGCTCATCACCCGGTTTTACGGATTTGGAGCGTTTTACCCGTGTGCCGTTCAGATGGACCTTCCCACCGTCTATGGCCCGGGCGGCCAGCGACCGTGTTTTGTAAATCCGCGCCGCCCACAGCCAGCGATCCAGCCTCACGCTCTCTGTTCTTCTATCATCCGACACCGCTTCCGGAACCTTTCTGGGCCGGACCTACCTGCCGGTTGCCTTTTTGAATTGGGCCAGCATCTCTCGGTGGATCATCGGATACAGCCCGTCGGGCCACAATTCCTCATGCGGCCTGAACAGGCTGCCATGATCCCGTCTCTCCACCAGCACGATTTCCGCATCGCTGCCCAGCTTTTCCAGCTCCTCCTTCAGCAGGATCACAGCCCCTTCCAGCCTGAAGGTATCCCATGTTCCGCAGTATACGTGGAGCTTCCCTCCCAGCTTTGGTCCCAGCGTCTCCCAGTTGCGTTTCAGTGTGAGTGTTATGTCGTATTTCTCCCACGCCCTTGCGATATCGTGGTCGATTACACCCGTCTCGTGATCAAGCAACGGCATCGGCCTTCCATCCGGCCCGGTGGGGCTGAAGACAGCATAGAAGCTGGCTATCTGACCGCCGTACTCTCTTCGGCTGAATTCTCTCTGGGTGAAATCCTTGAAGGATAACACCCACTCTCCATTTCTTCGTATCAGCTGGATTTCGCTGCCGTCCGGGTCGTAGTAGGCGTTGTCCCAGCCGTAGATGTTGATGCCGGTGAAATCCCTGAAGTCGACCGCGTCCGGTGCGGTCGACCATGTTCCGCCGAAGAAGTCGGGATACGCGACCTGTAGCCACAGGCTGCTCCATCCACCGCTCGAATGACCGCAGAGAAGACGACCTTCCGGCTTTCCCCAGGCGCCGTAGCAGTTTTCTAAAGCGGGCATGAACTCAGTGATGAAGGCTTCACCCCAGGGACCGTTGTGCTGGGAATCGGCGAACTCATGGTGACCGTATTCGAACTGCCCCTGGGGATAGATATATATCATCCGGGGATAACCCAGGTCGCGTATGTTCTCAACGAGCTGCGGGCCGGTCCGCCAGGCATTCCGGTAGCCGCCTCCGAAACCATGGATATTGATACAGATCGGGAGTTTTTCCGACATATCGTGACCGGGAGGCAGAACCACACCGGCCTCGATAAACACATCACGTCCCCAGAATTCGCTCAGCAGCTCCGACCTGACGCGGAAGTACTTTATATTCTCCGAATCCAGCGGCCGGTCCTGCTGGGCGTACGCCTGGCCGGCGATTGCCAGAGATAGAAGTATGAGGACGTAGGGAAGAGCTCTGTTGATCAGCCTGCGGGATTTCATGACACCGCCTTTCCCGGAAAAGGTTTGCAGCAGACTAAAGTATCAACGGCAGGGCCGTGTTGCCAGCCCCTGTCTTACGCATTGGTTCCTAACAAGTGGCATATTAGTCTCGTATTGTATCAATGTCGGTTTTCGTTGCGGATAACTTACTCGGTTCCGGTCGGTATCCGATAACTTTCAACTGGTTGCAGTACTGTGGAATCTCTGCTCTACGACCTGAAGTTCGGCATCAAACTGCTCTGGAAGGAGAAGGGTTTTACGATCACGGCTCTTCTCACTCTGGCTGTCTGTATAGGTGCGAATACAGCGATATTCAGCGTCATCAATTCCATTCTCTTCAGTCCTCTGCCTTTTCCCGAGTCGAACAGGGTTGTGCTCGTCTACAACAGCTATCCGGGTGCCAACATCCCGCGGGCGAGTGCCGCGGTTCCCGACTACTACGATCGCAGGGAGAAGATCGAGGCGTTTGAGGGGGTGGCCCTCCACCAGGGATCGAGGGGATACACTCTTGGCGAACCGGGCTCACCCTTCCGCGAGATGGGCATGGAGGTCACCCCTACGTTCTTCACTCTCCTGAAGGCCCGGCCGCTGGAAGGTCGTCTCTTTATTGAAGAGGATGGCGAGTTGGGCAGTGAACGGAAAGTCATCCTCAGCTACGGGCTGTGGCGGGAACTGTACGGAGGCGATGAGTCGGTAATAGGGCAGGAGATGCGTATTAACAGCGCCACCTATATTATTATGGGGATAATGCCCGAAGACTTCCGGTTCCTGGATGACGAGCCGAGGCTGTGGCTGCCGCTGGCCTTTACCGACGATCAGAAATCGGATGATTCCCGCCACAGCAATCAGTATCAGATGATCGCTCGGCTCAAGCCGGGTGCGACCCTGGAACAGGCCAGGAGCCAGCTCGGCGCCCTCAATACGGCGAATGAGGAGATTTACCCTCTGGAATTACGGCAATTGATCATCGATACAGGCTTCTTTACCGAAGTGCTCTATCTCCGTGACGATCTGGTACGGGATATCAGGCCGAGGCTCTGGATGCTCTGGGGCGGGGTGCTGTTCGTACTGCTCATAGGATGTGTCAATATCGCGAACCTGCTGCTTGTCAGATCGAATGGGAGGATGACGGAGCTGGCCACCCGTTTCGCCGTCGGGGCGGGGCAGGGCAGGATGGCTCGCCAGCTGCTGACTGAGAGTGTCCTGCTTGCGGTTATCGGAGGCGTCCTGGGTCTTCTGGTCGGTACCTGGGGGCTTAACCTCTTGACGGTGCTTGGAGCGGAGCGGCTTCCCCGTGGCGGCGAGATCGGGATGGATCCTACAGTAGTGCTCTTTACCTTCGGCCTGGCCGTAGTCGCCGGCATCCTGTTTGGTACCATACCGGTGGTGAACGTACTGAGGAGCGATCTGGCCACTATCATACGCTCGGAAGGCCGGACCGGTACAGCCGGACGGAAGGAGATAATCCTCAGGGGTTCCCTGGTAGTCGCTCAGGTCTCGCTGGCGATAATGCTGCTTGTGGGCGCCGGTCTGACTTTTGTCAGTTTCCGTAATGTGATATCGGTCGATCCCGGTTTCGAACCCGAGGGTGTATTGACAGGGGCGGTACTGCCGGTTGGAGAGCGCTACCCAGACAATGCCACGCTGCTTAATTTCTCCAATCAGCTGCTGGAAAGGATCGGGGCGATCCCGGGAGTGGAGGAAGCAGGCCTCACAGGCTTTGTTCCATTCGCCGGCGATGCAAGCGCGAGTGCAATATTCCCGGAGGGATATGTAAGGGAGGAAGGCGAATCGATCCTCGCCCCTTATCGTACAATTGTGAGCCCGGGATATTTCAGGGCGATGGGCATACCGGTTCTGCGGGGCCGTACTTTCGAGGAGAGCGACGCCGAAGGCTCTCTCCGGGTTGCGGTTATCGACGAGTGGCTCGCCAGGAGGTTCTGGCCCGATACCGATCCGATCGGTAAAAGGTACTCTTTCGACATTGAAGTGACGGATGAATCCGCATTTACAATCATCGGCATCGTCGGCGAGATAAAGCAGAACGACCTCGCCGATACCGCACCTCTCGGCGCCAACTACTTGACGTATAAACAGAACCCTCTGCGCTTCATGATATTAACCATCAAGACACCACTGGAGCCGTATTCACTCCTTGACGGGGTTCGTAAAGTTGTGAGTGACATGGATCCCGACCTGCCGGTTTTCTGGGTGCAAACCATGGAGGAACGAATAGCTGATTTGCTGGTCAACCGCCGGGCGCCAATGCTTCTTCTGATGATCTTTGCCGCTGTGGCGCTCTTTCTGGCGGCAATCGGCCTCTATGGTGTTCTGGCTTACACGGTGACCCAGAGGTCCAGGGAGATAGGTATCCGCCTGGCGCTTGGAAGCGGTGCCGATCGAATATTCAGAATGGTAGTATGGCAGGGCCTGCTGCTTTTCCTGATAGGTCTTCCGATAGGCATCGGCGGGGCTATAGGCCTGACAGCTGTGATCAGGAGCCAGCTATTTGAGGCTCAGGCTTTTACGCCGGCTGTCTTTGTTCTGGTTTGCCTCGTTCTCGGCCTGGTTGCGCTGCTCGCCTGTATCTTGCCCGCGCGGCGCGCCACAATGGTGGATCCGGTTGCCACATTGAATTACCAGTAAGACTGTTCCGGCTTACTACTTTCTCCAGGTCGCCACTTCAGCCTTGATAGATGGACCACCCTTCGCGGTATTCGCGGCCTATGAACCGGTTGGCCTCTTCGATATTTGTGACCGTCATATTCGGGCCATCCCATTCGAGCTTTGCATTCATCCGGATAGCAACACAGCCGAGCAGTATCACTTCGGTCAGGGGGCCTGCATAGTCGAAGTTGGATGCGGCAGGTTTCCCCCCTTTGCATGCCTCAATCCACTCCTCGCGGTGCCCGATGGAACGAGGGATGGTGGGTGGAGGCTGCACATAGGAGTCCATCCTCGACTGCGGTATCAGGCATGGCCTGCGGGCGTAGCAGCCGCACATGATCTTCCCCTTGTCACCTATAAAGATCACGCCTCCGTCGCGGTCGCCCATGCGCCTGTCGGGCTCGAGCTCCTCGGGGCGGGGGGGCATGAGACCGCCGTCCCACCATACAAGCTTGACGGGCGGCCTGTCGCCGCGGGCTGGGAACTTGTAGGTGACTATTGATCCGAGGGGGTAGGTCTCACGGGTCCTCTTCACAGAAGTCGCCTCCACGCTTGTCGGGTGGCCGAGCTCCAATGCCCAGACCGGGAAATCCATGATATGACAGGCCATGTCTCCGAGGGCGCCGGTGCCGAAGTCCCACCAGCCTCGCCAGTTGAAGGGGTGGTATGCGGGGTTGTACGGCCGCTCGGGGGCCGGTCCCAGCCATAAGTCCCAATCCAGTGTAGAGGGTACAGGATAGGTCTCCTCGGGCCTGTCGATGCCCTGAGGCCAGATAGGCCTGTTCGTCCAGGTGTGAACCTCACGAACCTCGCCGATAGCACCGTCCCATATCCATTCGTTTATCTGGCGTGCCTCATCGTGGGCGTGCCCCCAATTGCCCATCTGGGTGGCAACACCATGTTCACGCGCCGCTTCTGCCAGCATCCGGGCCTCGTAGACCGAATAGGTCAGGGGTTTCTCGCAGTAGACGTGCTTGCCCAGTTTGATCGCCATCATGGCAGCAACGGCATGTGCGTGGTCGGGGATGCTGACGACTACAGCATCGAGGCCCTTCTCTTTTTCGAGCATTACGCGGAAGTCTCGGTAGGTCTTCGCGTCGGGGTGAAATTCGAGGGCCGCAGCGGTCTTTGTGTCATCCACGTCGCAAAGGACGGCGATGTTCGCCAGTTCGTTCTCCCTGATATAACGGGTGTTCGACCCGCCCATGCCCCCGGCGCCGATAATACCGATATTGACGGTATCACTCGGCGGTCTGTAACCCGGCCCTCCCAGCACATGCCGCGGGACGATAGTGAACGCCGCCGCTGTGGCAGCCGCCTCTCCCAGGAAACGGCGCCTGCCGATCTTGCCCTCGCTCATTATTCGAACTCCTTCTTTTTGGTTCATCTGCGACTTTCCTTACAGCTTTCCCTACAATAACAGCTTACAGAGTACAGCCGCCAGCCATCCAAGGTAATTGCCCAGAGAGTATCCGAACAGTGCCAGTAGGATATTTGATTCCGCAGGCCGTCTCAATATGGCCGGCTGCACCCGATACCTGAGTTTACGGCCTTTCCAGCCGGTCCGATGTGGTGTATGAAATAAGTAACCTCAGGCGATTGAAACCGCTGCCCACAGCATCGGCGGGGCGGATTACATCTACGTTAACCTGATCCCGCCAAGGGTGAGCGAAGTGGAAACAAGTATCTTAATGTATAAGGTGATCTTACCATGATAAGCTCTTGTAAAGTAATCAATTACATTGTAATCTTTCCGATCCTTTTTCTCTCCTCCTGTGCAGGTGTATCGGATGAGGGCCGGGCGGATTTCATCACGGGAGCACAGATCGGAGCGGTCTCTGCCGAACTGGTTGCGACCCATGGCGAGGCGGAACGTGATCGCATCGAAAAAGGGGTAGGACAGGCCGCCCGATTGTGGCGGAGCGATGACGGCAGCCCCGAAGAGTTCGCCGAGTTCTGCAGTAACAATTTCATTTCAGATCCTGAGCTGCTGGTAAGCACTTTCCATCGTTACGAGAAGAACCTCGAGAGCGTGATCGGTCACCTCACCGAGATAAGCCGGGATCTGAGCGAACCGCTCGACCTGGATATCGGCCCGATGCTTCCCGTCGATTACCTCTTCGCGCAGTACTCCCCAGGGGCCCACGTAACCGAGGACTTCTTCAATATGAAGATAGCCTTTGTGGTGCTGCTGAACTTTCCCCTCCACACGCTGGAGGAACGGCTCAGCTTCGGTCCCGGCTGGTCGCGTCTGGAGTGGGCGCAGGCGCGACTTGCGGAGAGTTTTTCAACCAGGGTGCCGCCCGAGATCAACCAGGAAGTGAGCAGGGCGTATGTAAGGGCCCACGACTACGTCAACAAGTACAACATCTACATGCACCACGTCCTTACAGAGGATGGCAGGCGCCTCTTCCCTGCCGGGATGAAGCTGCTGAGCCACTGGAACCTGCGCGACGAGCTCAAATCCCGCTATGCGGACCCGCAGGGCGTGTCCCACCAGGAGATGATCCAACTCATCATGAAGAGGATCATCCGCCAGGAGATCCCGGCAATAGTGATAGACAACCCGGCGGTAGACTGGACTCCGGCCTCAAACGGAGTGGCGGTTTCACCCGTGCACGATTTCGAAGGTGTGGAAGTGACGGAATCAAAAAACAGCTCTCCCGAGCCCGATCGCCGCTATTCCCATATTCTGGAAATCTTCAATGCGGAGCGGCTGAACGATCCCTATTACCCCGATACGCCGACCCTGATGGACAGGCGGTTCCAGCGCAACAGGGAGATACCCGAGGCCAGGGTGGAGGAGATGTTCAAGAATATCCTCTCCTCGCCGGTCACCGCCCGGACCGCTGAATTCATAAGTGAGCGGCTTGTCCGTCCGCTGCGCCCGTTCGATATCTGGTACAACGGCTTCAAGCCGAGTGGGACTTATCAGGAATCAGATCTGGATCGGATCGTCTCCAGAAGATATCCGACACCGCAGGCGTTTGATGCCGACCTGCCCAACCTGCTCCGCAGGCTCGGGTTCTCGGCAGGTACTGCTGATTTTCTGGCTTCGAAGGTCACGGTAGACCCGGCCCGCGGCTCGGGCCATGCAATGGGGGCGGGGCGCAGGGCGGACAATGCCCACCTGAGAACACGCGTTCCTCCAACGGGAATGAACTACAAGGGATACAACATCGCCGTTCACGAGTTCGGTCATAACTGCGAGCAGGTCCTCTCCCTGAACCGTGTCGACCTCTACATGCTGAGTGGTGTGCCGAACAACGCATTCACGGAGGCATTCGCATTCGTGTTCCAGGACCGCGACCTGGAGCTGCTGGGCCTCTCTCAGGAGGACCCCGACGCCGAGCACCTCAAAGCGCTTGATGTGCTATGGAATACATTCGAGATAGCCGGTGTTTCCCTGGTGGAGATGGAGGTATGGCACTGGATGTACGACCACCCTGACGCCACGGCGGCCGAGCTCAAGGAAGCAGTCATCCGGATCGCCGGGGGAATATGGAATACCTACTATGCGCCGATGTTCGGCGAGGAAGATGTCATCCTGCTCGCCATCTATTCGCATATGATCGACTACGGTCTCTACCTGCCCGACTACCCCATGGGCCACATTATATCGTTCCAGATCGAGGAGTACCTGAAGGGCAGGAACCTGGGGACGGAGATGGAGAGGATGTGCGTGCTGGGCAATATCACCCCCGATGCCTGGATGCAGGCCGCGGTGGGAGAGCCGATCTCAGAGAGGCCGATGCTCCAGGCGGCCGAACGTGCGCTCAGGGCTTTAAGAGAACAGTAGAACGTGGGAAAGCGGGAAGGCGCCTACTTCTCTTTTTCCAGGAAGGTTCTACCATTGATCATCCAGTCGGGCGCCGGTTCCCCCTTCAGGTAGTGATCGAAGAACTGGCGCATCCTGGTCTGGAAATCTATCTGATTCCCGAGCCTGCGCAGGCCGTGTCCCTCTCCGGGATAGGAGAGGAAGATCATCGGCTTTTCCAGGAAGCGGCAGGCGTTGTAGAGTTCAATCCCCATCAGATACTCCACCGTCGGATCGGACCCGCCGTGCAGATAGAGCAGGGGGGTGTCCATGTTCTGGACCCCGGTGATCGGCGACTGGCTCTCGTAGAGTTCGTAGTCGTCGTAGGGGCTCACACCGTAGCGTCCCTGGCCGTGTATGTCGTACTGGTGGTTGTTCTGGCCATTGCCGCTGAAGAGGATATTGAACTCGAAGATCAGGTCGATCGGCGCCGCGCCTGCGGTGATTGCAGCGAACATGTCAGAGCGGGTGGCTATGAAGCATGCCCCGCCGCCGCTGTAGCTGTGGCCGTGCAGACCTAGTCGGCCGGGGTCGGCATAGCCCATTTCGATCACCTTATTCACAGCAGCTTCCACACATTCGAGCATATCGCTGTGAGAGGTGCCGGTCCTGAAATGGACATCCGGCTGCATCACCAGATAGCCGTTGCTGACGTAGCCGGCGAAGTTGGGCCCCGAGCGGTAGACCGGCCGTGGATAGCGGTGCAGGTTCTGAGAGTTCTTCTCGTAGAAGTTCACCAGCATCGGGAGTTTCTGTCCCTGCTCGTAATCATCGGGAATGCCGAGCCATCCCTGAAGCCTCACGCCGTCGTTGTTGGTGTAGTCGAACAGGATGCTGCGGCCCCACTCATATTCCGACTGCCAGGGGTTGGCGTCGGTTATCTGACGAGGCGACGAGAATGTGCCGTCGCTGATGTAGTAGTTAGGGAAGTCAACAAAGGTCTCCCTGGTATACGCGAATACGTCAGCCTCTTTGGCCTTCCTGGGGGAACCGAAGAGGCAGTCATCGAATGCCAGCTCTTTGAGCTCTCCGTTGTCCAATTCGAAGAACCCCGACTTCTTCGTCCACTGCCCGTATGCCGAGAGCAGCATAGGCTCCTTCAGATCAATGAAGCGTTCCTCGGGGTCCGTTCGGATGTAACGGAACCGTGTTTCCTCCCTTTCGCCCCGGTCCCCGGTGAGGTTGGCCGGCTCGCTTCCGTTAAGAGGCTGTAGCCACAGATCGTAGCGGTGGCTGAGGATCACCGCCTTGCCGTCTTCTGTCCATCCGGTTATCCCGTAGGGAGGCCTTTCTCCCACGTAATCCCACTCTGCGTTGGCAAAGCTGACAGGTGCGTTCTCGGTGAGGTTGACCTTCCTG
>Ga0114919_10003256_pt1 | contig 13117 bp, 10 predicted proteins | sample BlataG_FD_88682 | JGI IMG/M metagenome (GOLD analysis project Ga0114919, IMG submission 88682) | Deep subsurface microbial communities from Black Sea to uncover new lineages of life (NeLLi) - Black_00105 metaG | ecosystem: Environmental > Aquatic > Marine > Oceanic > Sediment | place: Atlantic... | reverse complement strand
GTTCAAAGGCTCCATCATCGCAGAGCCGCTCAAGTGAACGATTTGCGGAGAGTAATGCCTGCAATTCATCCACTTCCATTTGCATTCTTTCGTCCCAGCTTTGAAAGTGGTCCATTGCATATTCGTAAGCCCCCTCAGCTAATCGCTCTCGCTCTTTAGGGTTGTTCAAAAGGTCCACAGCAGATTTGGCAATGTTCGCTGGGGCCGGGTCATCAAGCACTACCGAGTTTACCCCGTGAACGGCCACCTCAGTCGTACCACCCACATCGGCGGTAAGGATGCAGCAGCCAGCCGCCATCGCCTCTATGAGCGTGGCACTCAAGTTGGAGCATATATTAACAATGACGAAAAGATCCGTGGCATTGAGGTACTTCCATATCTGTTCGTTTGCAATTGGCCCCACGATTAGTACCTTCTCGTCCAGTCCAAGGGCATGCGCTCGATTTTCAAGCTCTTCCCGCAGCTCACCGCCGCCTACAAGAACCAGGCGTGCCTGGGGGACATCCTTCAAGATATCCGGCATTGCGTCAATCACTCGCTCTACCCTTTTAAAGTGGCAAAGTCGGCCAAGCATCAGAATCATTAGCGAATCCGCTGCAAGTCCAATGCTCTGTTTGAACGAGGCAGCGTCAAAATCTGCAACGCGGAGCGACTTGTCGACGCCATTAAGCCAAAAGCGATGGTGCTCCATTCGGAAGCCAGCCCAACGAGCTACATCATCTCCTTGCGTACCGTCGTTGGTGGTAATGAGCAGGTCAACTGGAATTCGATATCCCAGCAAACCTCCTATGTTCTTCAGCCGCGACAGCCAGCTACCCTGCCTAAACCAAGAGTCATAGACACCGTAACAACCGTATAAACGCCAAACCAGCTTGGCGCCAGTAAGGCGGCTCAACAACCATCCCGAAACCAAATACGTTGGACGCATGCAATAAATGATGTCCGGCTGAATCTTTGCTGTTAGGAAACGATATACCATCTGCAACTGCCAAATCAACCAGAACGGCTTACACAAACCAATAAGCCCTTTACGCCGAAGCCAATTGGCTGTTGTTCTCAGCGGTTCACGCATCCAGTGGAACTGAACACCGCTAAGATACTTGGTTTCCTTCGGCCAACCTCGCTCAGATTGGTACATGACAAAGACATGTGTCTCGAATCCATTAGCTAAGCAGGTCGCCCAGCTTCGGACGACCGATGCTGTGCCGCCTGTCTTCTTACCTTCGCGGATATTCTCGTCCACGTCAGACCACTTGGTGGTAAGAAACGCGATGATATGCTTCTTGATCATTATTTAAAATTGGCTTGTCTTATACCAATCTTACCAAGCAAAATATTTCGACTGCCAGGGTCCAACCCAAACAGAAGAGCCAAAATTCCAAAAATAGTTAAGGCCATCCCACACTGAGCAGCAAAAATCCCAATATTTACCGCAGGCCATATTGCCTGCATAGAAAGAATAAACAGCGAGACTACCAAACTAATTCCTAATGGCGCCGGTAATACCGATATCGACAGTTTTTTCAGCCTGATTTTGCACAATTTAGAAGCAAAATAAGGAATGAATAAGCCGCTGTTTACAGCCGTTGGTATCACAAGGCCAGCTGTTAAACCCAAGATGCCCCAGCTTTTTGCCATTATTATAGCTAAGAGGATTCCCGCGATTAACCGAAACAACAGCATAAAAGTAAGCACCCAGAGTTTTCGTGTGCCTATTAAGATTGCCTCTGCAGCGCTGAATGTCCAGGAAGCAACCCACCCCAGAACAATGATAACCAACACGTAGTAACTGATTGAGTAACCCGGTCCCACCCAAAAGTTTATCAGGTCCCGGCCAAACGTAATCAGAGCAGCGGCTCCGCTGAGGCCGAAAAGTGCACAAAACCGGGTGCTGCGTATTAAAACAGGTCTTAAAGCCTCCCATCTTTCCGAGCCATAAAGGGAACTGGCCACAGGAACAAAAACTTGCCCGGCCCCCTTAACCAAGCCTCCTATAGCAACTGCAAGCCTGTTACCGACATACCAGAACGTTGCTGCTTCCGAACTTATTAGCAGAACCGCCAATATCGGCGCACTATCACGGACTATTACCGTACAGATAGTCCAAACAAAGGAATGCCCACCATAGGAAAAAATTTGTCCTAAAGCAGCTTTATTAATCGTTGAAGGCCGGAACCGTAACTCCGGCTTAATCCACCACAACGCTGTCCTGCAAAGCAAAAAACGCACACAAATTCCTGCAAAATAAGCAACACCGAGATATGTAAGCGATGGCTTAAATAATTTGAATAATACCACCACCGTAACGGCCCGCACAATCAAGCCCAAAATCTCAATCAAATTGCGAACATAATACCGTTGTAAGCCAAAAAGAGCTCCTTGAATTGGCATATTCATTATGAACAAAAACATTGAAACAGCTACCCAGCGAAGGGCAATAGCGCACTCCTGCGCAGCTTCCTCCGGCACCTTGGGAAACACGGTAGGAAAGATGAAAGAAAAACACAAACACAATAATGTACCTATTACTGCACCAAGACCGTAAACAATGTAGGAAGAGCTGAATACCGAGACAAGTTTGTCTTCTTCTTGCTTCGCTGAGAACCGGGCAACATAATGCTGCACCGCCACCGACATACCGGCACTAAGAATGGACAGGTAGCCGATAATAGAGATAATGGTTGTCCAGCCGCCGTAGTGCTTGGGACCTACTTTGCCCACCACATAAGCAATTAGAAAAAAATTCACCACTATAGCGGCTATGTGCGCGCACCACTGCGAAGCGATGTTCACGCCGGTCTTTTCTGCGGTAATCTGCCCTGGCATAATCTACATCAACTTGTAAAACTGATCAGTGAATCGCTTACCTGATTAAATGATGACTAAAAAAACATCTAATGCCCAAAAAACATCCCCCCTGCTCAGCATCTGTAAACTTGCAGCAATACAAACACAAATGTCACTCAACTCGCCTATTGCGATTCATAGTCAAATGTCTGCTCTATTCTAAAAACGCTATAATCGTATCTGCCACACATTCCTTCATCTCATCGGTCAGATCCGGATAAATCGGGATAGCGAGCACCTCTTTTGCTGCCTTTTCTGCTTCGGGAAAATCCCCTTCCTTGTATCCGAGATGCCTGAAACACTCCTGAAGGTGTATCGGGACAGGATAATATATCGCACACCCGATGCCGTTCTTTTCCAAATCTGCCACCACATCATCGCGCCTCGGCACACGAACCACATATTGATTATAGATACTCATGCAATCGGCACTTATATAGGGCGTGTTCACAGCTGTTCCTGCAAATCTCTCATCATAATAGGCCGCGTTGCGCCGACGTGCTTTGGACCACTCGTCTAAATGCGGCAGCTTAACTAAAAGTGCCGCCGCCTGTATCGGGTCAAGACGAAAATTGCCGCCAACAAGTTTATGATAATACTTGGGGTCAGCACCGTGATTTCGCACTATCTTGATTCGGTCATAAACTTCCTCATCATTAGTAACAACCATGCCACCGTCGCCGATGCCGCCTAAGTTCTTGCTCGGAAAAAAGCTAAAACATCCCACTGTCCCGATACTGCCTGCCTTGCTGCCCTTGTACGTACTCGTAATCGATTGGGCCGCATCCTCAATAACAGCAAGCTCGTACTTATTCGCAATTTTCATAATCGGGTCCATATTAGCCATCTGGCCGAATAGATGAACCGGCATAATCGCTTTGGTCTCTTCCGTAACCGCTGACTCAATAAGCGCCGGGTTGATATTAAAAGTCTTAGGCTCGATATCCACAAAGACCGGCCCTGCACCGGCTCGGACAATGCAACCTACCGTAGAAAAAAAAGTAAAAGGTGTGGTAATAACCTCGTCACCCGCACCGATATCCAGGCTCATCAAGCTGTTCAAAATCGCATCCGTTCCACTGGACACACCAACTGCGAATTTACAATCGCTTATCGTCGCTATTTTCTCTTCCAGCTCGGCCACTTTCGGACCGCCGATACAGCACTGCGATTCAAGAACTTCCGAAACAGCCGCTAAAACTTCGTCTTTGATTGTCGCATACTGCGCTTTCAGGTCTAATAGAGGCACCTGCATATTTATTCTCCTGTTACTCTAAAGATAGTTGGCTATTTTTTCCTAAGGTCACTGTAGGAAACTGTGCCAATGGCTTTATCCGGCGGCAGAGCAGTATCTTCATCCAAATCGAGACACCTCACCACGCCAGGCTCGACTTCCCTATAACGATAACCACTCTCTGGACAAACCATAATACCATCAGAATCCGGCTCCGGCAACGGAACACCGTGTCGACTTATCCAACCTATCTGCTTCGCCGGAACACCCACCATCAAAGCATAATCCGGAATATCTTTGGTCACCACCGCACCGGCAGCTATAAAGCTGTAGCGTCCAAGTTCGATTCCGCAGATAATAGTTGCGTTCGCTCCAACAGTCACGCCACGACGAAAGACCGTCTTCTCGTAAAGACTATGGCGTACAATCTGCGACCGTGGATTTGGAATATTCGTCAAAACACAACTGGGGCCAAGAAAAACGTCATCTTCAATAATTGCACCCGTGTAAATCGAAACATTATTTTGAACCTTAACATTGTTACCTACAACCGCACCGCTGGCCACATGTACATTCTGTCCGAATATACAGTTTTGCCCGATCTTGACGTCCTTCATTATGTGCGAAAAATGCCATATCTTAGTGCCCTTACCAATTTCGCACGGTTGGTCAACGTACGCCGACTCATGTACAAAATAATTTTTCTTCCTGCCCATTAAAAATCCTCCAGCTTAATCGGCTTCCCATTATTCTTTAACGACTTCTGCCCCGCCTCCAAAACTCGAACCACCCGCAAGCCGTCAATACCGTCGCTGCGCACCGGCTTGTCATCAAGGACGCAATCTATAAAGTGTGAACATTCCAGCGCGAGCGGCTCTCCAGCAGGTATCTTTGGAATCACTATATCACCAAATCGCAACGATATTATGTCTGTGTACGATGTAGTTATATCATGCTTTAGCGCGGCACCTTTGTCATACATCCGGACTTTCTCCGTCGCTTCCATATCGTCAAATGTCACCATCTTCTCGGAACCAACGACCGTCATCTTCCTGATTTTGTGTGGGTCAAGCCAGCTACAGTGAACATTTGCCATTTTGCCGTCTGCAAATTTAATCGTGGCAAACACCACATCTTCAACATCCTTCTGCAAATAGCACTCTCCATGCGCAGCAACCGACACAGGCTCGGAACCAAGCAGATAACAGATAACGGAAATGTCGTGTGATGCCAGGGACCACCACGCATTTTCATCTTGACGAACAATACCTAAATTAACTCGCTGCGTATACATATAGTAAGGTTGACCTATCTGGCCCTTGTCTATCACTTCCTTAAGATAACTCACCGCCGGATGATACTCCAGTAAATGACCCACCATTAGCTTCAGCCCTTTTTCTTTCGCAAGCTCAACCAGTACCTTGCCGTCACCGGCTTCTGAGGTCAACGGCTTCTCAACATAGGTATGCTTGCCGGCCTCTAAAGACTTTTGCGCAATTCCGAAGTGAGTGGGGACATCCGTAGCAATTACCACCGCATCAACTTTACTATCGCCCAGAACATTCTCCAGGTCGGTCGAGGTATCAATGAAAGGAAAATTCTTTTTTTGCACAGCCAGTAACTTCTCATCCAGATCGCACACCAACCTCAAATTGCATCTTTTAGCTGTGGCAAAATTGCGGCAAAGGTGCCTACCCCAATAGCCCGCGCCAACAACTGCAACATTTAAACTGTCCTCACCCATGCTTCTAACTCCTTACAATAAAATACGCAGAGCGCCCAAGTCCTTTCTGTGTGCCGCGTGAATCTATAACCTTAATCGCCTCCAACAGCTTTCGTAAATCCTGCCGCTTTAACAGTGGTTACTCATAATATTCTTTTTGTGCATTACCTCCTTCCAAGCGCAGCAAATAATCTCGTTTCGGATTTTACTTTATCCTTTTACGTTCTTGGTTTTAAGTTTTTCGCTTTCAACAATCAGACGCAGCGCCTCATCCAGGCTCGTCCTCGGCTTCCAGCCAATCGCTTTTTTGATTCGTTCCAGGTTCGGCACACGCCGCATCATATCTTCGATAGGTCTTCCGTACGCCTCTTCGTAGGAAATGAATTCTTTTTTGCTTCTGCTGGCCGTCATTTCCATAATTTTATCAGCAAGGCCTTCTATGGTAATTTCTTCCGTCGAGCCTATGTTATATACCTTACCTACTGCTTCTTCGCAATTCATAAGTCTTATGATTGCATCGACAACATCCTCAACATAACAAAAGCATCGGGTTTGCTGACCTGTGCCATATATAAAAAGCGGCTCATTCTTTAACGCACTTCGTACAAAACGTGGCACCACCATCCCGTATCGCCCTGTCTGCCTCGGCCCGATCGTGTTAAAGAACCTCGCAATCATCACCCCCAGACCATACTGCTGATAAAAAGCCAAGCCTAAAAATTCATCGATTGCCTTACTGCACGCATACGACCACCGCGAAAAACTCGTGCTGCCAAGCACAATATCGTCATCTTCACGGAACGGAACCGCCTCGTTTTTGCCGTAGACTTCGCTGCTTGAAGCAATCAGGATTTTCCTGCCGAACTTATTGGCCGTCTCCAGCACCACCTCGGTACCAACGATGTTTGTCTCTATTGTATGCACCGGACGCTCAGCTATCAGCTTGACGCCGACAGCCGCTGCGAGATGAAAAATGGTTTCACTCCGCTCCACCAAATCCGCCATCAAATCAGAGTCGCCGACATCGCCTTCAACAAAATCAAACCTGGATTCATCTTCGAAACCTTCGATGTTTTTTAAGGTGCCGGTGCTGAGATTATCAATAACCGTTACCTTATGTTCCTCTTTTACCAGCCGCTCGGCCAGATGAGAGCCGATAAACCCCGCCCCGCCTGTTACTAATGCTTTCATACGAAACCTGTGTAAACTTCTCTATCCTAAAAAACAATATCGGGTTGTCGAGAATCAATTATTGCCCAGACTCCGTCCCCGTTGGTTGCGCTCAAAACGCAATACATTCTAAGCACTCTATTCGACCCTTTTTGGAATACCTTATATTGAAAATCCGGCCTTGCCGGCTTCTAAAGACGCAATCCCTTTCGCCCTCTTGCCTTCTGACCTCGGTCTCCTGACTCCAATCTTTACCATAAGTATCGGCAAATAAAGAAGATAGCTTTAGTAACGATGGCACGAAAGATTGCTCCATTGGCCGAGCTTCTGGTAACAAATATACGCGCCAAAAGCCCGATAAGTTCGTAACAAACAGCCACGGCCAGAGACCGGTACACAGCGCTAACCACTGTCCAAAGCGCCGGTTCAAAACCATATTCGCGCTGATCACACAACCTGCAACACGGTAATAACAAGAATACACTTCTTATCGGACAGTTGCAACCGCGTCGCTTTTTGACTGCACCCACGAATACGATTCCGGTCGGAACAAAGCAGACCGAAGAACCCCCTTTTGGGTTCTGCACTGTGGTTACTCGTATCTGTTAGGAGCTTCAGTGTTAGAGTTTTGGGTTCGTACCAGGCACCCAGTGTGTACCCAGGTCACTGCCCGAAGTATGAGCAACACGTCTTATCTGTTTCCCACACAGTGACACAGTACAACAGCGCTTCGCCGAATCTGCCTGCCAGCTTGTTCCACGCAAAAACCGTGATATTCTCAACCGTAGGATTGACCCTGCTAAACTCCTCCAGCTCAGCATTCAAATTCTTGTGGTCAACCAGCTTTATAAGCTCGTCATTCACTATTCTTTCAAAATCACCTGTGCGCAAACCATTTTTATCTGGTGCTGTTTTTACCGTAACCTCAATAACGTAATTATGACCATGGCCCGCTGGGTTTGCACATTTCCCGAAAATCTCTAAGTTCCGCTCCTGCGAAAAATCCTCGTTCCAGAGCCTGTGCGTCGCCGCAAATTCAAATTTCTCGCTAAAATAAACCATCCTGTACTCCTCGCTGTCTATCGCTATCTTCCTGAAAGGATTCAGCTCCAAACTCAATTTGCTCAACCTCGTCGTGGCAAACTTATCAGCTAATTGTCCCCATGCCGAACCTAAAAGCTCAGCCATGTCCGAAAGCCCAATGTGTTTGCAGCTGCGAAAATCTTCTCTTATCTTTTTGGCAAAGACCGGCACAACTAATTCGCGAACACCCCTGTCAATATCGATTACATTAACGACAAACCCCGTGGCCGGCTCGACCTCACCAATAAGCTCCACACGTAATTCCAAAAATATTGACAACCCTTCACCCGGCGGCTCAGATGCAAACGAATTAAAACCACCAATATCCTCCGGCAAAAAAGGATTTATAGAAAACCGCACATGCCTCGACAATTTATGCATAAACAAAAGCCTTTTTTGCTCTTGCCATTTTGCTTTTGCCTTTTTACCTGTTTCTCTCATGCATCAGGCCCATAACCTCATTTCGGCTCTTTGGGTCTGTCCTAAATATCCCACGAAGCGACGATGTCACCATCACCGAGCCGGGCTTCTTAACCCCCCGGATAGTCATACAGCTATGTGAAGCCTCCAGCACCACCGCGACACCCCGCGGCTTTAGACTGTCCATTATAAAGTCAGCTATCTGGTCCGTAAGCCGTTCCTGGACCTGCAGCCTGCGGGCAAAGCAGTCCACAATACGAGCCAGTTTGCTCACACCAAGCACCACGCCCGCCGGCAAATACGCAACATGAGCTGAGCCGATAAAGGGCATAAGATGATGCTCGCAAATACTGTAAAAAGGTATGTCACGCAGCAGGACTATCTCATCATAGTCCTCTGTAAAGACCTTGCGAATATGTTCCTTGGGGTCCTCGCGCATCCCGCCTAAAAGTTCAGCGTACATCCCCGCCACCCGCGCCGGCGTCTCCTTTATTCCCCCTCGCCCAATATCTTCACCAACGGCCAAAAGTATTTCCCTGACAGCCTTTTTAATCCTATCAGTATCGACTTTAGCCTTTTCTTTCGGACCCATACCTTTACCTTCTCACTTACAAAGATTCATAAGATACGTGGTTAACAACCGCACGCCAAACCCGCTTGCACCTTGTGTCGCAAATTCCGTAGCCTCCTCAAAAATCTCCATACCGGCAATGTCAAGATGTGCCCACTTTTTCTCACCTACAAACTGTCTTAAGAAGGCCGCTGCCGTGCACGCACCGCCCCATTTGCTCCCGATGTTTTTCAAGTCAGCTATCTTGCTCTTCATCTCTTCTGCATATTCGTCGCCACTCGGCATGGCCCAGACCTTCTCACCGCTGTCCTCTGCCGCTCTTTGCAATTGCTTTACCAGCTTCTCATCATTGCCCATCAGCCCAGCCATATATTTGCCGAGAGCGACCCTGCAGGCGCTGGTCAGTGTCGCTATATCAATGATAACGTCACAGTTTTGCTTTTCTGCATAGCTAAGTCCGTCACAAAGTATCATCCTCCCTTCGGCATCGGTATTTTGAACCTCGACCGTCTTACCACTGAAAGTTGTGATGATGTCACCGGGCCGATAGCTTGTCCCGCTCGGCAAATTCTCCGCCGACGGAATAATCCCGTAAGCATTTATCGGCAACTTCAGTTCCGCCATTGCCTTCATCGTACCTAACACTGCAATCCCACCCGACTTATCTAATTTCATCTCATCCATTTTAGCCGATGGTTTTATGTTTATCCCGCCGGAATCAAAAGTAATCGCCTTGCCCACAAGGCCAATCGTAGTCCTGCTGCTCGCGGCTTTGCCGGCAGGATGGTATTTCAAAACAATAAATCTCGGTTTACTTTGTGAGCCGGACCCGACCGCAAGCACTCCACCCATACCCTTTGCTGCTAATTGCTTTTCATCAAAAACCGTACAGCTCAAATTCGGTGAGCTGCCAGCCAGCTCTTTCGCAATAGTTGCCAGCTTTGCCGGATTTATTATATTGCCTGGCCGATTTGCTAACGTCCGAGCATAACTTTGCGCTTTCCCGATAACATTCCCACCCGAAAGCCCTTTGTTTAGCCTTTTTGTTTTCGCTGAATCAGAATCAATCAACTCACACTTGAGCGAATCCAATCGCCCGTCTTCGCTCTCCGTGACAAACTCGTCGTAGCGATAACTCCCGAAATATGTCCCCTCCGCCATAGCCCTGCCCATCGACCCTAAGTCAAGCCGTCCCTCAAATGCTCCGTGTAGCGCCAGACTAAGAATCGCGACTTTCATCGTCACCGCCTTATTTGCAGCGTTCGCCGCCGCCTTGCGGACCGTATCAAGGCTTGCCTTTTTCTTCTCTCCCAACCCTATCAGCACGACTCGTTCCGCTCCTATTTTGCCGTTGCCATAAACAATAGCGCTCGTACCTTCTTTGCCTTTGAAGTCACCCAACTTCATCAGGTGCTCAATTGCGCCATCGAGTTTGCCGTTTAGCAGGCTGTTGATTTTGGCCAGCCCTTTTGCATCGGAAAAATGGCCCACCGCAAGCAAATCCGTTTTGCATTTGTCAAAATCTACTCTCCGTGTCTTTAGCTCTACCCCAATAATCTCTTTCATACTTTGTTACCTTTATCCTTTCTCCCTATTCTTGGCTTTAGCTCTGTGTCTTAGATAGCTTTCGATAAATCCGTCAAGCTCCCCGTTCAGCACCGCCGTCACATTAGACGTCTGAAAATTGGTCCGATGGTCTTTGACCATTTGATAAGGCTGCATAACATAGCTTCGTATCTGATTTCCCCACGCGATCTGTCCCTTGTCACTGTATAGTTTTGCAAGCTCAGCATCTCGCTTCTGCTCCTCAAGCATATAAAGTTTGCCCTTGAGCACCTTCATTGCCTCAGCCCTGTTCTTATGCTGACTTCTTTCATTCTGACACTGCACCACAATGCCGGTCGTCTTATGTGTAATCCGAACCGCCGAGCTCACCTTATTTACGTGTTGTCCACCAGGCCCGCTCGCACGGAAAAAATCAATCTTCAAGTCCTCCTCGTTTATTTCGATATCGATATCGTCGCCAAATTCGGGAACACAGTCCACCGCCGCAAAGCTCGTATGTCGCCGACTCTGCGAATCGAACGGACTTATCCTCACAAGCCGATGCACCCCCGTCTCGCAGGAGAGTTTGCCGTACGCAAAAGGCCCACCTACCCGCAGCGTTATCGACCTAACTCCCGCCTCTTCACCAGGCGTAATATCAAGCTCGCGATATTTGTATTTTTTCGCTTCGAAATACCGCGTGTACATCCTAAGCAGCATATTCGCCCAGTCACAGCTTTCCGTCCCCCCCGCCCCCGCGTGAATACTGAAGAAGCAGTCCTTCATATCCTCCGGCCTGCATAACAGCCCCTGCAATTCAATCTTCTCGCACTTCTTCTCCAGTGCCTCCAGATCTTTCTCAATCTGCCTGAGCATCTCCACATCCGATTCGGCCTCCGCCAGCTCAAAAAATTCCTTCAAATCGCTGACGCTTCGCTGCAGTTTTTCTGCCGGCTCAATTACTGATTTAAGCACGCTTAATTGAGAGACTACCGACTGTGCTGTATCCGGGCTGTCCCAGAAACCGGCCGCAGCCATCCTCTTTTCCAGCTTCCGCAGCTCAGACTTCTTTTTCGACAAGTCAAAGCCAGTCCCGGATCTTTCCAATCCGGGCCATTAGCTCTGATATCGCCGACTTTAGTTCCGCAGGTTCCATTTATTCTGACTCCTGTCTTCTGTCTTTGGCCGTCTTATACCACATCTGCCCAGGATATGCAACCGGCATTCCGTTCTATCTGTCCGCCTACTGTATTGCCGCTTAACCTTAAGCTCAAATTCGCCGTTCTTCCATAATACATATGCCGCAGCGAAAAAAAAGAACGGGGCCTATACCGAATCAAATCAGTATAGGCCCCGAAAATATCCAAACGCACTTAGCTATGTCTTTTCAGCGTACTATCTATGGCCGATTACTCCGGCCAGAGCTTTTTCTCAAGCCAGGTATCAGCAATGACGGCAAAGTCCCTGAAGTTGACAATACGCTGGCCCAGGGCCTCCGCATTGTAAATGTTAGCGATAGATTGTACCGAGAAGACCTTGGTACCATCGGTGGCAATGTACCTGACCTCCTCTAACGACAGAGCATAGTCGTAAACGCGAACGTCATCTATCGTACCTATAAACGCACGGTCGCCGGCGTCAGAGCGGTTACCTATTGCCAAATCATTGGTGTCCTGAGAGAGAATTACGAGGGCATTTGCATCGTTGTTTGTGCCTTCGAGGCTGCCGTTTACGTAACACTTGACACTGTTGCCGTCATAAGTGCCGGCTAAATGTACCCATTCACCCTGGTCGAGCTCATTGCTGTCTACGGCATAGTCCGGATAGTCATCGGCATTAGGATCATTACCGTCTCGTACCAGGAACGTACACTTGTCATCTGAACCAACTTCGAGGCTGAATGTCTCCTTGTTATCTGGGCCCTTACACACCACACGAGCGCTCTCCTCGTGAGTATCGGAATAGAAAACCCATGCGCATACACTGACCTGATCCACAGGCCTGAGTGCTTCGGCATCCTGCACGCGGACCCTGCCTCCGTCAAACTCCAGGGCGTTTCCATCGTGGCCGGCAGCAGCCCACCATACGTCACTGTTTAACGTCTCTATCACGCCGTTATTGTCGTAGCCTGCGTAATCAGTGGCTATATTGGTGTCAGCCGCAGCCTCATCCAGCTTCCACCAGCCCACAAGACCATTGGCGTCCGGCTTTGTAACCGGCCCAAGATTGACATCACTGTCAAGCCAGTCCTTTGCCATTATCTCAATGTCGCCAAAGCCAATAATGCAATCATTGTCCAGGTCGAGCTTGGCGAACGCAGTCGGCCTTTTCGAAAGAATGCATGTGGGCTGATACAGCCGGATATCATCAAAGTATACCTCACCGTAACCTCCCTCGAACGGGTAAAACCTGTCTTCACCAAAGCCGATACACAGTGCCCTCACGTCGCCCAGGTTCACGTCACTGAAGCTGCTTAGCAAGATACTCCACTCCTGCCATTCTTCGATGGTTATGTCGTCTGGAT